>Ga0233427_10005063_pt1 | contig 10668 bp, 10 predicted proteins | sample SI_118_April2016_5_FD_179885 | JGI IMG/M metagenome (GOLD analysis project Ga0233427, IMG submission 179885) | Seawater microbial communities from Saanich Inlet, British Columbia, Canada - SI_118_April2016_100_MG | ecosystem: Environmental > Aquatic > Marine > Inlet | place: Canada: British...
CGTATTGATTGGAATGTCGAAATCACAATGGATGATGGATTAGTTCTTCGAGCAGATATATTTCGTCCTATTGATGATGGTAAATACCCAGTCATCCTAACCCATGGACCTTATGCAAAAGGTTTGTCTTTTCAGGAAGGTTATCCAAGTGCATGGCAACGTATGGTTGATGAGCATCCTGATGTACCTGCAGGGTCTACGAATAAATATCAAAACTGGGAGGTCGTAGACCCTGAAAAATGGGTGCCAGATGGTTATGTTTGTATTCGGGTAGACTCCCGGGGTTGTGGCGCATCGCCAGGCTATGTGGACCACTTCTCACCGAGGGAAACTGAAGATTACGCACAATGTATCCAATGGGCTGGGGTTCAATCATGGAGCAATGGTAAAGTCGGACTAAATGGCGTCTCCTACTATGGCATTAATGCTTGGCAAGTCGCCTCTCTGCAACCCTCTCATTTGGCTGCAATGTGCGTCTGGGAGGGTGCGACCGATTGGTACCGCGACATGACACATCATGGCGGAATAATGAGTACATTTTGGGCAAACTGGTACGACATGCAGGTGAAAAATGTTCAACATGGTTTAGCTGAGCGAGGACCAAAAAGCCAAGTAACTGGTGAGCTGATCTGCGGAACGAAAAGCTTAACCGATGATGAACTTGCGCAAAATCGCTGCAACTTTGGAGAGGATATTCTTGCACACCCTTTGGATGATGACTACCACAAGGAAAGATCTGCAGTTTGGTCAAAGATAACTACCCCACTGTTAACAGCGGCAAATTGGGGAGGCCAAGGTTTGCACCCCAGAGGTAACTTTGAAGGGTTTATGCGCGCATCCTCTGAACAAAAATGGCTAGAGGCTCATGGTCTTGAGCATTGGACAGAGTTTTATACCGACTATGGCATCGCCCTGCAAAAACGTTTTTTTGGACACTTCCTAAAAGGGGAAGACAATGGCTGGCTGGATCAGCCACCCGTTCAATTACAGGTTCGCAGAACTGATGGTTTTGATGAGCGTACTGAGGATAACTGGCCCATTCCACGAACACAGTGGACGAAATTTTATCTTGACCCAAACAATAATATTCTCTCTCAAAGTCTTCCGGTAGAGAACTCAATATTAAGTTTTGAAGCAATGGGAGAAGGCATCACTTTTATGTCGGCTCCACTTGAAACGGAAACAGAGATCACGGGGCCCAGTGCCATCAAACTTTGCGTGTCCTCATCAACATCTGATGCAGATTTGTTTGTTATTTTGCGCGTGTTCTCTCCGGATGGGGAAGAAGTAGTATTTCAAGGAGCGATAGACCCAAATACACCTATTGCTCAGGGATGGCTTAGAGCGTCACATCGGAAACTAGATCACAAACTATCGACACCATGGAGGCCTTTCCATTCCCATGATGAAAAACAATCGCTTCGTCCCGGAGAAAAGGTAGATGTCGACATCGAAATATGGCCAACCTCGATTGTAGTTCCCAAAGGTTACCAGCTTGCTGTAACTATTAGAGGAAAGGATTATGAGTATCCTCATGCTAGCGGCCAGAGATTATCTAACTTTAAAAATGAACTACGTGGCTGCGGTCCATTCTTGCATGATGACCCAAGAGACAGACCGCCTGAAATCTTCAGTGGAGATACCAGTATCCATGTTGACCCAGCGCAAGCGCCTTACATACTCCTACCCATAATTCCTTAGTTGAGACGCTCTTGTGCGGCGAGGCTAAGATACTGATTATGGCAAGACTGGCAGTTTATATAAAGCTGTCCACCCAAATCAAAAAGAGCTTGAGCATCTCTATTTTCCGCCGCCTTAAGTAATTCCATTCCAGTAAACTGGAGCCCTCGAGAATGGCCAATCCAAGCATCTCTGCCTTGAGCATGATGAGGCATGATTAAAAGGTTACCAGCCTCGACAATACTGGCAGCGGCGTTCCTGACAGCGTCCCACTCTTCATCGGTGCTTGGAGCTAAGTTCTGAACTCCTTGAGCAGTTACTACAAACCCTGACGAGTCCCAAATTAGGTCTGCATGGGGGTCAAGTACCCAATTCATGGTTTGTTGTGTGTTTATTTCTGAACTGTATAACCCTGTTGTCTCTTTTTGATCACAAGCGGCTAAAAACCAAGATAAGCACAGCACTAACACTGTCATCGAATTTATGTATTTTTTCGTGTACCTGACCACTGCAAGCCCTCGTGATTAGTGAACTTCTGCTAGCTTAATAACAGAAAAACTCAGTACGGGTCTACTTGCTTTTCTCAGCCCCGTCATCTGGGGCACCCACTCCGGACGTACCAACGAACAATTTATTTCCATTTTCAAGGGTAATTTCTCTCCCATTAGCAGCAAAACCTCCGCCCTTTACCTGGTAGCCCCGTACAACAATATTAGTACCTATAGGCAATGTGTCCCGGGTAATTCCACGTCGAAATAAAGTATTAGGTGTGCCGCCTTCTATCTTCCAGATTTCGTTTCCCTCAGAGTTGACTACTTCAACATGAATCCATGCATGAGGATTAATCCACTGAACTTTTACTACTTGCCCTGTTATTTCTACGGGCCGATTAACATCAAACTCAGCCGCAAACGAATGATGAGCCCAACTTGCCCCACTAAACAGCATGACGATGCATACAATACTAACGTTAAATAGTTGTTTTTTCATGATACTAACCTATTAATGTTGGCCTGAATAATGTCACTAGATTAATGCCTGCAGCGCTCTATCTCCACATCCAATAATCAACCGATATGAACAATACTTACCAATAAAATATAAAATAGAATGAATCCCCATAGGGAAGCATCCTTCCAAGATACACAACACTCAACCAAACAAATAAAGAAGTTCCAGCAATTATCTTTATCTTCTTGGGTGCCTCATCATTAAATCCTTCGACTTGAGATAACTGTCTAAAATCTGAATAATATTCAAATATCAATGCATTGATCAGACCTACAGCGACAAAGAACATTTTAATTTGAAAGGTTAGCTTTGTTAATGTGTCCATGGGAGTCTTAAATGGATCTCCCAGGATAAACACTAGGCCGGTTAAGAGACAAAGTATAAAACCAAAAATCGCCCATGGAACTAATCGGTATAAAAACACCAAGGGTAATTGACGTGCAATACCCAGAACACGTAAATCAATTAAGCCGACGGTTCCTATCAGCAAAATTAAACCCAAGAAGTGAATAATTTCACACAGAGGCCATATCCAGTCATAGTGACCCACCAGCGTAGTCAGAGCTTGCACTATTTATACCCCCAATTTAGTGGCCGAACAAAAGCATAGGGTAAGCTGTCAGTCGTCCAGCGATTAGAGCAATCATCCATGTGGCTAAACACATCACAGATAAAATCCGTAGTTTTTTTTGACTTAGATCTGCATCAGCATAATTAACCTCAGTAGCCACACCTTGCTGAAGTTTTAAAAGAACGATAACAGAAAGAATGACAAATAATATCTTGATATAGAAAACTGGTAAGACAAGCAATTCTGTTGCATTGGCCATTAACAGGAGCGTGCCTGAAACAACATTAACAGCCAATGCTAACCATATAAACCGGAAGAACGTCAGTACAGAAGCCATCGGAGCTCTCGGTTTCGAAGATAAGAGTAACAAGCAAATCGCTACATTAAGGCCAACCAAGACAGCCATGCCGATTGCATGTAAAGCGATCATGGTTGGAAATGCCCAAAGAGACAAAGACTCACGTACCCAGGTCGCTACAGCTGTGCTTTCAAGAAAATTTAGCACCTCCATAATTGAGTTTATCTCCCCATAAAAACTCCGTTTAGGTTATCAAAAATAACTTAATTTATCTATCGATAAATTAAATAAAGTTTGCTAGTCTGTGGCTGTTTTGAATAAATTACTACTACAATAGTCAAATGCAGATGCGCCCATGTAAAAAAAGAATTTTGACTCGAGTTAGTCTAATTATAATGTTGGCTATGAGCCCGATGTCATTAATTGCCTCAAAAGAAACGGCACGCACCAAAGATACCCCTCCAGATCTCAACGGAATTTGGCAGGCAGTGAGCTCCGCTCATTGGAATATTGAACGACACGTAGCAGCTCATCCACCCCTTTCTATCCTAGGGGCCTTAGGCGCCACTCCCCCGGGAATGGGCGTTGTCGAGGGTAACAATATCCCCTATCAAGCCTGGGCTGAAACAAAACGCAAAGAGCACTTCAAAAAACGCTTAGAGTTAGATCCCGCGATCAAATGCTATATGCCGGGAATACCTAGGGCAACCTATATGCCATTTCCTTTTCAAATCGTTCAAACTCCGAAGCATATTTTCGTCGGCTATCAATTTGCCGGGGCTAGCAGAACAATCTATATGGATCGACCTAATATGCAGGCTCCTGTAGATACATGGATGGGTCTTTCAAAAGGTCGCTGGGAAGACGGCTCCTTAACCGTGGAGGTCATCAATCAGGTTGCAAATACTTGGTTTGACCGCTCTGGCAACTTCCATAGTGACGCACTAAAGGTTACTGAACGATTTACACCACAGGGGCCTAATCATTTGCTTTATGAAGCCACCATCACCGACGAGAATGTTTTCACTAAACCTTGGACAATACGTTTGCCATTGTATCGACGCATCGAAAAGGATTTTCAGTTACTAGATTTCAGATGTATCGAATTTGCAGAAGAACTTATGTACCAACATTTAGGCCAAGACCCAGAAAAGGAAAACAAATGATCGGTGCTCTACGATCCATTGTTATGCTAAATATGGTCGGAGCATGGCTGTTGCTAACACCGCCGGCTATCGCTGAAGATATTTCAAAGACGCCCTGGGGCGTGCCAGATCTCCAAGGGATTTGGACCAACGCCACTGCAACACCGCTGGAAAGACCTGCTGAATATGCTAACGCGGAAGTGCTAACAGAAACTCAACGCAGTCAGCTTGGGGAAGCTGTTTTAGAAAAGTATGGCAAAGGAGGTCGTGAGGCCTGGTTCGATCTCGGTTTAAAAGCACTCACAAACGGACAGACGTCACTAATTATTCATCCTAAAAATGGCAAAATCCCCTGGAAAACTGACAGTAAAAAGACTACTAGTCTCTCAGGTAAAAGTTACTTTCCATGGGAAACTACTGCCCCTGGCGCACCCTTTAGGTCTTACCGTGACTTAGATACAGGAGAACGCTGCATTACTGATGGAGTTGGAATCTACCCTCAGCACCCCTATAACAACAATTTTCAGATATTCCAGACAGAACTCTATATCGTTATCATGCAAGAGATGTATCACGAATATCGAATTATTCCTTTAGATGGGCGGCCGCATCTTGATCCCCCTGTAGGTCAATGGCTGGGAGACGCCAGAGGATATTGGGAGGGTGATACCTTAATTATTGAGAGCCAAGGATATTTAGATACCAAAGGCTGGCATTGGGCGGTGCCTTGGCGAGCTGCGAAATCAACATTGAAACTTACTGAGCGCTTGACGCGCACAGACGAATTTACCATCGATTACTCTTTCACAATGGAAGATTCAAGCCGATTTAGTGAGCCTTGGACTGCGCGGATTCCCTTAACTAATGACCATGCTGAGCGCGGAGTAACCAGTGGTGATCTGTATGAATTTGCCTGCCATGAAGGTAATTATTCTATCCCCAACATGCTAAGTATGCCCCCAGAATCACACCTAAATTAAGGGGTGATATCCCATCATACCCAGTTGTATCTGCTGCGCATGCGAACAAATTTTTCTACCTGAACTTCTTGTATCAACGTTTGCTGAAGTGCATCCAGATTCCGAACTGCGTCTCGTCGATCGACACTCACATGTTCGCCATCTTCAATAATAGATCGTCCCCGAACCATTACTCTGCTAATAGCCTCTGGGCTTGGTCCATTGCCGTACACTAGGTTAGGAATAATTGCGGCAGGAGGAGATAGCTGGGTTTCTCCGCGTCGATCAATCATCACCAGGTCTGCGTCTTTTCCTACTTCTAAAGATCCAATACGATCGTCCATCATCAATGCTTTAGCACCACCAATAGTTGCTAATTCAAGTGCCTGTTCGGCACTGCCCCACAGGACCTCTTCTCCTGTCCATTCAGAAGATGAGTCTCCAGAGCGGCGGCGGTATTCATCACCTAGTCTCTGGCCCGTCAAAAAGCTTCTCATGGCTGTCCACAAATCATGTCCATAGGCAACAACTGGGCCGTCCAATCCCAAACCACAGGTCACACCTCGCTCTAAGAACTGACGGGCATCAAAACTTACTAAACCAAGAACCTGTTCCATATCGGGAACAAGGGAAATTGTCGCCCCACGGTCTTTAATTAATTCGGCTTCACCGGGGCGGAGATTCTGTGCGTGAGCTGCGATTACATTAGGACTCAAAATACCAGCATCATCTAGCCACTCGAAAGAACCACCTGTCCAACCTCGTCTCTTCGCTAGATATTTCTGATCAAATACTGCGGGTGCATGAATATCGAACTGGCGATCATTAGCGACAGTCCATTCCCATAGCGCCTTGAGTTGATCAGGCTCACAATAGGTGATCCCAATAGTCGATGCAGTGACAGTGATTGAATCATCCTCCCACTTTTTCTTAACGCGCTCTGTCTCCGAAAGCGCTGTATCTAGATTCTCTCGAAAAGGTTCAGGAACAGCGTCCTTATCGTTAATAGTTAATCTTGCCATCCGACAACGAATTCCGGCATCACGAACAGCACGAAGTACCCCATCTACTGAGTCTTTATGCACATGGGTAAAGTGATCATCCGCTGTTGTTGTTACACCCCGACGAACTAAATCGAGAATGGGAGGCATAGCTGAAATATAGGATCTTTCTTCATCGCAGGCGCCAGTCATTGGGTAATAAAAACCAAAAAATCGGTCCTCAAAAGTTGTTCCCTCTGCCATGCCTCGCATACATCCCTGCACTAGGTGGCCGTGGACATTAACTAGCCCTGGGATGATGATGTGCCCCTCACCACCGAGCTCCTCTGTCCCAACATAATCACAGCGCTTAGCGTCGCCTACACTCACAATGAGCCCATCAGTGATAGCAACATATCCATTAGTAAAGACATTTCGTTCGACGTCCATGCTAACCACCATGCCGCGTAATAGAGAGTCACATTTCTTCAATTTATTTTCCTCGCTTAATTAGTGCTGTTAGTCTAATGGCACTCAAAAGATCCTAATAGAGTAATGCCTAAATTCATATTTTGCAAGCGCATACATTTATATATCACAACGTATAGATTCAGTGTATACGCACAAAATAAACCACGATTCGAAAACCCTACGTAATAGAAATATATTTTTGCAAGGCTATACATAGGTCCTTAATGCGAGCAAAGCTATGAGTACCTAAACCGTTACAAATCCCTCTGGCAGGCCGGCATTAGGCAAGAATCCATACAAAGTTTCCTTCGGTAACGCTTCAGTTAAAATATCTCTCACCCTCAGCAGCAAACTCAAATCAATACCAGTAGTTAGGCCCATAGCTTGCAGCATAAAAACGAGATCTTCGGTCACTATATTGCCGCTTGCACCTGGGGCGGCCGGGCAACCCCCTAGCCCGCCCAATGAGCTATCGATAGTGACGATCCCCTCCTCAAGTGCCGCTAGAGTATTAGCAAGACCTAAACCATAAGTATTATGTAGATGGACTCCTGTTAGATTATTGTGGCCAACGGCCTGCTTAACTGAGCGAACTAAACGTTTGACTTGAGTTGGGTTCCCATAACCTGTGGTGTCAGACAACCCTATCTCATCGCACCCCGCTTCTAAGGCTCGTTCTGCCAACCTCAGCACTTTACTTTCATCAATGACGCCTTCTATTGAACAACCGAAGGCCGTTGAAAGTCCCACCTCAAAATGAGGCCGACCCTCAACGGGCAATTGTCTGACCATGTCAGCGATAGACCTGATCTCCTTTATCATCTGATCATGAGTTCTATTCAAATTACGCTGACTATGCGTCTCACTTACTGAGAGTGGAATAGACATTTTATCGACTCCACAGGCGACCGCATCCTTAGCTCCACGTAGATTCGGCACTAAAACTGCTACCGAAAGTCCATCGATAGTCTTTGAAAACTTAACTAATTCAGCCGTGTCTGCCAGCTGCGGCATCAACTTAGCTGGCACAAAAGATCCAACTTCAATCTCTCTTACTCCAGCTTCAGCTTGAGCTTGAATCCAACGCTTTTTGTCAGCGGTGGGCATAATTGTATTGATATTTTGAAGTCCATCCCTTGGGCCCACTTCGCTAATTAAAATATTGGGCTCAGCCATTTTTATGTCCTTGGTTCAAAATAATTTAGTTTGCATTAAGCTAACTTGTATTGATCTATTAGTGTATCATTCCTACAAAGATATGTCAGATTTTAAGCTAACCTATTACTTTCCACTTACCGAGAATACAGCCATGAGTCAGACCGAACACTTACCCTTATCTCACATCAAGGTCGTCGAATTTTCACATATGGTGATGGGGCCATCTGCATCAGCTATTTTGGCGGACCTCGGCGCCGACGTTATAAAAATTGAACCCATAGGAGGGGACAATACGCGACGACTCAGAGGATCGGGAGCTGGCTATTTTGCTATGTATAACCGAAACAAGCGCAGTATTTGTATTGATCTAAAATCAAAGCAAGGCAATAGACTAGCAAAGCAGCTCATCACTGGAGCTGATGTCTTAATAGAGAATTTTAGGCCTGGAGCCATGGATAAACTTGGCTTTGGATATGCAGATCTTGCCGAGGATAATGAACAATTAATTTATTGCTCAACACGAGGCTTTCTCAATGGACCCTATGAGCATCGTACAGCCCTCGATGAAGTCGCTCAAATGATGGGGGGCTTAGCCTTTATGACAGGCTTACCTAATCGCCCCATGCGCGCCGGGGCATCGGTAATAGATGTAATGGGAGGAATGTTTGGCGTAATCGCCATTCTAGCTGCTATAGAAATGCGGCAACTAACCGGTAAAGGGCAACAGGTGACGAGCTCTTTGTTTGAAAGCACAGTTTTCCTAATGGGCCAACATATGGCTCAACAAGTGGTAATGGGCGAGCCCGCAAAACCTATGTCAATTCGTACTTCCGCATGGGCAATTTATGATATTTTCAATACCAAAGATGACCAACAAGTTTTTGTTGCTGTTGTTAGCGACACGCAGTGGGTAGTCTTCTGTGACGAGTTTGAGCTAACTGAATTCTCTAAGGATGTCAGCCTTAAGGCAAATAATGATCGTGTGAACCATCGGGATACTATTCTTCCAGCGGTACAAAAGATTTTTCTGACTTTGGACAAATCTGAACTAATGGATAGACTCGAAAAATGTGGGCTACCTTTTGCCGGCGTTGGCAGTCCTTCAGATTTATTTTCCGATCCTCACCTGCTTGAATCTGGCGGTCTTCTTGATATTACAGTACCTAATGGTGAAACCACTAAACTGCCGGGGCTACCTATTCAGATGTCTGGTAAGCGGTTTAATATTAGAAAAGATGTACCCTTACAAGGGGAGCACACAGTTGAGATTCTTGAAAGTGCCGGATTTACCGATAAAGAGATCGCCGAACTCATTCAAGATGGAATTATAGAAGACCTTAATGCGAGCTCATAGCCTTTGAACATAGTTTAGCGCTAAGCATTAATTTAAATAAGCCCAAGGTCGCTCTTGGGTGTCGGTGGTTTTAAAAGCGTCGATTTCCTTACCCAGCTTGTTAGTCACGTCAATTGCATCAAGCCCCTCAAGTAACATAACTTGAAACCCTGACTGTAATTCAAAGGGATAGGTCATCCCGTCTGGACCAATCACATGACAAGTTTTGAGATCGATATCTAATTGATTAGCTTGAGGATTTAATGCCACGTAATCCGCAAGAGAGGCTATCACCTGCTCATCCAATACGATCGGCAACAAACCATTCCTAATGCAGTTGGTAAAAAATATGGCACCGAAACTTGGGGCAATGATGGCACGTATACCAAAATCCACCAAGGCCCAAACTGCAAACTCACGTGATGAGCCACAACCCATATTCCGGCCCGTTAGCAAGATCGAAGCTTGAGAGTACTCTTGTTGATTAAGCACAAACTCAGGATTGAGTTTTTCTTGGTCAGTTCCTCTATCAATAAATCGCCAGCTAGCAAACAAGCTCTTACCCAATCCTGTTTTCGATACCGTTTTCATCTCTCGAGAGGGCATGATCGCATCAGTATCTATGTTAATTTTTAATAGTGGGGCTGCAGTCCCTCGATGAGTTACAAACTTTTTCATTAGAGAGCCCCCATTTTACGGCTATCTGTGATTGCTCCATTGATGGCGGAAGCTGCAACGGTTGCTGGGCTGGCTAGATGAGATCGGCACCCTGGTCCTTGTCGACCCTCAAAATTACGATTGGTACTGGTAATGACTCTCTCCCCAGACACAAATCCTTCTCCGCCAGCATAAAAACACATTGAGCATCCGGATTCTCTCCACTCAAATCCAGCATTTAAAAATATTTGATCTAGCCCTTCTTTCTCTGCAGCCTGCTTTACTTGTGTAGAACCGGGCACGCAAATAGCACGGACGCCAGAAGCGACTTTACGCCCCTTTAAGATTGCTGCCGCAATACGTAAGTCACTAAGCCGACTATTTGTACAGGACCCTATAAACGCC
>Ga0233427_10005070_pt1 | contig 10654 bp, 7 predicted proteins | sample SI_118_April2016_5_FD_179885 | JGI IMG/M metagenome (GOLD analysis project Ga0233427, IMG submission 179885) | Seawater microbial communities from Saanich Inlet, British Columbia, Canada - SI_118_April2016_100_MG | ecosystem: Environmental > Aquatic > Marine > Inlet | place: Canada: British...
GGAAACTGAATTGGCGGAGGCGGATTCGCAAGTCGCTGGCATTGACGCTGAAACGCTGGAAAGCACGGATACGCCATCTGACACGGGCCGCGGTTTATTTGAGCGCATCGGTGAAATGTTTAAATCTGGCGACGAAGCAGTTGCCGAGCCGCTGGTGGAAACGCCTGAGATGGTAGCCGCCCCCGAGCCAGTAACCAAAGCCGTCACGGAGCCGGCATCTCAAACTCAACCAGAGCCCCAACCCGAAGCCCCGGCACAGGTGGCTGATGCGCCGGCGCCGAATCGGGCGGCGTCGGATCAAACGATCGTTCAGACCGCTGATCAAGCCGCTGCCGCAGACCGGGTTCGCAAAGTGGCGCCGCCGCCCGAACCGCGTCAAAAACCGTTCACCCCGCCGGTCCAGGACCGTTTGAGCACGCCGCCGCCCTCGGTCGCCGAGCGTCCGCAAATCCCCTTGCCGGGGCCAATTGATGCGAACCCGGTCACCCGACCTGCGAACGCCGCCAAATCCGCCCAATTCGCCTCGGCGCCGCCGAAACTGGTGCCAACCGGGCCCGATGAAGTCGGTAAGCGCCGGGCGCGCGCGGCCAACGCCGGGCCAATCCTTTCCAACCCCGCCCGTCCGCCGGCGCCCATGCTTGCCGCCGCGCCGCTCAGCGGGGTGGAGTTGAAACTGGGCAGCGCGACCAAACTCGGCGCCGTCTTGCCGGCGACGGGGCCAAGGCGTGATCTCTGTGTCGATAAAAGCCACTGGAATACGATGTTCTGCGTCGAGCCTGTGGCCTGGCCCGCCGCCATGGGGGCGGCCTTCCATGTGTCGACAACGTACTACCGAGGCCAGCAGGCCATCGTCCAATATGAAGCCGGCCGCGCGACCCAGTACCATGCTTTGTTTCCAGTCAAAGGAATGAAAAAGATCACCGAGCATTTCCGCAAGCTCTATGGCCCGCCGACCGAAATTCCGGAAATTTGGACGGCGCTCATCGGCCAACCACAGCGCCCCAACCGGACGCTGCGCTGGCGCAGCAACAACCCCAAGACCGGCGCCGAGCATATCCTGGAGATCCGAGAGATCGATGACCTACGCTGGTCATCGCCCCCCGATGTCCACCACGGCGTGGTCCGGCTCTATGCCCGCGACAAGGGCTCGGTGTTCGAATTGCTGTCGGCCACCGATCTGTTGCTGGTCCATATTCGTCGGCGCAGTTGAGCCGGCCGCCGTTCTTATAGGAAACCTACCCCCTGTTGGACCCACGCTTTTGAAACCTGCCTTCGCAAGACCTGTCGTCATCCAATCCTACCGCACTGAGAGCGTGCCCGAATGGCTTTCGGGATGCATGACGAGCGTCTGCGATTGGGCCGCTGCCCAAGGTTACGACTACCGCCACATCGGCGATGAAATCTTTGACATGGTGCCCGCCTGGTACCGCGCCAACGCCGGTGGTCGGGCCCCGGTGATCACCGATTTGGCCCGGTTGCTGTTAATCCGCGAGGAATTGTCGGCAGGCCGCTCCGCCGCCATCTGGTTCGACGCCGACGTCTTGATCTTCGATCCCGATGCCCTCGCCATCGATTTGACCCCGGCTTATGCCTTTGGCCGTGAACGGTGGGTGCAGCCGGGCCCAAAAACAGACGCCCGGCCGGGCAGCCTCAAGGTCTACCGCAACGTCCATAACGCCGTCGCGATGTTCCGGCCGGGCAATGCATTCCTGAAATTCTACATCCACGCCTGCGAACGGATTCTTAAGGCCGCCTCGGGCAGTGTGCCCAATCAGGTCGTCGGACCGAAATTCCTGACCGCCATCCACAACATCATGGGCTTCGATCTGATCGACACGGTGGGCATGCTGAGCCCGTTGGTGCTCAGAGACCTGCACGCCGGCGGAGGCCCGGCGCTCGACCGCCTAATCGCGGCCACACCAACGCCGCTGGCGGCGGCTAATTTGTGTTCGTCAATGGTCGGCGCGGAGACGGACGGGGTCTCCGTTACCGATAAGATGATGGACGTGGTATGTGAGAAGTTGATGAGTGCCGGGGTGTAAATTCGTATGCTATGGAATGTTGGCGAGTAACTCGGAGCAGTCGCCAATTCACCTGCGTTCCAAGAGAAGGCGGGTAATAATACCATTCCCGTTTAAATTTAAAATTTTTCAAAACCCTTCAACAAAACCCGTGGTAATTGCATTTAGGCGCACCGTACACTAACCTGTGTGGCAGACGTATTGAGGGGAATGCGTATGTCCCTACGGATCGCCAGCGCGATGCCTGTGTCCGCCAAAATGTTGGTGTTGGCCGTGTTGTGCGCAGTGACATCCGATAGTCTAGCCCAGCAACTCAACAGCCCAATCCGATCTGAAGGCCGACCCGAGCTAGCGGCGGAGGTTTGCCTGCCGCAGGCGCCGGATTTCCGTGAGCGCTGTGTGCCGGGCGAAATTCTGATGAAATTCAAGTCAAGTGTCGCCCGAGCTTCATCTCAAGCCGCTGCACCTGTTTGAGCCGGAGAATATCCTGCACGCCAAGCTGGACGAAGATGCCGACGTGATGGCGTCGGTACGGCGGTTGTCGGGTTTCAGCGAAGTGCTGTTCGCGGAGCCCAACTTTTATCTGGCCGCGCGCTTCGACCAAACCATACCCAATGACCAGCTCTATCCCACCAATCTTGGGCGTCAATGGCATTTTGACAACCAAGGCCAGACGGTCAATGACGTCGCCGGAATAGTGGATGCGGATATCGACATGCCTGAGGCCTGGGATATTCATACGGGAACCGAGGACGTGATCGTTGCCGTCTTCGATACGGGCGCCAATATTTCGCACCCCGATTTCGTCTCAACGGCGGTCGATGCGGACGGTATTCCGAAAGACAATTGGGCCTGGAACAGGGACGAATATATTGGATGGCTTGCCAACGGCAAGGCGGACGACGGTCAGGATCAGGGATACGTTGAACGCAGCGGCACGTTTTACGACGATGTCGGATCGCTGGCGGTCAAGGCTTACCCCTAGGATAGGCTGGGCTGGAATTTCATCAACAACAACAGCGATCTGACGGATACCTGCGATCACGGTACCGGGGTCGCCGGTGTTATCGGTCAGATCGGTAACAACGGGATTGGATTTGCTGGCGTTAACTGGCGCGTCAAGATACTGCCGATCAAGATGTTTACTTGCGACAATAGTGGCGAAACAGTGGGCAGGCCCGATGTTGCGGATTTCGCCTACGCCGTTCACTACGTCTACGAGCGCGGCGCCAGAATCATCAATATGAGCTACAGTTCAAATTGGGTGGGCAATTATTCGGAGGCGAAATATCAAATCATAGACGCTTTCAAAGATGTCCTCTTTGTCACCTCGGCGGGCAATGGCGATACCAACATTGCTGGTACCGCCACGTCAGCGGTAAACATTGATGCCTACGCTCGGTTTCCGGCAAGTTATTCCCACGATCATATCTTCTCCGTAACCGCTTCGGACGCACATGACAACAAGCCGGTATTTGCCAACATCGGCGCAATGAATGTCGATGTTGCGGCGCCCGGCGTGAACATATTAGTGCCCGGATCGAACGGCGGTCATCTTTCGCAAGATGGCACCTCCTTTTCGGCGCCGTTGGTGGCGGGTCTGGCCGCGCTGATGCGAAGCTACGATCCAGAAATCAGCGTTGCCGAGATCAAGGAAGCGATCATGGAAACGGCCGAGGATCCATTTAACAATTTTGTCGGTAAGATTGCCGGAAACGGTCGTATTAATGCCCACGCCGCACTAAAATACGCCGAGACCCGCCTTGGGAGCGGCCAGCCCTCCAAGTGCCCCGCTGTTCAATGGAGCACGCCGGATCTCGGCTGTAACGGCGGATTGGACCGCAGCGGCCAAATTGTGGCGACTCTTCAGAACCCGTTCGACCGCAACCGCATTTCCGCCGAACTCGTTTCGACCGGGCCTTATTCAACCGTATCCAATTCCGTCGTAAACGCGACCGGATCACCGGTGCTGACAACCTCCCATACCTTTGACTACACCTCCCCCCATGAGGTCCAAGTCGAGCTGACGATTAGCAACCCGGCTTGCGAGGTTGAGCCAAAAACCGTTTATTTCCTGCAATGCACCGGCAGCGGCAGCGTCGGCGGCTGTAGCGGTAATTGGTGCACCAGTTGCGCCGCCGCCCAAGGTACCTTTCTGGAGAATTATTTGAGACCGGCACGGAAGCTACGCGATGGGTTGCAGCAATTTTCCGCCGGCCGGCATTTCGTTGATTTCTATTACCGGGACCTATCGCCGTTTATGGTCCCCCTGATTGAAACTCATGCGGTGGTGATGTGGGTGGTGCGCATTCTGCTGGCACCTATTCTGCTTGTTGTCGCCTTTCCCTTTACCGCCATCATTGTGATTGCTTTTGCCGGCGGGTTGACCGCCATCGCAGTCACGCGGAGGACCTAAACATGCCCTGCGAAGAGATTGAAATCGGCTACACCATCGGCGAATGCACGCCGGAAGGCAGGGTTCCCGTTGAATTCACGCTCACCAACCGCTCTTCCGATTTTGCCGAGTATACCGTCGATTATGATGGTGGCGGCACGGTTGATTATACGTCGGGGCCAATCGCCGGGTCGGGCGGCTTCGAGACGAGAACCCATGAATATGCGGGCAGCGCGCCGCAGGCGGTCTTCACCGTGACCCTCGCTGACGGGACCGTGTGTGTCCGTCCGTTTTCCCTCGATTTACCCAACTGTCAGGCGTGCGATGTGCTGGTGACGCCGTTCATCAACGAAGAATGCAGTGACGCGGATCAGACGCGGGAAGTGACGATTATCGTTCAAAACAACAATCTCAATTCGGACGTTACCGTCACATCAATTCACTGGGATGCGGCCACCGAGGAGACATTCAATCAATCCATTGGGCCGGGTTGTGTCTTTCCCTTCAGCCATGATTACGCCGCTGCAACTGCCGGGCCATTGGCTGCTATTGTTCATTTTGCGGAGTGCGCTGACGAGAGTGTTTCTGGTTTCATCGAGTCCTGTCCGCCCATTGAGGTGTCTGATTGCCCAAGCGTTATCATCACGCCGACGCAGGGACCTTGTGACAACAACAACCGCACCCTGAATGTAACTGCTGAAATTATCGGTGCGACAGGTCAGAATGTCGACGCATCACTTGAGGTCGGAAGCGCTACGCCCGAAAACGGTTCCGGCATTGGTTTCGTGTCTCTGTCAGGCAGTACCACTGCGGCGTCGGGCGACATTGTCGCCGTGAGGGTCATTATCAATGATCCTCCCGGTTGTCGGGACGACGTGACGAACATTGAGATTACACCTTGCGGCGGCGGCGGCGAGGAAACCTGTGGCGGCCTTTGCGCGCTGTTCATATTTCTCTTCGTCGGCGCCAGTTTTCTCGCGTTACTTAGCGGCATTATCGGAAATCCGCTTTTGGCCGCCGCCAGTTTTGTCGTTCTGCTGTTGTCGCTTGCGGTTCTTCGTCTGATCGGCAGTCAATGCGGCGAATGCGCGAAGATCCTGTGTCAGTATAAAGCAGCGGTTTTCTATGCTGTTTTCCTGTTTGCCGCAGCGGTCCTCGCACTGCTCTCGATCATTGCTAGCGTATTGGCAATCCCGCTCATTATCGGTGCCGTCGTAGCGCTTGTATTGGCACGGCAATACTGGCGCGATTATATCGTATGTGTTCGCGGCAGGTGAACGCTCGCGGCTCAGACTGCTGTCACTATAGATACGGACGAAAGAAAGGCCCGACCAGGCGTTGAGCATTTTGACATGGTGCTCGCCTGATACCGCGCCAGTGCCGGCGACCGGTGGAGTCACTGTTAGTGACGGGCGTGGTATGTGAGGCCCCGACAGACGAGACGTTGTTCAGGCGCCGTTGACGAAATTCTCCGAAGAGCTCGCGTTCTAAAAAGGCGCATTGTATTCGCCGGACAAATGCACCATATGACCGGCGACGACCTGTTTGATTAACAGCCTTACAATTCCGGTGGTGCAAAGCATGCAATCTCAGATTTCGGAAACGATCATCAAATCCTCGATGGTCGGCAAAACCGTCGTCAGCTATTTGGCCGCCGCCCTGTTGTTTGGGATGAGCCCGCTTGGTCAGGCCCACGCCGGCACGCCGAATGACATGAAGAAGCAAGCCGATGACTGGCAGTTCATTGTTGGCGCGGCGGGCGGCTATTTCGCCGACTACGAAGGGTCTGACGATTATGACTTCACACCGCTTCCGCTGATCGGGGTTTCATGGCGTGATACTGTATCCATCGGCAGTGTTGACGGCCCGCCGGGACTAAAAGTTAAGTTCTTGAAAATAAAGGGCCCGAGACCAAAAGATCGGCTCGTTCTCTCGACTTCGCTGGGATATTTCGGCGGCCGGGACCAAGACGACAATGACGCCTTGCAGGGATTGGGCGATCTTGACGGCGGTGTGACGATCCGGCTTTCGGCGGACTATCAAATTCAAGATTTCGGCGCGGGACTGTCCGTTGGCCGCGATCTGTCGGGTGATCGCGAAGGGACGACGGTCAACATGGGCCTCAAGTATTCCTTTGCCCTTGGTTCCCCCAAGACCCAACTGACCTTGGGCGCGTCGACAACCTGGGCTGATGACAGCTATATGGAATCCATTTTCGGCATCAGCACGGCGCAGGCGGCTAGCTCAACGCTTGGTTACGCGGCTTTCAACAGTGAGGCTGGCTTTAAGGATGTCGGGCTCGATGTCTCGGTCCGCCATTTCTGGAGCCAAAACGTCATGGTTATGGGGAAGCTTGGCTACAAGCAATTGCTATCGGACGCCGCCGACAGCCCTATCGTTGATGACCAGGGCAATGCCGCGCAATTTTCCGCGCTTATCGGTGTGATTTACGTCTGGTAGATCGCGGCGTGTCGCTGGTCAATTGGAAAACCGTGCACGTGGCTTGATCGTCGGCGTATCTTAGGCCCTGTACATACCATTCACCCTGATGCGTACATCCGGATGTTTGTTTAGGCGCCTTTTGTTATAAAATAACAACAAGTAGGTTCTTTTTTCTGAAGACCCGCATCGCCTCAGTACCTGACGAGTTGGTGGGCCAGGGGCAGCTGAGTAAAAATTGCTAAACTGATGGGCTCGGCCAAATGAGCCCCGAAGAATCAGAGCCTGCCGAGCGTCTGACGACCGGGCGAAATTCGGATGTAGATCGCCGGCCATTGGAACTCCTTCAAAAACCTCAGGCATTTTCAGACCCCACTGATGTTCAACATCTTCGCGAACGCTGCCGAGAGAAAATCGGCATGTCGGTTGTAAAGCCCTCACCTTTGGCGCAAGATTTATGGTAAGTCCGGCGGCTGGTTCCAATTGCAGAACGTGAACAGCGGCTATTGCATGGATCTGTCCGGCGGCAACAAAAATAACGGCGCCTCGATCGGCCAGTATCGTTGCGTTAAGGACCATCCGAACCAATCGTTCCGCGTCTTCAAATGACCTGAGGCGATCCGGTGAAACGAACGGCGGCGGCTCTTCATTGGAGAGGCCGTCGTTTTTTTTCAAGCCACCGAAGGCAAGGCTCTAGCGGCTGCTTTGAGCCATAAGTAGAAGAAAACTCCAGACCCAGAACAGTTCTGTTCACCGCCTTGAAACGGACATTGAGAATTCGTGGATAGTCGTTGATGCAGGCTTGGGTCGGTTCGGATTGAACTTTACTGATTGCGGGGCGGTGTTCGCGGCGTGTCATGTCGGTAGTGGCGACCGCTTCCACAATATGGCAGGCATGATTAAATTAATTATTCATCATTTGTTCTAATTTTATTGATAATTTTACTATATATGTGATAATTTTCCGTTTTATCAAACAAGATTGTAAGCCATGACGCTGCGTTATTCACCCGAAATTCCGTCATCACCCGGCCTGCAGCGCGGGCGGGGGGATGCGTACCCGTGGGGCCGAAATCGCAATTTCGGTCGCAAAGGTGGGCGGCGGGAAGGGCCGGGTTTTGGGCGTTTCGCCGTTTCGGTTTGGCGGAAATGCGTACCTTTGCGGACCGATTTGTACCTTTGCGTACTTCTCAGTACATCCGGGCGGGCGGTTGGGGGTCGTTTTATGTTTTATAACAAGTGGGTAGGGGAAATTTGGCCGCGTGGTGTTGGCGCATGGCCGGGTGGAGTGCCGATGATCAACGTTCCCTCCGGGGGATGTTCCGGGCTTACGCCGCCACGTTAAGTGGCGACGTTCCGGGAACATTGTTCCGTCATTTTTTTATCAAGCGTTTGATATTGTGTCGCTTTTCGCCCCGGTTAATTGGACGCTGGCTCCTCATGCTGAGCCTGTCGAAGCATGGGCAGGTGAGCGAATTTGCGGGCGCAGGCGATATTCCTCGCGGTACCATGCCGGTTGCGGGGCGCGGGATGGCCGTAGGCCTGGGTGGAAGGATTGCTTGGCGGCACCTCGCTGGGTGTCGGACGCGCGGGCACCAACCGCGCCATCCCGCCCGCGCTTGAGACTGAAATCTCGAGGTCTATCAAATCTGGCCCCAATCTTGCATAGTTATCCTGTAAGACGGGGAAACGTGCAGGTTATCCCACATTTTGCCTAAAAAATAGGCGGCGAGTTTCATTGTCGCTCAAATTTCGGGCATTTGCGGGCAGGCGGCACCCTCGACGGTACAGGTTTTCGACGGAAGGGATGCTATGAGACAGCTTAAATCAATCTTTCGGATTGCCGGCCTAACGGTTCTTGCAATGGCGCTGGTGGGGCTTATGCCGGCCGTGGCGGAGGCCGCGGAAGCGACGCTTAACGGCGGCAACACGGCTTGGATTTTAACCGCGACGGCCTTGGTGCTGTTCATGACGCTGCCGGGGTTGGCGCTGTTCTACGGCGGCCTTGTGCAGGCCAAGAACGTGTTGTCGGTGTTCATGCAGTGCTTCGCCATTGCGTGTTTGATGTCGGTGCTGTGGTTGTTGGGCGTCTATAGCCTGGCGTTCACCGACGGCGGCTCGGCGAACGCGTTGATTGGCGGCTTGGACAAAGCATTCCTGGCCGGCGTCAGCTTCGACACGTTGTCTGGCGATATTCCGGAAAGCGTCTTCTTCATGTTCCAGATGACGTTTGCGATTATCACCCCGGCATTGATTGTCGGTGCTTATCCCGAACGCATGAAGTTTTCATCCGTGATGGTGTTCTCAGGCCTTTGGCTGATCTTGGTTTACGCGCCGGTCTGTCACTGGGTCTGGGGCGGCGGCTGGTTGGCCGACATGGGTGTTATGGATTTCGCCGGCGGGCTGGTGGTGCATGCCACGGCGGGCACCTCGGCGCTGGTGTTGGTGGCGTGCCTCGGCAACCGCCAGGGCTTCCCCAAGCAACTGCATCCGCCGCATTCGCCCGGCATGACGATGATGGGGGCTGCCATGTTGTGGGTCGGTTGGTTCGGGTTTAACGGCGGCAGCGCGCTTTCGGCCGGCGGCAGCGCCGGCATGGCGATGACGGTGACGCATCTCTCGGCAGCGACCGCGTCGCTGGTTTGGGTGGTCATTGAGTGGCGGAAATTCGGCAAGCCCAGTTTGGTCGGTATTGTCACCGGCACCATTGCGGGGCTGGCGACGATTACGCCAGCGTCGGGCTATGTCGGGCCTTTGGGTGGGATCTGCATCGGGTTGGCCGGTGGGATCGTGTGTTATTATGCGGTCGGGCTGATCAAGCAGCGCTTCGAGTTAGACGATTCGTTGGACGTCTTCGCCGTTCACGGTGTCGGCGGCATGCTGGGCACGGTGATGGCCGGGGTCTTCGCGGCGGCGTCGTTGGGCGGCGTCGGGTTTGGCGAGGGTGGCACGATGAGTGGTCAAGTCACGACCCAGGTGATCGGCGTGGGTGCTACGGTGATTTGGTCGGCGATCGTGACCTGGATCATCGTCAAGGTCACCGAAGGCGCGGTGGGCTTGCGCGCAACTGACGACGAAATCACCGAGGGACTTGATTTGTCCTATCACGGTGAACGCGATTACAACTTCTAGGGTCTTATCGCCTTGGGTCGTGACGACCCAAGGCGGGAATAAGCCCCTAAATTATTTGAAGGAGAGGGCGATTGACGCTTCAAATTACAAGAATTTGAACCGATCGCGCTCTCCCGTTCGCCCGGAAACGAGGAGAAAACACTATGAAACTCGTCATGGCTATCATTAAGCCGTTTAAACTCGATGCCGTGCGCGAAGCCCTGACAGAGTTGGGAATCCAAGGCCTAACGGTGTCCGAAGCCAAGGGCTTCGGCCGCCAGAAGGGTCAGACCGAGATCTACCGGGGCGCCGAGTACGTTATCGATTTCGTGCCCAAAGTACGGCTCGATCTGGTTGTCGACGATGAACAGACCGCCGATGTTGTCGAGGCGATCCGGGGCGCGGCGCACTCCGACAAGATCGGCGACGGCAAGATTTTCGTCTTGGAGGTTGCCGAGGCGTTGCGGATCAGAACCGGCGAGACCGGCAACGAGGCGCTGTAGGCTTGGCGGGGCGTCTATTGCAAGGTTGTCGGCGTGTGGTCGGGGATTTCCGGCGCCTCAGGGGGCGGGGCCGGCGCGGCCTGGTGGTGAACCATCCGCCAACGACCGGCTTCGCGGGCGAAGATATTGGTCGCTACTAAGGCGCCGCGCTCGAAATTCTCATAGCACACGACATAGGCGACATC
>Ga0233427_10005075_pt1 | contig 10643 bp, 13 predicted proteins | sample SI_118_April2016_5_FD_179885 | JGI IMG/M metagenome (GOLD analysis project Ga0233427, IMG submission 179885) | Seawater microbial communities from Saanich Inlet, British Columbia, Canada - SI_118_April2016_100_MG | ecosystem: Environmental > Aquatic > Marine > Inlet | place: Canada: British...
TAGCAACTGATAGTCATCGAATGTCCATTTCAAAAATAAGATTAGATCAAAAAATTGATTTTGAACCAATTATATTACCAAAAAAAACTATTTTTCAATTATGCTCATTGCTAGATAGCTATGATGGGGATGTTAAAGTATCTAACATTAAATCAAAGATAAAATTCGAATTAAATAATAGTATATTGATTTCAAAACTCATTGATGGAAAGTTTCCTAATTATATCCAGGTAATACCAAAGAATAATCAAAAAAAATTAGAAATAGATTTAAAGTTATTTTTAAATTCAGTTGATAGAGTTGCCTCTGTATCTTTGGATAAAAAAGATGGTGTTAAATTTAATTTATCAAAAGATACTCTAAACCTTTCGGTTAACAATACAAATAGTGGTGATGGTAAAGAAACATTGAATGTAAAATTTGATCATGATTTAGAAATAAGTTTTAACTCAAGATACTTAATTGATGTTGCTTCGCAATTAGATGGAGAAAGAGTTGAAATATTTTTTAATGACACAGGTTCACCAGCTTTAATAAAAGATCCGGGTGATTTTGATAGTATTTTTGTAGTTATGCCTATGAAGGGTTAGTTTAACAAATTAAGCTCTTCATAAATATTATTTTCTAAAATTTTGATAAAATCTTTCTTCGAGTGACCTGCTATTATTGGTTTTAAGATTGAAATAGTTATTACTTTATTGCTATGTTTTACACCCTTTTTAGGCCAAACATAACCCGAATTAATGGCAACGGGTTGGCAAGAAATTTTTAACTCTTCATAAATTCTTGATGCACCTTTTTTAAAAGGAGGCCTTTCACTTGGTAGAACTCTAGTACCTTGTGGAAAGATTATTAATGGTCGTTCAGAGTCATTAATTATTTTAGAAATGTCTTCAAAGAACCCCAGGTTATCCTTGGTAACTTTATTTCTTTTAATTGAAATTGATCCAATTTTTTTAAGATACCAGCCAAAAATTGGAATTAAAAGTAACTCTTTTTTTAAAATAAAAACTGGTGAATTAAAAATAGTTTGAAGATAAAAAGTTTCAAACATTGACTGATGAGATGCAGCAATAAAAAACTTTTCATTATTTATAATATTTTCCTTACCTTTGATTATTATTTTTGTGAATAAAAAAAACTTTAAACAAAAGCTTGTCCAATAACCCATCAATTTACCACCAAATAAAACAACTTTTTGAGGTAAAAAAAAAGCAGGTAAAAAAAATAATGAAATAATAATTATTCCAGAAAAAAAGAAAATTGAAAATATAAAGTTTCTTATCATTAAAGCTACATTAAATCTTTGTGCTTTTGCCTTTTTTTGATAACTCTAATTTTTGATCCTTCAATTAGTAGTTCTGCTGGTTTTGGTCTTACATTATAATTTGAGCTTAATGACATCCCATATGCACCAACGTCACACATCACAATAATATCTTTTTCCTTTAACTTCTGAAAATTTTTTAACGATGTAAATTTGTCTGTACTCTCACAAATGGGACCTACAAATTCATAGGTTTTTTTTGATTTTTGATTTGTTTTGATAGAGGGTAATGTTTTGTGATTAGCCCCATATAAAGCAGGTCTCATCAAATCATTCATAGCCACATCTAGTATAACAAAATCTTTCTGATCATTTTCTTTAATGTAAATAACTTTAGATATTAAAAAACCTATATTTCCGACTATAGATCTTCCTGGTTCAAAAATTATTTTTGTAGAATGTTTTTTTAAAAATTTTTTGATGGCAATATTGTATTTGTTGTAATTAAGTTTTTTATTATTATCACTATAAGAAATTCCCATTCCTCCACCTAAATCAATAAATTCAAAATTATGTTTAGTTTTAACAATAATTTTATCAATCACATTAAGCATATTTTCATAAGGTTTATGGTCTAAAATTTGACTTCCAATATGAACACTTAAACATTTTAGACTAATATTTTTTGAACTCACGCAATAACTAACAAGCTCTAAAAATGTCTTTTCATTTACACCAAACTTATTTTCTTTTTTACCAGTTGAAATTTGACTTAAAGTTTTTGCATCTGTATTTGGATTTAATCTAATACCAATTTGTACTTTTTTTTTTTTAATTTTGGCTATTCTATCAATTTCTTTTATTTCACTTTGAGACTCTGCATTTATTAATAATATTTTCTTGTCAATAGCATAACTTATTTCTTTAGATGTTTTGCCCACACCCGAAAAGACTATTTTTTTTGGATTAATGCCAGCTTTAAGAGCTATCATAAGCTCACCCATTGACACAACATCTGCTCCTAAACCAAATTTTTTGACTTCTCTAATTAAATTTACATTTGTATTAGATTTAATTGCAAAACAGATTAATGGTGAAAATGATTTAAAATTTTTTTTAAAATTATTAATATTTTCTTTTAATTGACTATAAGAATAGCAATAAGTCGGTGTATCAAATTTTTTAGCAATATCTTGTACTTTTACTTTATCGATTGTCAGTTTTTTTTTGATATATTTCATTAAACCTTATTTGTAAGGATTATTATCTTTTCAACTTTTTGTTCTGGGTCATCGTAAGAAGGAGGTCCTTTTTTTCCACAAGAGGCTAGCAAGCAACAAATCAGAAAAATAAAGCTAATTTTTTTAATCATTTTTGTTTCTTATATTTCATTATCATTTTTTTGATATTATCAAAAGCTGTTCCTCCATAAGATTTTTTTGAATTTACAGAATTCTTTAAATCAAACACTTTTAAAACGTCGTTAGTTAATTTTGGCTCAATTTTTTTTAATTCTTCTAAGTTTAATTCACTAAGTTTCTTTTTCTTTTTTTCAGCTAAATTAACCACAGAAGCTGTTTTTTGATAAGCTTTTCTAAAAGACATTGAATGATTTTTTACAAGATAGTCTGCTAGATCTGTTGCGGTAATATATCCAGTGTTTGCGAGCTCAAGCATACGTTTTTTGTTAGGACTAGAATTTTTAAGTATTTCATCAAAAATTTTAAGACAGTTTATTAAAGCATCATTAGATCTAAAAACAATCTCCTTATCATCTTGAAGGTCTTTGAAGTATGATAATGGAAGACCTTTCAAAATTGTGAGCATTGAAAATAAGTTTCCATAACTACTTCCAGATTTTCCTCTTAAATATTCCAATAAATCAGGATTTTTCTTTTGAGGCATTATTGATGAACCTGTTACAATTTTATCCGAAAGTTTAATTAAATTAAAACCATCAGAGCTCCAAATAATAAGTTCCTCAGCAATTCTTGAAATATGCATTGAACAAACAGAAACGCTATATAAAAAATCTAAAACAAAATCTCTATCAGAAACAGTATCAATTGAATTGTTTGTTGGTTTCTTAAATCCAAGTTTTTTACTTGTATAATTTCTATCTATATTGAAAGAAGTTCCTGTTAGCGCAGCTACACCCAAAGGATTTTCATCTAAACTATCTAAATTATTAGCAAATCTTTTTTTGTCTCTATTAAACATCTCAACATAAGCCATAAGATAATGAGCAAAAGAAATAGCCTGTGCATTTTTGAGATGTGTAAAACCAGGCATAATAGTATCTATATTTTTCTCCGCTAATTTTAGTGTGCTTTTGATTACTTTATCTAAATTAAGATTAATTTCTTTAGTTGAAGATTTTATCCAAATTTTAAAGTCTGTAATTACTTGATCATTTCTAGATCTTGCTGTGTGAACATAACCTGCTTCTTCACCAATTATTTGAAAAAGTCTTTTTTCTATATTCATATGAATATCTTCATATTTTTTATTGAACTCAAATTTTTTATTAGAAATTTCTTTTTCTATCTTTGTAAGACCATAAATAATTTTATTTTTAATTTTGAAAGATATTATTTTTTGTTTAAACAACATCTCTACATGAGCAATAGAGCCCTGAATATCTTCTTTATAAAGTCGTTTATCAATATCAATTGAATTACCAACTTTTTGAAATAAAGATGACGCATTTTTTTTTATACGGGTATTCCAGATTGCTTGGTTGTTTTTATTTTTTGCCATGATATTTAATTATAACTATTTAACATGAGATTTTTAATATTATTTATTTTTTTGACAACTAATGTCTTTGCTAATGATGTATCTGAAATAAAAAATATTGTCATTCATAAAGATCTAAAAGTCTACGATAATGTTATCTTTTTAGACAAAAATGATAAAAAAATTAACATTAAAGAATTTAATGGAAATTTACTTTTAATAAATTTTTGGGCAACTTGGTGTGAGCCATGTAAAGAAGAAATGCCATCGTTAGACAGGCTTCAAATAAATAAAAATTTGAGTAATCTAAAAATTTTTGCAATCAATATATCCCAAGAAAGTGAAAAAAAAGTTGATAGTTTTTTTAAAGATTTGAATATTGAAAATTTTGAACCATATTTTGATGCGCCAACCACTCTTGCAAAAACATTTTCTTTACGTGGAATTCCAACTTCAATTCTTATAGATAAAGATGGAAAAGAGTTTGCAAGAATTATTGGTTCAATAGACTTTGATGATAAATTATTTATAAATTGGCTAAAAACTCACAATTAGTTTTTAAAAAAATAAGCAAACCCAACCAGAACAAGTATTGCTACAAATTGAATAAGCACTCTTAGTTGCATTAATTTATTTGAGTATTTTTTGCTGGTTTCTCCCCCTTTAAAAAGAGTTCCAATTCCCAAAATTAAAACAATTCCTACTGCTAACAAAAGAACTATAGAGAGAATTTTAACAAATATTCCTGAAATCATATAAATACTGTAGATTGTTTTAGAAAAATAAAAACCATAATTAATTAACTATGACATTTTGCCTAGATTCAATAATAATTAAGCCTGAAGAAGATGTAGAGATAAAACACGCTATTATTTTGCTTCATGGATATGGGGGTGATGGTAAAGACATAAGCATGTTAACCTTAAACTGGAAAAGGCACATGCCAAATACAGTTTTTATTTGTCCAAATGGACATGAGACTTGCTCTATAAATCCATCAGGATTTCAATGGTTTGATCTTACTAAAGATGATACGGATTATATACTTGATCAATCAATTAAGGCTGAGGAAAAAATCAAAGTATTTATTAATGAGATCAAGCAAGAATTTAATTTAACAAATAATCAAATATGTTTATCAGGTTTTAGTCAAGGTTGTATGATGTCGTTGAATGTTGGATTAACATCTAAAGAAAAATTTTCTTGTATTGTAGGATTTTCTGGAAAAATAATTGATCAAAATAATTTAAGATCAAGAATAAAAAATTCTACTGATACTTTATTGATTCATGGTGACGCAGATCAAGTTGTACCTTCAACATATCTTTTGGAAGCAAAAGATTTTTTAATTAGAAATAATATTAGTGTTGAAACACTTTTGATAAAAAATTGTGATCATCATATTCCTATAGAAGCTTCAAGTACAGCTCTTAATTATATTTTAAAAAAAAATTAACATCCCTTATTATTGATAAAATTGTTTAAGTAAGTTAAAAATACTTAATGAATAATTTTATTGAACAAAATGTTTCATTAGAAAAGTGTCCAGCGTTAGTTCTTAATGCTGATTATAGACCATTAAGCTATTACCCTTTATCTTTATGGTCATGGCAGGATACTGTAAAATCTGTTTTTTTAGATAGAGTGATAATTGTAAGTAATTATGACAGAGTTATAAGAAGTCCTTCATTTAATATGCAATTACCAAGTGTTATTGCGTTGAAAGATTATATAATTCCACAAACAAGACCTAGCTTTACAAGGTTTAACGTCTTTTTGAGAGATAAGTTTTCTTGTCAATATTGTGGAAGTGGTGAGGAACTGACTTTTGATCATCTGTTGCCAAGATCAAAAGGTGGTGAAACTAATTGGGACAATGTTGTAACGGCATGCTCTGCATGTAATGTACAAAAGGGTGGCAAATTATTAAAAAACTCAGATATGAAGCTTAACCAACATCCTTATCGTCCCTCAACTGAGGATTTACATAAAAATGGTAAAAATTTTCCACCTAATTATTTACATAAAAGCTGGATGGATTATTTATACTGGGATGTTGAATTAGAAGCCTAGATTTTCTCAGAAATATTTATTGCAATTTTTGAACCTGTCTTAATAATTTTATCTAATAATAAGTAAGGACCTTTTTTTGTGGCACCTTTATCGTAAGCTATATCTTTATGATCTATTTCATCTTGTCTAAATTTTGTAATCTTTTTTTTTAGGTCTTTTTCGCTAACATCAAGTTGATTAATCTGATTTAAATAATGTTTGTCTATAACTTCTTCAACAGAAGCGGTACAAAGCATAGCAGCTTTTTTCCCCAATAATGTTGAACCAAACCCTAAGCCAACACCTAGCAAATCCCACAAGGGTAAAAATTTTGTTGGTTGGATGTTTCTTTTTTTAATTTCATTTTCAAAAAACTCACAATGCTCTTTTTCATGCTCTTTCATATCTTCAATAGTTTTTTTAAGATTTTCATCTTTTACAAAAGTATTGAGGGCTAATAGTTGTCCTTCATAAATCTTGACAGCTCCACGCTCTCCAGCATGGTCTACTCTAATAAATTCTTCAACTTTTTTTTTATCAATTTTTGTCATAATTAAAATAAATTTTTCCAACACCAATCGTAATTAGTAAAGATATTAAAATGTTATAGCTTGTAAGTGATAATCCAAAAATTTTAAATGTTACATCTTTGCAACTAATACTTTTTTCTTTTAATTGCTTTAAAATTTCCTCTTTTGACAATAAATTTGATCCACTTTTTAGGTCACAAACTAATGATTCTTGTATAAAACCTCGCTCAATACCTAAGTGATATAGTGAAAGAATAGTTCCAGCCAAAAATATAATTGTGAGCAGAAGTATAAAAAATTTTTCAAATTGAATAAATTTAAAATTAAGTAAAACTACTATTATTGCTACCAAGTATGGAATTCTTTCTAATATACAAAGATTACAAGGTTGATGACCAAGAATATATTCAATAAAGAATGCAAATACTAAAGCAATAATACTGACTAAAAAAATAAACTTTATTAATAAATTTTTACTATTTTTAACCATTAAATTTTAAAACCAAATATACAAATACAAATATTATAACTATTAAAATTCCAATAGCAGTAAACCATTTTGATCCATGATTGTTCATATATTCAGTAAATAATTCTCCAAATTTGTAAGATAAAAATGCAACAATAAAAAATCTAAGGCTTCTTGAAATTAAACTGACAATTATAAAAACTGGCAGATTGAAAGCAATTAAGCCACTTGCTATCGTGAAAGCTTTATAGGGCAAAGGTGTAAAGCCTGCTAAAAAAAGTATACTTAACCAAGCAAGAAAGCCATTTCCCTCTGACATGTTTAGTTTCAAATCTTTAACCTTATCTTCATAATTATAAAACTCGATGACATACATTGCTAAATCAAAAAATAGGTAGCCAATTAAATATCCTAAAATACCTCCTAAAACTGAAAATATAGATGCTATTAAAAATATTTTAATAAACTCTTTTTTTTTAGCAATTACCATTGGAATGATCATTACATCTGGTGGTATTGGAAAAAATGAACTTTCAATAAAAGATACAAGACCTAAATAAAAATTTGAACTTTTGTGTGCAGCTAGATCTAAACATTTTTTGTAAAGTGTTTGAAACATTTTTTGGTTTTAATATAAATTTAGTTCTTATACTATTTAAATATAATTAATTAGATATAATGGGCGAATGGCGGAACTGGTAGACGCGCACGACTCAAAATCGTGTTTCGCAAGAAGTGAGAGTTCGATTCTCTCTTCGCCCACCAAAAAAATATGAATTTAGATAACTTAAACAACTTAATTGAATTATTTTCTCATCAAGCAGAAAAACAAAATAAAAAAAGCATTTTTTTACATTGGTTAAATCCTAATGATAAAAAAACATATACTTGGGAGGAGACAAAAAAAAATATTTTAAAATTATCAAAAATAATTAAAGAAAATATAAAAGAAGGTGATAGATGCCTCTTGGTTTCAGAAAACAGACCAGAATGGTTTGTTTCAGATATGGCAATCATGTTATCAGGTGGAATTACGGTTCCTGCATACACCACATATACCGAAGAAGATTATAAATATTTAATTGAAGATTGTGAGCCAAGCCTAGTTATAGTTTCAAACAATGAGATGTTAAAAAAATTAAACAATACAATTAATGAAAAAGAATTTATTAAAAAAGTTATAACATTAGATGAAGTTAATAAAGTAATTCATAATTTAGATATAATAGATAAAGATAAGTATTTAGACTTTAATATCATATTAAAAAATAACTTATTAGAAGAAGACATAATCCAAAATAAAAAATTAAAAAGAACTTCTCCTGCTTGTATAATTTATACATCTGGAACTGGAGGAAATCCGAAAGGAGTAATCTTAAGTCATGGTGGAATTTTAAATAATCTTGTGGGAGCATGTGAAATTATGAAACCATTGTTTAATTCCAGACCAGTATTTTTAACCTGGCTTCCTCTATCCCATTCCTATGAACATTGTGTACAATTCGCCCAGATAGCTGTAGGGGCAAAAGTATTTTATGCAGAAAAAATAGAAAAACTTTTAGAAAATATATCTGAAGCAAAACCAACGATTATGACAGCCGTTCCTAGATTTTATCAAAATCTTTATAACAAAATTAATATCAATTTAAAAAAACAAACTGGTTTTAAAGCAAAACTAATTGAAGCAACTTTACGATTGGGTAAGAAAAAATTATTAAATCAAAAAATGACTTTTTTTGAAAAATTACTCAATTTGATGGTTGAGATTTTGGTTCGAAAAAAAATAAAAAACCAGTTTGGAGGAAATTTAAAAGCTTTTGTTTCTGGTGGTGGTGCATTAGATAAAGAAATAGGAGAATTTTTAAATTCTGTAGGACTCCCTACACTACAGGGTTATGGTTTAACTGAAACGTCACCAGTAGTAAGTTGTAATCCCATACACAAGATAAAAGTAGAAACTGTTGGTCCACCTTTTAAAGGAAACCAAGTTAAAATTGCTGATGATGGAGAAATTTTGGTCAAAGGTGAAAACGTGATGTTGGGGTACTGGAACAAAAAAGAAGAAACTGACGAAGTAATTATTGATGGATGGCTTCATACGGGTGATATAGGAGAAATAGATCCTGAGGATAGTTATTTAAAAATTACCGACAGAAAAAAAGATATTATAGTAAGTACAGGTGGAGATAATATTTCACCGGCTAAAATTGAAAATATGATTACTAATGAGCCAGAAATTGATCAATGTATGGTTTATGGTGATAAAAAAAATTATTTGGTTGCTTTAATAGTGCCTAGTAAAGATTTTTTAAAAGAAAAAGAAAAAATCAATAATGTAATTGAAAAAATAAATAAAAAATTAACTTTATTAGAAAAAATAAAAAGAATTCAATTAATAGATGAAAATTTTTCTATAGAAAATGGTTTAATGACACCAACAATGAAAGTGAAAAGAAAAAAAGTTACAGAAAAATATAAAAATCAATTAGAAAAACTTTATTAAGTTATATTTAAAAAATTTGATTATTATCCGCATAAACACTAACTTAATTAATAAAAAAAATTAATAAAAAATAAAAACAAAAAAAATTTTTTTTATAAATTTACTTTTTAATTAAAGAATTGACATAACTTACATAAAAAAATAAAAATGTACTAACAGCGAATCAACTTGATTCGTTTAACTTAAACAGGGAGCTAAAGATGCCTAAGAAAAGAAAAAAAGCTGCTAAAAAAACTAAAAGAAAAGCAGCAAAGAAAACTAAGAAAAAAGCTAAAAAGGCTAAAAAAGCTAAAAAAAGAAAAAGATAGTAACTTACTAATCTTTACTAAAAACGCTTCTCATTACAAATTGTATGAGAGGCGTTTTTTTTATTCGTCTAAATTTTCGTCTGAATCAGTTATGGGTTCTTCAACAGGTAATTCTGTTGTAGATGGTTTTGGTGCAGAGGCTATTGGTTGAGCCTGGCCACCTAAATTTCTTTTTAATGCCTTATCAAGTTTTTTTTGTGTATCTTCTAACGAAAAATTCAACACAATTTGAAACTCCGATAAAATTCTTTCATATGCTTTTTCAAATAACTGTCTTTCACTATAAGATTGATCAACCATAAGATCATCACCTTTATTTAAATCTCTAACTACTTCTGCTAATTCATAAATTTTACCAGAAGAAATTTTGGCCTCATATTCTTGTGCTCTTCTACTCCACATAGACCTTTTAATTTTTGGCTTACTTTTTAAAATAGAGACACATTTATTAACTTGATTTATTGTTGCTAAAGGTCTCAAATGAGATTGTTTATTAACTGGAACCATTCCATTAGCTTTGTCTTTTTCAAACTTTATGATGTAAGTTTCAACATCAATACCACCAATATTTATCTTTTTAAATTCAGTAATTTGACCAACGCCATGTTTTGGATAAACAACATGATCTTTTATCTTATATTCTCTTTTTTCGGTTTCTTGTTTTTTAACTTTTTTTATCTCAGGTTTTATTTCATTACTTTTAGAAATTCTTAAGTTATCAACTTTTGGCTCCTCTTTTACTCCAGTAACTTTTGCTTTTTTTTTTATCTTAATT
>Ga0233427_10005079_pt1 | contig 10632 bp, 9 predicted proteins | sample SI_118_April2016_5_FD_179885 | JGI IMG/M metagenome (GOLD analysis project Ga0233427, IMG submission 179885) | Seawater microbial communities from Saanich Inlet, British Columbia, Canada - SI_118_April2016_100_MG | ecosystem: Environmental > Aquatic > Marine > Inlet | place: Canada: British...
ATCTTTATGGCACGCTCGCCACTCTGGATGGCAGATGACGCCCCGCCGGGCAGCAGCCGTTTTGCGGCTTAGAGAGGATTAAACGGGTTTGATAGATTCGCCGCTGATTGCGGTGGACTTGCGTCCATCAGTCCCGACTGGAACCTCGCCGTTCAAGGTAACCCGGTAGAGTTCGCGATCGAAGTCGGTATCAAAGATGTCGCCGATGGCCTGATGCTGGGTGGCACGATTGTCCCAGAAAGCAATGCTCCCGGCGCTCCAGCGAAACCGGATCGTGAACTCCGGCTGCAGGCAATGCTCCCAGAGATATTCCAGCAGACACTGGCTTTCCCTGGGGGTCAGACCGACGATGTGGTCAACATAGGCCGCGTTGGTAAAGAGTATCTTTTCACCTGTCTCGGGGTGGACGGAAACCAAGGGATGCTCGGACACCATGGTGTGTTCCTCGATCAGCTTGTTGTATCCGCTTTTATCCTTGGAATCGGTGGCGCGCCGGTACTGGTGAATGGCCCTCAGGGAAGACAGGAAGGCCTGCATCGGCGGCGACAGCGCGTCAAAGGCCTTGGCCATATTGAGCCATTGGGTATCTCCCCCATAAGGTGGCAAGACTACAGAACGAAGAATTGATGCGGCCGGCGGGTTAATAGCTGCGGTGATGTCAGTATGCCATCCGGTCCAGGCTCGCTTGACCGCGACGTTTCCGGCCTGAGCGGTCCGGCGTTTTACCACCGGATAGATCTCGGGGTACTCACTATGATTACCGAAGATGACGTGACCTGGCGTGGGTTCGCCGAACTGCTTTGCGAGCGCAATATGCTCGGGATGCGTGAGTTCCTGTCCACGAAAGAACACCACCCGCCACTTGAGTAGTGCACCGCGAATTTCATCGATCTGGCGGTTAGTGAGCGGGTGACGCAGGTCAACACCACCGATTTCGGCGCCGGTGTGTACCGACAACGGTGTGATCTGGACTTCGTCGGAGGCGATGGGTTCCTGAGCCGCCATTAAGATGCGATATGAATCAGGGTAGGTTCACCAGCCAAGAGTATAGTTCAAGAAAAAATGGTTAAACAATGGCATCATTTAGCATGAGTACAGATACCGCAGAGGCGGTTGATCGTCAGCGCTACCGCAAAATTACCCAAGTGATTTCAGGGCAGCCGACATCTGATGGCGCAGGTGTTCGCTTGATACGATACATAGGTTCGCAGTCTCTGCCCGAGCTCGACCCGTTTCTGCTACTGGATTTTTTCGAATCAGATGATCCGGATGACTACATCGCCGGCTTTCCCTCTCATCCTCATCGAGGTTTTGAGACGGTCACGTATCTTTTGGCAGGAAAGATGCGCCATGAAGATAACGCAGGCCATGGCGGGGTAATCGAGGCTGGCGGGATCCAATGGATGACGGCAGGGCGGGGAATCATCCACTCGGAAATGCCGGAGCAGGAAAACGGGCGGCTTGCGGGATTCCAGTTGTGGGTAAATCTCCCTGCCAGTGACAAGCTTTGTAATCCCGCTTATCACGAGTATCCAAAGGACCAGATTCCACTTGAACATCGCGCTGAGGGGGTCGATGTCACCGTGATGGCCGGTGCCACTGATCAGGGAACGATCGGACCGGTAAAGGCGGTGGTTACGAAGCCGTTATACCTTGATGTCAGTTTATCTCCCGGGACGAGCCTTGTGGAGTCGATCCCAGAAGGTCATGCCGGTTTTGTTTTTGTTATCGACGGCAAGATATCCATACGATCAGATGGGGCCAGTAATTCAGTCTCGGCAAGACAGTTGGGAGTTCTCAGCGCTGGTAATTCGGTGCACATTGAGGCTGAGGATGCTGACTCAAGAGTTTTGTTGGTTGCAGCACAGGTCTTGAGCGAGCCAATCGCCCGCTACGGTCCGTTCGTGATGAACACAAGCGCCGAGATCGAACAGGCTATTCGTGATTTCAACACCGGCCAGTTTTAAGGTCGGGTGTTTTCGTCTCACTTAGAACACCACCTGGTCTCATGATCTCAGACGCGCGCACGGTGACCCGGCTTGCCATACGGGACGCGGTGGGTTTTCCCTCGATCACGCTTCTCGCCAGCATGACCGGTTTTGGATCCTTGGTCCATGAGAGCGGTCTTCCTCTTGTGATGGCGATTGCGGCAACCGCTGGAATTTGGGGACTGCCGGGTCAGTTGGCGTTAGTCGAGATGCACGTTGCAGGCGTTTCAGCGTTTTTTGTGATTCTGGCCGTGTCACTTGCTAATGCGAGATTTCTCCCCATGGTGGTGTCGTTCATGCCGCTTATGAATAGGGAGGGATCCCGCACCCGATGGAACTTTGCACTGGTTCAGATGTTGTCCATCAACTCTTGGGCTGCAGGTTTAAAGCGCTTTCCAGAGATCGAGCGAAACTTTCGTCGGCGTTACTACATTGTTTTTGCTGTCATTTGTATGAGCGCGGGAATTCTCGGTACGGTCATCGGCTATCTCGGAGTGGGGTTGATGCCGCGGCCAATCGCTCTGGGGCTGATCTTCATGAACCCGTTGTTTTTTGCCGTCCTGCTTGCGGGTATTCAGAGCAGGGCTTCGATGATTGCGCTCATTGTGGGGGCGCCACTGGGTGTCATATTCCATCTTGTGACTCCAGATCTGGATCTTCTTCTGACGGGTGCCGTGGGTGGTACGCTGGCGTTTTGGCTGAATAAGCGACTCCCCCATCGGGAATCAACGCAATGACGGAACTGCCGGGTAATGCGCTCGCGCTCTTGACCCTCGGCGCTATAGCCGGCACCTATATATGGCGTTGGGCCGGAGTAATGTTTGCAGCAAGAGTTAAGAGCGATGGCCCTGTGTTTCAGTGGGTGACTTTCGTTTCCTACGCAATGTTGGGCGGGCTTATTGCAAGAATGGTTATTCTGCCGATCGGACCGTTGATGGAAACACCCCTTCTCTTTAGGGCCCTGGCCTTTGTTATTGGGTTAGGAATGTTCTTTGCACTCGGGCGGCGGGTTTTGCCGGCGGTCTTCATAGGCGTCGCATCGTTCATATTTCTGGTGTCTTAAGTTCTAGTGGTGAAAAGTGTGTCGCAATACATAAGCAATGGGTCGCCGCTGAAATAACAGGGTTTGTTTCTCGGAATAAGACTGGGCAGGTGTAGGCTCCGCTCGACGACTCGTTTGAGTTTCAGGGACAAAAATGCCGTTAAAGATTTTGGCTTTGGGTGGTGATGGGATCGGCCCCGAGGTCGTCAGCTCAGGTCTCAAGGTTCTGGAGGCGGTCGCTGGCACCATCTCTCTGAAGGTCGACATCACTGAGGATCTGCTCCACGGCGCAGCCTGGGATGCGCACGGTACCTTCATACGTCCTGAAACCATCCGCGCCGCCCATGGTTCCGATGCACTGCTCGTGGGAGCAGTGGGTGGACCAAAGTGGGATCACATCAAGATCGACGGTGGGCCTGAAGAGCAGGACGGGCTTATGAAGTTGCGTCACGAGCTTGAGGTTTTTGCGTCTCTGCGTTGGGCTCGGGCGTATGGCCCGTTACTCTCCCGCACACCTTTCAGGCCTGAGGTAGCTCGGAACGCAGACATCATGGTGGTTCGAGAACTGTGCGGAGGCGCCATGTTCTCGCCGACCCGGGGGATCGATGGAACTGGCAAGAGTCGTCGCGCCTACGACCTCAATGAATACACGGAAGCCGAGATCGCGCGCTTTGCAAGGATTGGGTTCGAAGTGGCCCGACGCCGCCACGGAAAAGTGCTCTCGGTGGATAAGGCTAATGTCTTCATGGCGGGCAAGTTGTGGCGTGAAGTAGTCCAAGAGATTGGCGCAAGGGAGTTTCCTGATGTGACGCTGACCCATTTCTTTACAGACAACGCCGCGTATCAGTTGACCTGTCGGCCGGGAGATTTTGACGTGATTTTGGCAGATAATCTTTTTGGCGATATTCTTTCAGATCAGTCGGCGGCAATTTCTGGATCATTAGGAATGCTACCTTCAGCGTGCTTGTCCCATCTTTCCACGGGAGGGCGGTCTGAAAAGCCCGCGATTTATGAACCGGTTCACGGCAGTGCCCCGGATATAGCAGGCACCGGCTCAGCCAATCCGATTGGCGCGATTCTTTCGGTTGCTATGCTGCTGGAATACAGTGCTGCAGAGCACGAGTCTGCCCGAAAAATTGAAGTCGCTGTGGAGTCGGCACTGAAGGCAGGATTCGCAACACCGGATCTTGGCGGTACAAACACAACACAAGAGATGACCGACGAGGTGATCCAGCAGGTGCTGCGCGCTTAGCGGTTCAAAGAGTCAATGGAATTCGATTATGTCATTGTCGGCGGTGGATCTGCGGGGTGTGTCCTGGCGGCACGTCTGGCAGCGACTCCGGGAGTCGGCGTTTGTCTCATCGAGGCAGGAGGAAAAGGCAGAGATCTCTTTATCAGGATGCCTGCTGGCAATGGGTTGGTCTTTGGTAACCCGAAATTGGATTGGGGTTTTGAGTCAGTGCCGCAACCTACGTTGAACGGACGAAAAATCTATTTTCCCCGGGGAAAGTCGCTCGGGGGCTCTTCGATACTGAACGGCATGATTTATATCCGGGGCGTTCCGCAGGATTACGATGCATGGCGGGAAAGCGGTCTTCCAGGCTGGGGATTCTCAGATCTATTCCCGTACTTTCGCCGCTCGCAGGGTGCCGTTGACCGCGAGGGACCCTGGCACGGTGTCGATGGCCCCGTGAAGACCGAAGCCTCTGTCAATTTTGGAGAGTTGGAGCGCGCGTTTATTAAGGCCTCGGTGGCCTGTGGTCACAGACGTCTGGATGATTTTAATGGCCCTGACCGTACAGGCGTCGGCCGCACGGACAGTACGGTTTACCGCGGGATTCGACAGTCATCTGCGATCTCGTATCTTGCGAATCCGCCTCCGAATCTTAAGATCCTGACGCATCGGCACGTCGCTCGCCTGATTCTTGAAGGCAGCCGGGCAAGGGGTGTCGAGACGCTGGGCGGGGAGCAAATCTATGCTCGTGAAGAGGTTGTCTTGTGTCAGGGGGCGTTCGGTACTCCACAGACTCTGATGTTGTCAGGGATCGGACCTTCAGAGCATCTGAAACAGCACGGCATCACGACCGTCGTTGATCTGCCTGGTGTAGGTCAAAGCCTCGCGGATCATGTGGACGTATCGATGCAGTACGAATCAGATCGTATGGACTTAAGTTTCGCCCGGCATCAGCGCCTCGATAAAGCAGCCCTGCTGATGGCAAGATGGTTGATAAATGGGAAAGGCCCAGGCGCAGGGCCTTTTTTCTCCGCGGTAATTTTTCATGCGCTGAAGGATCCGGCGATGCCTGAGTTTGAGACCTTTATGACGCCCATGATGATTAATGAGAATTTGGCTGAGGGTCGCATAGAAAAGACCCCGTTGCTGCAACGCCTTGGTCGAAAACTTATGGTAAAGGGCAAACAGGTAGCACGACCCGGCGTTCAGATTGATATCAATCTGGAGCGACCAAAGTCTCTTGGAACCGTGAGCCTGGCAAGCGCCAATCCGGCTGACCACCCGCGTATTGACCCCCGCTTCTTTTCGCATTCCGATGATCTCAACGAGATGGTGTTGGGGGTCAAAACCATGCGCGAGATCATGGCGCATCCTGAAATTGCGAAATACGTAACGGGTGAAATTGGAGCGTGGAAAGAGGCGAAGACCGATGTGGAAATGATCGAAGCGATTCGAAAAACCGCCTACACCGGGCATCACCCCTGTTCCAGTGCCAGAATGGGCCCTGACGAGGATCCTCTTGCTGTGCTGGACAGCGAACTGCGCGTACGGGGCGTTGAAAATTTACGGGTCTGTGATGCGTCCGCCATGCCGTCTCAGATCACTGGAAATCTCAATGCAACAGTGATCGCTATGGCGGAAAGAGGGGTGGATTTGATTTTAGGTAAATCGCCATTATCGCCGGAGGATCCGCGAATGTGACTCAGGCAGAACGTACGAAGATCGAAAGCATTTCTTGCAAAAAAGACGGCATCACCATCAATTGGTGTGATGGTTGCGTTAGTCATTTTCATTTTATTTGGTTACGCCATCAGTGTGAGTGTGCGCAATGTGGATCCTCTTTAAATGGTGTCCGGGGACTTCGGCTGGACCTGATTCCGGAGAGTCCAAATGTTCTTGAGTATTCGTTCGATTCGGACTCCCTATATCTTGTCTGGGACGGAGACGGACATGTCTCAACCTACGAGGCAAAGTGGTTGCGTGATCATTGCTATTCCGCAAAAGAGCGGGCGGTACGGAAGCACCAGCCGGTGCTCTGGGATAAGCGCATAGAAATCGATGTGCCTACTTTTATTTTTTCAGAAGTTGAAAACAGCCCGTCTCGTCGTCTTGAAATGCTTCAAGCAGTTTGCGACTATGGATTCTGCAAAGTCGAGGGCGCGCCGGGTTTAGCCCAAGAAGCGGCTCGATTAGTTGAGCTCGTTGGAACAAAGAGGATCACTCACTATGGAGATTTCGAACTTTCCAACAAGAAGATGAGTAACACCCCCGATGATATAGCGACGCTAACGGAAAAGGATTCTATTAATAATGTTGGAGATATCAGGCAAGCGTTGCAGCCGCATTGTGATGAAACCTACCGAACGTCAACGATCGGAATTACGATATTTCAGGTCTTTCAACCGAGCGTAGAAGGGGGTCACTCCACCTTAGTCGATGGATTTGAAGCCGCGCGGCGATTCCGCACAGAGTTTCCTGATGACTTTGAAGAGCTGGTGAGGACGCCCCTGACAGGACAACGGTTTGACCCGAAACATGCCGAGGGAGAACTCCCTCGGTGGTATCGGTGTACGCTTCCCATGATCCGAGTAGACGAGGATCAAGAAGTCTGTGGCATTCGAGTCAACGAAAGGCAGATCGCTCCTATCGATCTCCCTTATGATCAGGTTGTTCCGACTTATCGTGCGCTTCAGAAATTTTTAAAGATTGTTTATGACCCAAGTTTAATGATCTCATTTCCATTAAAAAAAGGTGATAGCCTCATTTTCAACAATCAAAGAGTTCTTCACGGACGCACTGCTTTTAAGTCGGAAGATCCAGGTCGCCAGGTTTTGACCAATTCTGTAGATCTTGAGGACTTCTTCTCTAACGTGCGGATACTCAAGGGTCGATTGAAACCCGAAGAGCCTATTCAAACATACAGCCAAGGAATGGTTACCTAAAGGAATCCAACTATGGGGGAAGCGATGACCTGCGCAGAGGCAACGGTTCGTTTGCTGGAACGATATGGGGTGAGCACGGTGTTCGGTATCCCGGGCGTGCACACGCTCGACTTCTGCCGGGGTCTCGATCAGGGTGTTCGTCATATCCAGGCCCGTAATGAACAGGGCGCGGGATTTATGGCAGAAGGGTGGTCGCGGGCGACGGGAGAACCTGGTGTCGCACTGGTGATCTCGGGGCCGGGTGTCACCAATGCCAGCACGGCCCTCGGACAGGCGTACGCTGACAGCCTGCCCGTGCTGTTGATCTCGGCAGATGCGGCGAGCAGCACGATTGGAAAAGGCTGGGGTGTGCTCCACGAGATTACTGACCAAACCCAGATGACGAAACCCCTGACCGGGTTTTCTGCGACCGCCCGGCGCGCGCAGGATGTTCCCGAACTTCTGGCCCGCGCATTCACGCTCTTTGCCAGTCAAAGACCCAGGCCCGTACACATCTCAATCCCGATCGATGTACAGGCTGAGCAGGTTGATGAGGATTGGCAGCCCGTGACTCTGCCCGGCCGACCGAAAGCGGATCCGGAGGACATTGCAAAGGCGGTCAATTGGCTGAAGGGCGCGAACTCTCCTCTCATTATGGTGGGCGGGGGTGCCTGCGGTGCCGGTGCTGCACTGAGCGAGATCGCTGAGCGTACCGGAGCGATTGTGATTGCGTCAACGGCCGGTAAGGGAATCATCCCTGATGATCATCCACTGTCGCTTTCAGCATCTACGGTGAGACCGGAAGTACTGCACATCCTGTCTGAGGCGGACGTGATTCTCGCGGTCGGAACTGAGCTTTCCGAAACCGACAGTTTCGTTGAGCGTATGAACTTTAACGGCCGGATCATCCGTATCGACATAGACCCAAGCAAAATCAACGATGTTTATCCGGCGGATCTTGGTATCGTAGCGGATGCGCAATCGTCTATTCAGGCGCTATGTACCGCCCTTGAAGAACACCGCAGTAGCGGTGTCGAGGCGGCGAAGGAGCGGGCGCGGATCATTCGTTCAGAAATCCGACAGGGGCTCGGTGTGTCGGAACGTCAGCACGTTGCTGTGCTCGACGCCCTTGCCGAGGTCGCGCCAGCGGACATCATCTGGTCAGGAGATGCCTGCCAGCTGGTCTACACCGGCGCCTTCGCCATGCCGGTGCACACGTCCCGAAAATGGTTTTACCCTGCCGGGTACTGCGCTTTAGGTAACGCGCTGCCCAACGCCATTGGTGCCCGGTTGGCCCGGCCTGAAACGCCGGTAGCTGTACTGGTAGGGGACGGTGGGTTTATGTTCACTATGCCCGAACTGCTGACAGCCGCTGAATTGAAGTTGCCGATACCGATCATCATTTGGGAAAACGGAGGACTCAAGCAGATTCAGGATGATATGGATCAGCGTCAGATCAATCGTGTCGGGGTAGAAGGTGCTAACCCCGACTTTGTGGCGCTGGCGAGGGCCTGTCATGCTCATGCGGTGGATGTTGATTCCCATGAAGCCTTGCAAGGCGCTTTTGTCGAGGCCTTGCAGGCCGATCGGCCGACAGTGATTGTTTGTCATGAGGATCGAAACTAAGCCCATGGCGAGAACGGACCTCTGACCGCCGCTGCGATCAGCACGATAGCGTTTTATCAACTAGAAATCGAAAACACCAAAGACCAGACATGGCACTTTCGAAGGAAGTACTGGCGCAATATGAGCATGACGGCTTTTTCTTTCCTCTGGACATATTGAGCTTGGAAGAGGTCGGAGCTGTCCGGCGTCAACTGGAGGATTTTGAAGTACGCTATCAGTCACACCCGGTGGTGGGTGACGGCGAGTTCAGAACCTCCTGCCACCTCTTTTTGCCATTCCTCGATGAACTTACTCGCCATCCGGTTATCCTGGCGGCGGTTTCGTCGATTCTTGGCAATGATCTGCTGGTCTGGGGTACGTCTTTCTTCACCAAGGAACCACGGTCCCCGGATTATGTGGCGTGGCATCAGGATCTTCACTACTGGGGACTCGATGCAAGAGATGAAGTCACGGCATGGGTAGCGCTATCTCAGGCCAGTGTTGAAAGCGGCTGCATGCGCTTTGTTCCGGCAAGCCATATAAAGGAAGTTGCCCACGCAGACCAACCCGGCACGGACGCAATGCTTTCCCGGGGTCAGGAGTTGGTCGAGCCTGTTGATGAAACCCAGGCGGTTAACGCACCGCTGCTGCCGGGGCAGGCCTCTTTACACCACGGACTGACCTTTCACGCGTCCCTACCGAACCGTTCAAACGACCGGCGCATTGGTTTTGCAATTCGATACATAAAGCCGTCGATGCGCCAGGCTGGAGGTCAAACCGGGGTGGCGACCCTGGTGCAGGGCGACGACTGCTATCATCATTTTGAATCGGCGCCACGGCCAGAACGGGTTGCGGCGCCCGAAAGCATTGCGGTGTGGCAACACGCCATGGGCATCCAAAAAAAGATCAACTTTCTTAACATGAAAGTCCCTGTCGAGGGGAAGGAACCTTAAGAACATGAAGAACTATCAGTATTTTGCGGCGAATGCCTGGCACGACCCCAGCGCTGGGAGTTATTTTGAAAGCGAGAATCCGGCGACGGGTGAGGCGTGGGCGAAGCTCCCGGACTGTAACGCTGAAGATGTTAACCGGGCTGTTGCCGCCGCGAGGTCTGCCTACTACGACGGGCCGTGGGGAAAACTCCATCCTGCTGAAAGGGGTCGGGTGTTGCGCCGGATCGGCGACACCATCTCACGTCATGCCGAGCGCTTGGGTGAGGTCGATATTCGTGATAACGGCCGGGTGCCCAGCGCCACATCGTCTCTTCAGGCAGGGGCCTGGCAGGTCGATAGTTTTCACTATTACGCCGGGATGTGTGACAAGTTTGAAGGTCGGGTGATTCCAGCCGAAGTGCCAGATATGCACAACTTTCTTACCTTCGAGCCATTCGGTGTCGTGGCACAGATTCTGCCTTGGAATTCCCCCTTGGGCACCCTCATCTGGAAACTCGCTCCCTGTCTTGCCGCGGGCAACACGGTGGTGATCAAGCCTTCTGAGCAAGCAAGCTGTTCGGTGCTGGAATTGATGGACGTTCTGCTGGAGGCGGATCTGCCGCCGGGTGTGCTTAATGTAGTCACCGGATTTGGCGTTACTACCGGCGAGCCACTGATTGATCATCCGGATGTGCGGCTGGTGTCGTTTACCGGAGGGACCGCAGGTGGTCGGGCAGCGGCTGCCGTGGCGGCACGTCAGGTGAAGCCGGTCATCATGGAACTGGGTGGCAAATCTCCACAGGTGGTACTGCCTGACGCCGATCTTGATCTTGCGGTAAACGGTATCGCCGCGGGCATTTTCCCAGCGGGTGGTCAGAGTTGCATCTCCGGCTCGAGGCTTCTGGTACAC
>Ga0233427_10005081_pt1 | contig 10625 bp, 9 predicted proteins | sample SI_118_April2016_5_FD_179885 | JGI IMG/M metagenome (GOLD analysis project Ga0233427, IMG submission 179885) | Seawater microbial communities from Saanich Inlet, British Columbia, Canada - SI_118_April2016_100_MG | ecosystem: Environmental > Aquatic > Marine > Inlet | place: Canada: British...
CACCTAAAAAAAGGAATGATGTTAATTTTTGAAAGTTCTGTAGCTATTGGCACTACAAAACAAGTATCAAAAAATATTGAAGGAATGACAGAGTTACGATTTGGGAAAGAGTTAGGATTAGCATATTGTCCAGAGAGGTATAATCCAACTCCAATGAAAAAAGATAAACAAGATCCAGAATTTAACACGCAATCACGTGGAGAAAGCTTCTCAGTTGATAAAATAAGTAGAGTTGTCGGAGGAATTGATGAAAAAAGTACAAAAATTGCTAAATTATTTTATTCTGAATTTATTAGTACTGAAGTATCAGAGCTATCATCTATAGAAGCAGCTGAAGCAACAAAACTTCTTGAAAATATTTTCAGAGATGTTAATATTGCATTAGTAAATGAATTAGCAAAAATTTTCCCCAAATTTGGTTTGGATGTATTTGAAATAATTAATGCTGCAAAAACAAAACCATTTGCATATATGCCTCACTATCCAGGTGCAGGAGTTGGGGGTGAATGTATTCCAGTAGATACATGGTATTTGATTAGTCAGGCCGAAAAATTGGGAATTGATTCAAAATTAATGAAAACAGCTAGAATGGTTAATGATTCAATGCCTGAATATGTGATTGAATTATTAGAAGAAGAATTAAAAAAAATTGATAGAAAAATAGATTCTTCAAAGGTTACTGTTTTAGGATTATGTTACAAAAAGAACATTCCAGATATTAGGCTTAGTCCCACATTTCCCTTATTAGAAAAACTTGCAACAAAAAATGTTGAAACTATAATTTGTGATCCTGTTTATGAAGGAATAAAATCACCAATTAATTTAACTCCAATTAGTGAAGCATTCAAGGATTCGGATGTAATTATATTAATGACGGATCATGATGATTTTAAAAAAATAGATTTTGTAAAAATAAAAAATGAAATGAAATCACATATTATAATAGATGGTAGAAATCTTTTCAAAGATAAAAAACTTAAAGAATTAGGATTTGTATATAGAGTAGTTGGAAAGCCTTAAAAATTTAATTTACATTAAATTTTAATTTATACATATATTGAATTAATTTAAATCCAGTTGATCAGATAAAAAATCTTAAAATTAAATATTATAATTCAATTAATTCTTGCTTTTGAGTTTCTAATAGTTTGTCAGGATCACCTCCAGACCATCCTGTTTCTGAAGACCACTCTTCTAAAGTGATTTGTAATGCTTTTCTTTCAATATCTTTTTCTAGATATCTAGCACCATGAATAGCATTAGGAGAATCCTGAAAAATAACCATTGTATTATCTAAATTATAAGGTTCAAAAAGTATTGAAGATTCATCTATATCAGATGCAACATATGTAGCACCTGGATCTCCTTTTTTCCAACCTTTAGAAAAATACGCCATTATAATTAAAGTGCTAGGACCTACGTTATGAAAATGGGGAAGTTGAAATCCACCTTGAGTCATTCCAATATAATGAAAATGTTTGAGTTTTGAGACTGGGACATTTGCAAATTTTTTAAAATTATCAGAAAATTGTTTTGTTGATGCATATTGTTTTAATAAATTCCATTCAGTTCCCAAAGAAAGATCATCACCTTCTAGTACAACTCCATGTTCGGATGTATTGGCCCATTTTTTACTCAAGTGATTTTTATCATAAGTTGTTATGTGATCCCAAGAATTATCAAATTTAGGGTATGAGGCATAAAGTTTTTCATAAAAATCTTCTTTAAAAAATCCATCTATAAAAGCAAATTTGAATGGTTTACTAGATTGAAAATTATTAGATTGTTTGAAAACATTTTCCCAATTAATTATTTCTGAAAAAGTAGACAAAACTAAAGTCCAGATTTTTGTTGTAACGCATCAGCATTCATTTTATACAATATACCAGTCATCACAGTTTTATATAATTTTTTAATAATTGGCGATAAGAATTTTGCTTTAAGACTAAGTTTAAGATTAGCACTAATAGAAACATCGGTTCCTTCATTTAATTTAGAAAAAGTTACTAATATTGTAGAACCAGTTGCAGGTCCTAAAATAATTTCTGATTTTAATTCAGTTTTTGAAAGTTTAGAATGTTTGGTTTGTTGAATAATTTTATTTTTTATTATTGTAGAAAAAACTAATTCTTCTTCAGTAATAGTTTCATTATTATTTTCTTCAATGATTTTAATACTTTTTAATTGATTAGGTAAATATCGTGAAAGACCAGCATAATCTGTAGCCAATTCTATTAATTTTTCACTAGGTGCAGATAGATGTAAAACAAATTCTAATAACGCCAACAAAAAAATTTATGAAATGTAGTATTTGAAGTTATCAATTAAAATTAATTTTATTAATAAAACAACAATTGAAAAATAATGTTACAAAAAAATCTTATAAAAAATATTTTTAAAAAGATTAGGATTTTTTATTCTTAATAATAATTCATTTTTTGTGATTTTCTTGATATTTTTATCACGATCTAAATCAATAAATGCATAGTTAAATATTTCTAGAATTTTAAGAATTATCTTACTATCAGTTTTTAGCATATTTCATGCTTAACATTAAAAATATTGCTTGAGCTGACGATGCAAGTAAATGAGTCCATGCTAATCCTTCTATACCAAAAAGTGGACCTAATGTAATTATGCCCACTATCATTATTATCATTTGTATTAATGATGAAATTAAAACAACTCGACTTTTTTCCTTAGCTAAGAATTCTGACCATAAAATTAATACCATATTTGATGGAATTACAGTCAAACTCATTATCCTAATAGCATCAATTGTATCAATATAGTTAGGAAATACCCATGGAATCATTTCGGGTAAAACAAAATATCCTGCAATTGCTATTCCAGCTGTGAAAACAATGCTAGCTTTTTTTAATTTTTTATTAGAATTTTTACTTGCATCTTCAGGTAAGATGTATTTATACAAAATTCCAGAAAATATTGCCAACACTGAAAAAATTTGTAATGATAATGCATAGTTACCAAGAATTGCAAATCCCAATAAAGGTGGAATGATTAATTTATCTACATCTCTTCTAAATCCTGATGCTAGCATAATTACATAATTATTTAAAATGAATTCTTTCTTTTTTTTTAATAATGTAAAATCTATTTTAGAATTCACAAATCCTTTTCTCATAATTATGATAAATGGAATATATGAGATTACTATTGCAAAAATTATACTTTCAACACCAATGAAATGATATAATATTATTCCAGTTACTAATAGTAACACTTTTTGTGTAAGAATAAACTTAGGATATGATGTATAACACTTTGTACCCAAAATTGTTGCTATGGATAAATCGTTTATTACAAATGCAAAAATTAACAAACTTACATCAATACGATGAAGAAGTGCAAAAATTATTACAGATGAAATAAAACTAATCACTAATGATAAAAAGTACAATGTTGCTTCTATTCTGATTTTCTTAGCAAGGCATACTGTAATTACGTTTGTTGTACCTATTAATGCTATAATTTGTATTAATCCTGCAATTCCTAAAAAATAACTAATTTCACCATATTGTTCAGCTTCTATAACAGATGCAATATAAAACCAAAAAATTGCTCCTATTCCACTTCCAACAATATCTGTAGCACCTACTGATGCTAATCCTTTAAGTCCTAGTATTTTTTCCCATAATTTTTTATCTTTATTCATGATATCTAATTTTCACTAATCATTTCTCTCGTATTACTGAAATTAACGAGTGAAGTAAAATTGCAGCAATTAATAAAATCATTCCCATTAATACAAACCCTATTGAAATTAGAGCAGGTACTAGTGGAAAACTACCAAACTGTGAAAATTCTTGTAAAGTCCATAGCATAAAAAATAATCCTATGATACTACTACTAATTCCAGAAATACCATAAAATTTTAGTGGATGTTCTATTGATGTAAATTTTATTGTACTTACTATAACTGAGGCTCCATGAGAAACAGGATTATGTGTTGATGTATTTCCTTGATACAAAATTTTAATTGGAACTTCTGTAATTCTACATGCTTTATTACTTGCTTTGATTAGTATTTCAGTTGAAATTCCCATACCCGTTTCAGTTGGAATTATTTCTGAAAGAACTTTTTTATTATAAGCTCTAAATCCACTTTGTGAATCTGTAATTTTTTCTTTAATTGAAGTATTTGTAATTTTAGTTATTAGCTTAATTCCTAATTTTCTATAATCGGGAATGTCATTTGATTCTTCACTAAGAAATCTAGATCCAATTACAATATCTGCTTTCCCTTCTTTAATTGGACTTAATACTTTGGAAATATCTTCTATTCTATGTTGCCCGTCTGCATCAAAAGTAACTAAAACATCAGTATCTATTTCTTTTGCCTTTAAAAAAATACTTTTTATTGCTGCACCATATCCTTGATTTTTCTCATGATTAATTACAATAACCCCCAATTTTTCCGCAATTTCTGAAGTTAAATCCGTAGAACCATCATTGCAAACTATTATGTAATTAGTAATTTTTTTAATTTCTACTATTATTTTTGCAATATTTTCTTCTTCGTTATATGCTGGAATTCCAAGAACTATATTCAAATTTATCACCTTGAAACTAAAATATTAGTTAATTAATGCTACTATGGCATAGTAAAGATTGAATAAGTATAAAGAATAAGTTTGATTCAATCATTAATAATGGATTTCAAAGAAAATTTAGGCTTAATTTATTTTATTTTACCTTTTCTTCATGTTGTGAATAACAAAATAGGGTTGATTTTGGCAATAATTTTTGGTTCAAAAAATATTAGACTAAAATTGAATAATGGAATTAATATCAGTTTAAAAAAATCACAATTTGATATTTTATTAAGTTTAATTGGCATCATGTCATATTCCATTAAATCAGAATATCAAGAGGGTAAATTTCTCAACATATCTTTTGATTCAAAAAATTTTTTTAAAATTGATTTACAAGAGTTTGGAGTGGAAGAAGAAAATTTACTGCTTACATTATTTCTAGGTACAAAATATGGTGCAGATTTTATTAATGGTGAAAAAAAAGAAAACCAGTGTAGTAGAAATAAAACATTTCTAATATATGGAAAAAAAGGGAAAAAAATTATTGAAACACCAACAGGAATAAAATTTTATTTAACAAAAATTCATCCAGGTAATACAATTGTTGAAACTTTTGTGAATAATATGCATATGATAAATCCCAATGATGACTGGAAAAATAAAATAGTTTTAGATGTGGGTGCAGAATGTGGAGATACTCCATTATATTATGCTGGACTTGGTGCAAATGTATTTGCTTTTGAACCAATAAAAGCACATTATGATGCAATGATAAAAAATATTGAACTTAATCCAGAATTGTCTAGCAAAATTACACCCATAAATGCAGCAATTGGAAAAGATGAGATATTAACATTTTTTCAATCAAGTGAAAGTGATATTGCACCAACTGCGTCATTTGTGTATAATTTACACGGATCTAATGTAAAAACTACAAAAATTAAAGGGTATTCTGTAGAAACTGCAATAAAAGAATTTAAGATTGGGCATGTGAACTTGCTTAAAATGGATTGTAAAGGATGTCAATTTTTTCTTGATGAAAATTCATTAAAAAATGTAGATAAAGTAAAAATAGAATACGGGATAAGAAATAAAGAACACAAATTAGAAGATTTAACAAAAATTCTAAAAAATTCTGGCTTTAATTATGTAATTTATAGAACTAATCCATTCCACAGAATTTCAAATAAAATAGGAGGCAATATCTATGGTGAAAAATAGATTGAAAATTAATGAAATTGCAAGAAATTAAAAAAGAATTTTCAAATAAAAATATTGTAATAATATTAACAGTTATAGCTCTAATAGGAATAATATTTAGATTAATTTTTTTGCCATTTAATTTACCAGTACTATATGATGGATTAGGGTATTTTTGGTATGGTATTGATATGAGTATCGTATCACAATTTCCTTTAGGCCACGATATTACAAATAATTTGTGGCCATCAATATTAGCAATTATGTTTAGTAGTATGAATTCAGAAAATTTTTTAGATTATTCAAATGCACAGAGAATTTTATCATCAATAATATCTGTGATAACTATAATTCCAATATTTTTTCTATGTAATAGATTTTTTGATAAAAAATTAGCTCTATTAGGAAGTTCATTATTTATTTTGGATCCGAGAGTGATTCATAATTCAGTATTAGGGATTACTGAACCACTTTTTATTTTAGTGGGTGTTACTACAATTTTTCTGTTTTTAAGTGAGAATAAAAAAATTATTTATTTATCATTTGCAACAGCAGCAATTTTTTCATTGGTTAGGTATGAAGGAATTTTAATAATAATTCCAATGACAGCCATATTTTGGTTTAGATTTAGAAAAGAGAGAAAACTAATTATAAAATATTTAATTGCAATAGTAATTTTTATTTTAATATTAACTCCTATGGTAATAGTAAAACAACAAACTATGGGGTATGACGGTTTAATTAGTCACGTAGTCGCAGGTGTTGAAGTAGCAGTAGAAAATAATGAATTAAATGAAGATACAGATCAAAGGAAATTTTTCCCTCTACTAGGAATTACTAATTTGGTTAAATATTTAGGATGGATTCTTATTCCAAATTTTGTTTTATTTTTACCCATAGGGATTTTTCTCTTTCTGAAAAAAAGAGATGTTAAGAAAAATTCATTATTATTGATAGGAATAATTTCTATTATACCAGCATTTTATGCTTATTCTAGAGGTATTTTAGATACCAGATATTTATTGATGATATATCCAATTTTGATAATTTTTTCACTTTATGCTATTAATTGGATAGGAGAAAAAACTCATAGAAGAAATTTAATTATTGTAATTGTTTTTGTAGGAATATCTATCTCATCAATAGCGTTTTTAGATATTAAAATGGATAATGAACATGAAATTGAAGCATTTGAAATTGCATTAAAAAATACTCCTCAATTATCTGTGATAAATTCTTACGATACAGAGTCTACATATTACAGAAGTACAGTGATAGCTGAAATGAAAGAATTTCCTATATTGAGAGATGAAGTTAATAGAAAAATTTTACTATTGTCTCCAAATAATGTAAATACAATAGAAGATTTTTTGATAACAAATGAAGAAGAAAAATTAAAACATATTATAATTGATAATGTTGCAGAAAGACCAGAGTTCGTAAAAGAAGTTTTTACAAATGAAGAAAAGTTTCCATATCTCAAAAAAATATATGATTCAAAAGCAGATGGGTATAACTATCATTTAAAAATTTTTGAAATTGATTATAATCAATTTAATGAGTTAAGGAATTGATTGAGTAGAATGATATTTTGAATAATCAATCTCAAATACTTTTACATTAAAATTTTTATGATTGAAATCTTTTGAATCATAAACTTTGATCAAAAATGGATATTGTTTATCTTCAAAATATAGTTGATTTACAAAATTGAAAAATGATGTTCCCTCTGAAGTTGCCATAATGTGTGTTAAACCAACTTTTTCACCATTTTCAAGTAACTCATTCATATTTGTTCCATATACAGAAATTCTAGAAAAATTTGTTTGAGGATAATTGAAAAAGGCATCTCCATCTTTCCAATTTTCAGTAATTTTTATACCTAGAAAAATCTCAGAATTTTCAAAAATCATAGGATGGTTAAAATATTTTTGTGTATTGTATGGTTCAAATAATAATTTTCCATTAAAATTTTGTGTTAAATATTCTGTGAAATCTATTTGTTCATTTTCCAATATAGGAGTTGATTGTTCATAACGAGAAACCATTATAGATGAAGTTATAATTAAAATAGAAAAAATCAATATAAAAAAGAATTTAGAATTGTTATGTAAAAAATTGAACTTTTGGAAATAGTATTTTAAAGGAAAAACTGAAAAAATCATCAAAAAAGGAAAAAGAAATAAAATTAATCTTTTATCAGGAATCACAGAAAAAGGGACTATAGAAATAACAATAGATACAACCAATACTATCAAGATAGGAAATAATCTATAATGGGGTATTTTATTTTTAAAAGAAAAAATAATTCCTAGTGGTGTTAAAATAATTAAGTATGGAAGCATCATATAACCAAGAGTTGAAAATAAATTTATGCTACCCTGAAAGAAAAATTTTTCAATAAAATTTTGTAACCCGTTAGCATTAATAAAATCAATTGCAGTATATTTTTCTCCTGGAAGAATACTTCTACTGTGAGAATAATCACCAAACCAAATACGTTCGCCTATCCAATTATACATAGGATTACCAAATTGTTCATATCTTTGTAGTAAAAGAGGTGAAACTATTATTATAAAAGTTAGAAAATAAAATAAAAAATTTCTTATTGATAATATTGAAAATTTAAATTTAAGAAAATAAATAATTGTTAAAATAGGAAATAAAATAAATCCATTAGGTCTTATCCACCATAAAATACCTGCTAAGATAAATGATAAAATAATATATTTTTTTTCATTTTTTGTAATAAAGTATATAGAAAATATCATTGTAAAAATAAAAAATGATTCTGAAAACCCTAGAACTGAATTTTGAATTAATCTTGGTTCAAAAGCAAAAATACCAACAACCAATAAAGAAAATTTAGGATCAATATATCTATTAGATAATAAATACAATGGAATTATTGTTAAAGAGGAAATAGCTATGCTCAAAATTTTACTGGTGTTAGAATAATCTAAAAAATTATCTGAATTTAGCACATACATAAAAGGAGATTGAAGTAGTGGCCAACCTGAATGTCTTTGAGGATGTTCTAAGAATTGACCTTGAGATTGAGCTATAGAATGTTGTGTATATTCTAATGCATCAGAAAATACAGGAATTGAGAAATCAACCAGATGTATTTTAAAACCTAAAGAAACAATTCCAATTAATACTAAAATTAGAAAAATCTTTTTTCTAGAAAATAATTTAGTGGTTAGATCATTCAAATCTACATGAATAAATTTTAAAGATATAATAACATATCATCGTCAAAACAAGTTCACTTAAAATAATAAAATCTATATAATTTTTAGTAATTTATTAAGTATATAAAATTTCTATAAAATATGAAATATGACATAGTATTAAAAAATCAGACAAATGTATCAATAGATTTTTTATTATTTTCTAATGAAACAAAAAAAGAATTCAAAAACCAAATTCTTAACAATAGTAAAAAAATTATTTCATATGAGAAGGAGGGTTTTGTTGGATTTTCAGAAATGAGTTTATTTACAAAAGGAATATTGATTAAAAAAATAGAAGTGTATGGTGGAAATATTATAAATATTATTAAAAAGGATTCAAAAATCCATGTTGAAATAAGTTATCCAGATTTTTAAGAAAAAGAAATTAGTATTTGATCTTTTAAAAAAAGAAATTGACTGACTAGGCATAAAATTCTATATTCCATTTGTACCCATCAATTTAAGATACTACTTAAAAATGAGTTTAAAATAGATTTAATATATTTTTTTAGATGGTCTTTAAAAAAGTCATATTCAGATTAAAATTCTTATTTGTTTGAGAAAATAATTTTATTAAATCACTACTATATTGAACATCTAAAAAATTTTTGTAGTCAACTAATTAAATTAATATTTTAGATTTTTCTTTTAGCCAAGAAAAATAATCTAACATCTATAAGGAATTGATTTGTTAAATATCATTATTTATTTCATGTTGTCTCAAAATCTTTATTATAAATTGTATTTAGAGAAGAATATAAATGAAAAAAGTAACAATAATTGGATTGGGTTTTGTTGGACTATCTCTAGCTTCTTTTTTGAGTTCTAAAAAAATTAAAGTAATTGGAATAGATTCAAATGAAAAAAAGATTACCAGATTAAAAGAGGGAATTCCAGATTTTTTTGAACCTAAATTAGAGTATTATTTAAAAAAAGGAAGAAAGTATCAAGAATTTCATACAAAAATTGATTCGAAAACAATCAATAGTGATTTTATTTTTATTACAGTAGGAACTCCCTTAGATAATCAAAACAACATAATGCTTAATTTTGTTGAATCTGTAATAAAATCAATCTCTGAAGTTTTAAAAGATCTAACAGTTAAACCGTCAATTATATTAAAAAGTACAGTTTTACCAGGTACTACAATTAATACAGTAAAACCAATCTTAGAGAAAAGTGGGAGTCAAGAAGGTTTAGATTATAACCTTTTATCAAATCCAGAATTTTTACGAGAAGGTTCTGCAATTAATGATACAATTTATCCACATGTGATTGTAATAGGAGGAGAAAATTTAGAATCTAGGAAAAAATTGTTACAATTTTACAAAAAAATTTATAGTAAAAAACAAGAATTTGTTGAGACAAATAATACAACTGCTGAAATGATAAAATATGCTAATAATGCATTTTTAGCTACAAAAATTAGTTTCATTAATTCACTTGCAAATATTTGTCAAAATGTTTCAGGAACGAATGTAGATGATGTTGCAAAAGTAATGGGAATGGATCCACGAATAAGCAAATTATTCTTAAAAGCAGGACCAGGATATGGTGGATCTTGTTTTCCCAAAGATGTTCAAGCTTTGATAAGTTTTTCAAAAAGTATAGGGTATAATCCTGAATTATTAGA
>Ga0233427_10005084_pt1 | contig 10622 bp, 11 predicted proteins | sample SI_118_April2016_5_FD_179885 | JGI IMG/M metagenome (GOLD analysis project Ga0233427, IMG submission 179885) | Seawater microbial communities from Saanich Inlet, British Columbia, Canada - SI_118_April2016_100_MG | ecosystem: Environmental > Aquatic > Marine > Inlet | place: Canada: British...
TTGCAGGACAAAATAAAGTTAATCCAACGGCAACTGTATTATCAGGTGCATGGATGGCAGATTATCTAGGTGAAAGAGAAATAAGAGATGCAATATTTTCTGCAACTGAACAAGTTATCAATGAAGGTAAAACAGTAACATGGGATATTGGAGGTAATTCAACCACTACACAAATGACAGATGCAATAATCACATATGCAAAAAATAATTTAAGAAAATAAAATTGAAAAAATAGTTAGATATTACAATAGATTTACCAAAAATTTCAATACAAAATAAATAAAATACACATAAGAAAATTAGATACATGGGATTCAAAAAAGGGATTAACAAATGCGTAGAATGTGAGAGAAAAATGACAAAAAATCCAGATGAAACAGGTATGTGTAGTAAATGTGGTTCAGGAGCCAGAATTGATTCAGAAATACAAAAAGAATTAAACGATTTAGGAATAATCTAAATAATTAATTTATTGCCTCTACAAGAATTAATTCTTCAAAAAAAAGTTTCTTTTGTGCAATAATTTTAGTTTTCAAACCTAGTTTTTGTGCATAATCAATGAGTTTAGAATAATTAGATAATGAAGATGTAACAAAGATGAATTTACCATCTTCTTTTAGATTTTTTAAAGCAGAATCAAATATTTTTTTTGGAATTTCAAATCCTTCAGCACCTCCATCAGTAGCAATATCTAAAATTTCATCAGTTGCCAAATAAGGTAAATTACAAACAATAAAATCAAATTTAATTTTTAATGCATCTGAACTATTACAACATATTAGATTATCAGTTTTGTAAGAACTTTGATGTCGCAATACTTCACAGTTAATATCAGTTCCAACAACAAGAGAAAAATTATTACAAAGTAACTTCGTTAAGTATCCAGATCCACTTCCAATATCTAATGCATAATCACCTTTTTCATTCTCAATATTATTTGCAATAAAAAAAGTATCCTCGGATGGAGGATATTCATCATTTTTCAAGAATTTGTTTTGCAAGATTAATTATTTCATCTCCTGAAAGATCATCAACACGTTTCTCTATTGTACTTTGTTTATTGAATTGTTTTAAAATATTTTTTACAGTTTTCCGCCTATAAGAAAAAATATTATTAATTGTAGAAATGAGATTTTTATCCAGGGTAGTCTTTTTTGAAATTTTTAAAATAACTGAATCAATTTTTGGTGGAGGGGAGAAATTATTCTTACCAACATCAGATATTTTTTTAATATCAAATGCATGAATTGCAATTATACTAATTGCTCTTCTATTTTTTGATGTTGCAAAAAGTTTGTCTGCAAATTCTTTTTGAACCATGATCACTCCATGAGAAAAAGAATTTTGAGCTAACCATTCAATTGCATCTTTACTCCTAGAATAAGGTAAATTAGAAACAAAAATTGAGAAAATATCTTTTTTCTTAAATCCATCCCCTGATTTTAGCACAAGATTATCAAATGTAGCAAATTTGGATTTTGCTTTTTTAATTAAATTTTCATCAGCATCAACAGAGATAACTTTTTGAGCATGTTTACATAGTAAAGGAGTTAAAATTCCAAGTCCAGTACCAATTTCAAAAACAACATCATTTTTAGAAATTTCAGCTTCTTTAACAATTAATTCTGCAGTAGATTTTGAATTTAGAAAGTGTTGTCCCAATAATTTTCGTTTTATCATCTTTTAACAAAGAGATTCATTCTACTTTCACCAGAAATTTCATCCATAATTCTTTCAGAGATATGTTTTACCGGATCTTTAAATCCAACTCTATCTTGTAAATCCACATAACTTTCAAATTTTTTCTTTTCTCTTTCTTCTAACATTGTTTTCATGTATGTTTTTCCAATCCCAGGGATTAATTCAAGAGCATGTATTCTTGGAGTTAACGGTCGTGCATTGTTAAGATATTCTACAAATTTTATTTCATTAGTAGTTACAATTTTTTCTACAACATTAAGTAATTCACTTTGAGCAGATGATGAGACATTATCATATTCCATTTTACCCAATACAGAGGAAATTTTAGTTCTACCATCTTTACCAATGTAAATTTTCTCTCCAATTTCAAAACTTGAATTTGGAACTCCAAGAACTTCCAAAAGAGTTAGACGATCTTCACCAATGGAAGTAATAATAATTCCATCTCGTCCTCTAACAGTAGTTGACTTTCCTCTAGGATTAAAATCTAAAACATATGCATACTCTTCATATTTTCGAGTAGGGGATTGTGCCCGATACAAAATTTATTTCTCCGAAAAATTAAGAATGCTCCTGGATTATTTTGAGCATTTTTTCCAGGGTTTCAGCAAGAATTAATTTTTTCCAACCGAATGTAAATGAACGTAATTCAGCCATACTTGTTGGTCTGATATTTACAATTTCAACAGCTTCATCTTCTGTTAATTCACAATCTTTGATTAGTTTCTTTTTCATTTCTTTTGCATCTTTAGAATCTATAGATACAAATTTTGAAACATAATCATATGTCCATCTTTGAATTTGATCCATTTCTTCAACATCAACTTTACCTAAAATTTCTTTAACTTCAGAAAGTGAAATTGCTTGTTTTTTTTGTACTTCTTCCATAATTATACACCGAATGGTTTTATGTGATCCAATCTAGTGATTAAGGTTTTTGGTTTATCACCTAATTTTACACTTAAAGTGATTGCACGTCTACCAACATTTGTTATAACACCAACTTTACCGTGATATCGTCTATGTGGTAATCCCTTATGCTGTCTTGGATCAATGATGACAAGTGCTTGTTGACCTTCTTGGTATTCACGTAACAAAAATGATACTCCTCTAGGGGCTCTTTTTGTCATTACAGATCTAGATTTATGTTTAAATCCATGTGAACGACCATGAGATTTCTTAGTTGCCATGAGTGTAAAACCTTGGGAAGCCCTATTTTAACACTTAGGACATATTTCTAAAAAAATTAGCCAATAAGATCAGTTCTGAGTTGTCCACATGCAGCTGAGATTTCAGTACCTTTTTCAATTCTTATTGTACAATTTACACCTGAACTTGATAAAATTCTTTCAAATTCATGAACTCTATTATTTGATGGTCGCTTAAAATCACCTGCAGTAGGATTGATAGGAATTAGATTAACATGGGAACCGTTACCTTCTAAAAGCTTCGCTAAATTATGTGCAATTTCTGGAGAATCATTAACTCCATCCATCAAAGCATATTCAAAAGTTACACGTCGACCAGTTTTTTTAAAATAATTATGACCAGATTCAATAATTTCTTCAACAGAATTAGAAGTTGCAGTAGGAACTAATTTTTTTCGTAATTCATTAGTTGGAGCATGTAATGATATTGCCAATCCTATTTGTAAATTTTCTTCAGCTAATTTTTCAATTCCAGATTTAATTCCAATAGTAGATATAGTTATGTGGCGTTGACCTAATCCAAATCCTCTAGAATGAGTTAAAATTTTTACTGCTCTAATCATTTCATCATAATTTGCCATAGGTTCACCCATTCCCATAAAAACTAAGTTTGTTACATGTTCACCCCTTTGCCTTAAAATTTCTTCAAAATGAATTACTTGAGATATAATTTGTTCAGCTTTTAGATTTGTTTCAAAACCCATTTGTCCAGTTGCACAAAATACACATCCCATTGCACATCCAATTTGAGTAGAAACACATATTGTTGATCTTGGATGACCACCTATTTTGTTTGGTTCGTATTGCATCAAAACAGTTTCAACAGATTTATCGTTAGTTAAATTAAGTAATAATTTTGTAGTATCTCCATCTTCACTTACAATACGATGAGTTTCTTTTGCTGAACCAATGGTATAACCAGATTCAACTAATTCAGAAATTAATTGTTTAGGAAGTTGTTTGATATCAGAAATATTTTTCGGAAATTTATAATATAATGGAAGTAAAATTTGATCTGCTCTATATCGAGGATAACCCATATCAACTACTAGTTTTTCCATTTCTTCAGGAAGAAATCGATAAAGATCTACCATAATACAATATCACAATCCCAAATGATATTAGAATTTAATGAATATGAATTAAAGAAAAATAAAAGAAAAAGAAGAAAAAATCTTCTAGAGACTAGAAATCATCGGATGTAATATCTGCACCGTGATCTTCTACTGCACCTACTTCAGGTTCTGCTGTAGCCTCTACTTCAGGTTCTGCTGTAGCCTCTACTTCAGGTTCTGCTGTAGCCTCTACTTCAGGTTCTGCTGTAGCCTCTACTTCAGGTTCTGCTGTAGCCTCTACTTCAGGTTCTACCACATCTTTAATTTTAGGCTCTTTAGTTTTTTTAGCTGCTTTTTTTGCAGTCTTTTTTGGTTTTTTCTCTGCTTCTTCAGGATCAATAATTCCTGCTTCACCTAAAGCAAAAATAACTTCTTCTTCAGGATGATGAGGACTATCCACCATTCTAGCAATTCGTTTTTTACCAGATTTCTTAAAGTAGATTCTGTAAGTACTTGTGTGTGCAACTACATTTCCACCAATAGGTCTAGTTGGATCTCCAAAGAAAACATCAGGAGAAGCCATTACTTGATTAGTTGCAATTGCAGCACAATCATATGTTTCTGCAATTCGAACCAACAAATGAACAAAATGATTTAGTTTTTGTTGTCTAACAGACAGTGTACCTCTTCCAAGATATTCAGCACGGAATAATCCAACTGCAGAGTCTGCAACAATTAGTTTCACATTGTTTTCTTCAATTATAGCACCAGCTTCTTCAAGAATTAAAACTTGATGTGCGCTGTTATATGCACGTGCCACAATAATATTATCCAAAACTTTTTCTGGATCCATATCATGAGCTTGAGCAATTTGAACAATTCTTTCAGGTCTGAAAGTGTTTTCAGTATCAATATACAAAACACCACCTTCAAGTCCACCTTCTTCTTTACTTTTTTGAACCATTACAGACATGGTATGAGCAAATTGTGTTTTACCACAACCAAATTCTCCATAAACTTCTGTTAAAGCTCTAGTTTCTATACCACCATCAAATAGTGTATCAAGACAATTTGTACCAGTTGTAATTTTACCAATACTTTGTCGAGTTTTATAAAGTTCACTTGCACTAATGAAATCTTTAGCAAGTAGTCCACCTTCAACCAAATGTTTTCTTGCTTTATTGACAATTTTCTCAGCTGTGTCTTTTTCCATTCCAGTTATTTCTGAAATATCAACAGGACCTCTAACGATGAGATCCATGACGTTGTGGACACCTGCATCGGATAATTTTCTTGTAGTTACAGGACCTACGCCCTCTAAACTATCTAATCTTAAATCTTCAACCATACCGTATAGTACGGTACCTGTACTTTATAAGAGTATTGTTTTAAAATTTGATCGATAAATTGTAAAAATTATGAAAAATAACTAACGTCGTTTTCTTCTTTGTCCAGGTTTGTTTTGTCCTGGAAATCTACCTAAAGCAAATCTTTTTTTGAAATTACTTTTATTTGCAACACTAGAGCTGTCGCCTACGATTTTTCTACCTTCAACCTTAGGTGTTTGTCCTCGTACTTTACCTGCTTTGGTAAGGGATCCGTGAGTTGCCATGATATAATCTAAGAATTAGTGAATTTATGTATTTGGATAATACTACCAGTACTTTGCTTTGATAGTTTCAATGACTTTCTCGTGTTCAGGACTCTTTCTACGTGCATATTTCTCCATAGCACCTAGTGGAACTCCACCAAGAGATCGGGCAATTGCATTAAAGAAATATCTTTGTGGTCCTTTTGCACCAGTTTTAGTCATGAATTTTTGAATTGCATATTTGAAATTATGTTGCCATGTCTTGTAAAGAACTCCCAGTTGTGCAGGTGTCATTTCATTTCCAATATTAAAGAAATTGGATGTTTCAAGTAATCCAATTGGAACAAAGGTTAGAGCAGTTGCAGTAAACATAGAATCAGGTTGTTCATGTTCTAATTCACTAAGAAGTCTAATAGTATCCCATGAATCCTCAGGAGTTTCATCATTATCAAGACCCATAATTAACGTAAATGCAGGAATCCAATAATTTTCATTCATTGATTTTACACCTTCTTTTACAACCCAGTGCCATTCAGATGGATCATATGGAGCCAATTTTCTATCAGCGTATTTACCAATTAATCTTAGACTTCCAGTTTCAAATCCTGCTTGTACGCCAATCATATTATCAGGGCCAGCTTTCATAATTCTAGATAAGTTAGGAAGTAGTTTTTCATCAGCAATTGCACCAGCCAATGTTCCATGTGTTGGGTTTGTATGTTCAACTCCAGTAGACATAATTGCAGTAAATAATTCCTCCAATGCTTCTCTGTTTGGTTCCATTCCTTTTGCAGTTCTCGGATCCATACCATAAACAAAAATATCATCACTGTGAATCCATGCAGATTTTGAACCACCTTTTTTGATGTTAACTTCAATTTCTTTTTTCACTTTTTCTGGAGAATAATATCTCAAAGATCTTAAAGTAACATCACAAAACTTACAGCCCCTTCCACAACCACGCATTACTTCTACCATTCCATGCATACTAGGTTCTACAATATCTGGAATTTCTTCTAAATCAGGTCTATCCCAGAAATTTACAAATCGTCCATGAATTTTTTTATTATTTCTTTCAAATTCTTTAATGTTAACTTTAAAGTCACTTCTTTTTCTAAATGGATCCATATTTTCAAAGTCACCGTTAATCAAATAATTAAAGAATCTTCCAGCATGTCCATCAATTTCAGGTGCAATACCACCAAGCTCTCCTTCTAAAATTGCATAAATTCCAAACTCCTCAATTTTTTCAGGATCATAATTATATTGCCAAGTACCAGATGCACCAGAAATTACTTTAGCTTTACTTCCAGTTCTTGCCTTAGCAGCTTTAATTCTATGATGTAATTCTGCATTGTAAAATTCATCGTAAGATGTCTGTTTTCTTCCATAAGTAAATGTCATAGTAACTGGACCCATACCAAGAGGATCCATTTCATAAGTTCCAATGACTTCAGTTTCTGGACCAATAAATTTTTCAATGTGATTTGGATGAGCAACAACTACATCTTTTCGTGCAAAACCATCGCGTAACAAACCAGCCTCTAATTTTCTTAATCCATATGGAGCATATTTTGCTGCACCATTGATATCAGGAGACCAATTACAAATGAAATCAAATAAAACTTTAGGAGTTACTTGTTTTCCCAAAATTTTATACCAAAAGCTCTTTGGATCTCTATTCGGGTCTAATGCAGGAGCACATCCAAAAAAGGTTGCTAAAGACAATCCCCGATACGGAGACATTAAAGTTCTATCAGCAGTTAAAACGATTTTTGGAGTTCCCATTCCCTTCACGCAAAATATTTTATGATTGATTTTAAACCTTACTCGTAAAACTCAATAATCTTCAAGAATTCCAGCCTTATTTCTATGAGTATTACCAAATTCCTTGTTTTGAGACAAATGAACTCCATCAAAGATGGTTCCATCCTTACAAGCAAGATCTTCACCTACACAACAACTACCACAAATTCCAACACCACATTTCATCATGCGCTCAAGACTTGCTTGAACAAAAATTCCTCTAGAATGAGCAGATTGAACAGTTTTGTACATCATTTTTTCAGGTCCACAAGTATACACTCCATCAAAATTAGATTTATCAATTAATTTTTCAACCATATCAGTGACAAATCCTTTTTCACCATAACTTCCATCATCCGTACAAATAATCACATTATGTTTATTATTTTTTAAAAGATCATTTGCCAAAGTTTCAAAGAAAACCTCATCTTTTGATTTTGCACCAATCAAAACAGTAACATCGTCAGTAGATTTTACATGAGTAAGCAATCTCATCATAGGTACCAGACCAGTACCTCCTCCAACTAACAAAAGTTTTCCTTGTTTAATATCAAAAGCATTTCCATAAGGACCACGAACACCGATTTTTTCGCCACATTTAATATTAAATAAACCAGTAGAAGCAAGGCCATGCTTCCGCACAGTAAATGCTGCCTTTCCAGATTCTTTTGAAATCATTACACTCATAGGTAATTCATTAATTCCAGGAATCCAAACCATTGCAAACTGTCCAGGTAAAACATTAGACATTACGTTATCTGAAAAATATAAAGTTCTAACAGTAGGTGTTTCATCAACTACTTTTTCAATTGTGACAATTGTAGTATGATTAAAATTTCTTTGCAAGTCCCACCATCTCTTTTATGTTAGAATAATTTTTCTTTTTCATGTATTCCAATATACCTTTGTTAATGTCATCAAAAACATTTATCCAGTTATCACCTATTGCACTACCAAGTTGAATAGCAGATGCACCAGCTAAGAAAAATTCAATTGCATCCTCCCATGTAGAAATGCCACCACAACCAATAATTGGGATATCATGTTTTGAAGCAATTTCATAAACACATCTTAACGCAATTGGTTTAATTGGGGTTCCAGATAATCCACCAAATTTATTACTAAGAATTGGTCTTTGCGTTTCAACATCTATTGCCATTGCCCTAACAGTGTTAATTGCAGTAATAGCATCAATTCCAGAATCAATTGCAATCTTTACAGTATTCAAATAGTTAGTAGTACCCAAACCTACTTTAGCAATTACAGGAACATTGGTAGAATTTTTCACAGTGGTTACAATTTTTTTTACTAATTCAGGATCATCACCAACTTCTAAGCCAACTTTTGCCACATGAGGGCAAGATAGATTCAATTCAAATGCAGTAACATTACAATTTTTAAATTCATTTATCATCATTTCAAACTCTTTAGGAATAGAACCAACTAAACTTACAATAATTGGCACATCTTGATTTGGTTCAATCATTTTAGCAAAATTTGAAGCTCCAGGATTAGAAAGGCCAACAGCGTTCATCCAGCCACCTCCATTTACACTAAAAATAGTTGGATTTGGATAACCTTCCCACGGCTCACTACTAAGGGACTTGGTAACAACTGCTCCAGCACCTGAACGATATAGGCGATTAAACACATCCAAAGAAATTCCTAAAATTCCAGATGCAAGCATAGCAGGTTTACCTAATTGCATTTTACCTACAGAAGTTGCTAGACTAGGTTCCATCAGGATAGATAAATCTAGTTTCGAATATAATAGTTGATTTAGCGGTCTAGTACATTTTTTAAAGGTGATCTAGGTTCAACTATTCATGTATTCAGTGGTTTTAACAGAATTAGGAATATCAGTTTTTAATGATGGGCAAGTAGACAAGGCATTTGCATTTTCAAATCCTGTTAAAGAATATCTTGCAATAAAAAGTAAAGAAGCAAAATTAAATGAATTAATAAATTATTTAGCTAAAATTCAAAGAGGGGTTGCAGTAAGTGATGAATCATTACTTGCAATTTTAAAGAAATTTTCAATTGACTGTCACATAATGGATTCAGAGGAATTAGAGAGGATACAAACAACAAAACCACAAATAATTGTAGATTCGGGATTTGCATCAAATCTTCAAGACACATTAGGTAAGTTAAGAGAATTTGCTTTAGGATTTTCATCTTCAAAAGTTACAGAAGTTTCACAAAGTCCAGATTTACATATCATTCAAGCAATTAATTCACTAGATGAAATTGATAAAATTGCAAATGGATTAAGTTCAAGGCTTAGAGAATGGTACGGATTACATTTTCCAGAATTAGATAACATGATAGATAGTATTAATGGATATGCACAAATTGTTATGGCAGGTAAACGTGAATCATTATCAAAACAAGTTTTTGAAGAAGCAGGTTTTCCAGAATCAAAAGTAGAAATGTTATCATTAATCTTATCAAAAAGTAGAGGAGGAGATATATCAGATATTAATTTAGCAATAGTTCAATCAATTGCAAAACAAATTTTAGATTTTCATGAGTTACGTAAAAAACTTGAAGAACATGTTGAATCAGAAATGATAGAAATTGCACCTAATCTTTCAGCCATACTCGGTAGTGCTGTAGGTGCAAGAATTTTAGGAAGAGCCGGAAGTCTTAAAAAAATGGCATCAATGCCTGCTAGTACAATACAAGTTCTAGGTGCTGAAAAAGCATTGTTTAGAGCATTAAAAACAGGATCCCAACCACCAAAACACGGATTATTATTTCAACACGCAATGGTGCACGCAGCACCTAGATGGCAAAGAGGTAAAATTGCAAGAGCAGTTGCTGCAAAAGCAGTCATTGCTGCAAGAGTAGATGTTTACGGTGAAGGATTGAATCAAACTTTATTGGATAAACTAAACATCAGAGTAGATGAAATAGGTAAAAAATATGAAAATCCAACTGAAAAAGATATCAGAAAACCCCAACAATTCAGACAGGATGAAGGAAACTTTGGTGGTAGAAGAGAAGGTGGTAGAAGAGAAGGTGGTAGAAGAGAAGGTGGTAGAAGAGAAGGTGGTAGAAGAGAAGGTGGTAGAAGAGAAGGTGGTAGAAGAGAAGGTGGTAGAAGAGAAGGTGGTAGATTTGATGAAAGAAGAAGAGAAGGTGGTAGATTTGATGAAAGAAGAAGAGAAGGTGGAGATAGAAATGAAAGATCCAATTTTGGTGAAAGAAGAAGAGAAGGTGGAGATAGAAATGAAAGATCCAATTTTGGTGAAAGAA
>Ga0233427_10005085_pt1 | contig 10622 bp, 9 predicted proteins | sample SI_118_April2016_5_FD_179885 | JGI IMG/M metagenome (GOLD analysis project Ga0233427, IMG submission 179885) | Seawater microbial communities from Saanich Inlet, British Columbia, Canada - SI_118_April2016_100_MG | ecosystem: Environmental > Aquatic > Marine > Inlet | place: Canada: British...
CCCACTGGCCATCTCGCCGCCCCCTTGTCATCTCGACCAAAGGGAGAGATCTTATCAATCTAAAAACAAGATCCCTCACATTCGTTCGGGATGACAAGGGGCGGGGTCAAGGAACGGGGTCAAGGAACGGGGTCAAGGAACGGGGTCAAGGAGGGGGTTCAAAGAGGGGGTTCAAGGAGGGGGTTCAAGGAGGGAGGGGACAAGAAGAGGCGTGGATGTGAGGATGTTATGCGTGGCGGGTAGCGACCCCCCCCCATCTAGGATGACAGAACTATACCTGCGAGACAGCAGGGCTGAGCGTTTAAAATAGTGGCTCTGAACATACGGGGGCTAAGAGCAAATCGCTGTCCAGATAATTAACACGACAACTATCTGCTTGCTAGGGTACAATTCCTGCCGCTAAAAACACCGACATCGTCAATAATAAAGGTCTGACATCATGGACAACACCATCTACAACCTGCCAATTATTATGCAGCCCCACCAGCTAACGCCCTATATTGACCACGAGATGTTGTTAATCATTGACCTGCGCGATATCGAAAAATATCAGCAGGGCCATATTCCCGGCGCAATTCATGTTTCACCAAAAGATCTCGTCAGCGGCACAGCCCCCATCACTGGTCTGTTACCCGAAATAGACGCGCTGGAAAAACTATTCTGTACACTAGGTCTGAAAGAAAAAACCCATGTCGTTGTTTATGATGATGACGGCGGCACGTGGGCTGGTCGCTTTATATGGACACTAGAAATGATCGGTCACTTCCGCTTTTCCTATAGCAACGGTTACTCCTATGTGAACGGCGGCTTTGCCGCTTGGCTGGCGGCAGGCTACGATGCTGAAACGGAGGTCAAACAGATCATACCTGTCGAACAAACTATCAAGCTGCAATCCTCGCACACTGCTGATCGTGAACACATCCTTGCGCAACTAGGCGACAGCAGCACGGTAATTTGGGATGCCCGCTCACCCGAAGAGTACAGCGGCGAAGTCAAAAAAGCCGATAAAGCCGGTCACATCCCTGGTGCAGTGAACTATGAGTGGAGTCGTGGCATAGATGAGAATCAATGTGTACGGGATCTTGCTGATATCCGTGAAGAGCTTTACGCACTCGGAATTTTAGGCAATAAAGAAATTATCACTCATTGCCAGACGCATCGCCGCTCAGGCTTCACTTATCTGCTGGGTAAGGCACTGGAGTTTCCGAACATGAAAGCCTATGCTGGTTCGTGGGGCGAATGGGGTAATGATGCTGAAAGCCCAGTGGAGAAATAAAGGCCACCTCTAAAAATGCGCCTTTTCCGCGATAGCGCTGTCGACTCCGTACTCGAATCCTCATGTATGTTTCATACACTGCGATTCTACGAGCGGCGGCTCCTTGCTCCCACAAAAAAATTACTATTTTTAGAAGCAGCCTAAGCCAAAAGAGGCCACATGAAAGCGCTTAAAAATCTATTCTTTATGGTGGCGCAGTACCTACTGCCGCACCACTTATTATCTCGACTAGCGGGTTATGTGGCAGAATGCCGCTGGGCTTGGTTTAAAAATCCGCTTATTGAATGGTTTGTTAGGTCCTATCAGGTCGACATGAGCGAAGCCGAAATCACCGAACCAACGGCCTTTGCTAACTTTAATGACTTTTTTACCCGCGCCCTCAAAACGGATGCCCGCCCCTTTGTTGACGAACCAGGCAATATTGCCTGCCCAGTGGATGGCGCCATTAGTCAAATTGGCGACATCGAAGCAGGCCGCCTTTTTCAAGCCAAAGGCCATGAGTTTTCAAGCTACGATCTATTAGGTGGTTCAGCAGAACTTGAGCAGCAATTTGACGGTGGCAAGTTCACCACCATTTATCTGTCACCGAAGGATTATCACCGCGTCCATATGCCCATCAGCGGCACCCTACGCGAAATGATCTACATCCCCGGACGCTTGTTTTCCGTCAGCCCACTAACCACCAGCAAAGTGCCCAGTCTATTTTCTCGCAACGAACGTATGGTGGCCATTTTTGATACGGCACTAGGCCCCATGGCCGTGGTTATGGTGGGAGCAATGATCGTTGCCAGCATTGAAACCGTCTGGGCAGGTTTAGTCACACCACCCAAGCGTAAGCTGCAAACATGCCGTTATGGCGAAAAGATTCATATCAAGAAAGGCGATGAAGTGGGGCGTTTCAAATTAGGTTCAACAGCAGTCATTTTATTTGGCAAGGACGCCATGGATTGGGATCAAGCACTCACCCCCGGTCAAAGCGTGCGCATGGGACAGCTGTTAGGGCAACAAACTGACTGATACCTTTGCACGAAGTGGGCTACCCTTAAAGCCCTGGGATTCCGATGGGGCCAGGCAAATCAGGGATTCCGATACAGCCCGCTAGCGCCCATCCGCACACAAGTATCAGCATGAGACCTTTGTACGAAGAAAGGGCGTAAGGAAAATACGATAAAAATAGTCTGATTGAGTCAGGGAACCCAAGCAGTAAAAAGCCACAAGGTGAATGGCGTTTCTCCAGAGAAGGAGCCCAACAAAAAAAGGCTGTTTTTAGACATTTTATCTCGTCGTCTACTTCGTATAAAGGTCTCAGCATATAATACGTTTTCTTCATTCCTTTCATGCGCTCCTATAGCTGTCATTGTTAACACCTAACCGACAATTCATACTTGCTGACGGCAAAAATCTCACTAAGCAATATCGGTAGAAAAAGAAACAACCTCACGAATTGAATTCGCATTGGCCATTAACATCAGCAAACGATCAAGCCCCAGCGCAACACCTGCGCAATCGGGCAAACCGCTTTCAAGCGCCAAAACCAGCCTGTTATCCATTGGCACCACAGGTAAATTATTAGCGCTACGTTTGAGCAGGTCGGCAGTAAAGCGGCGTAACTGCTCAGTACCGTCGGTTAGCTCATGGTAACCGTTGGCCAGCTCCATACCCTCGATATACAATTCAAAACGCGCTGCCACCGGGGTACCCTGAGCATCATTTTTAACCTTTGCTAAGGCACACTGACTGGCTGGATAATCATAGATGAAGGTGAATTCCCCTCGCCCTAACTGCGGTTCGATAACTTGCGCCATCAATAAATCCAACAGCGTGTCGCGGTCATCCTGAGCGTCAGCAATATAGCCGGTATGTTGCTGCGCCAATAGAGTTAGCGCCGACAATGCCACTTGGTGCGGATTAATTCCCAGCAACTGCGTAAAAATATCACCGTAGGATAGCTGGCGTACCGGCCGTTCGCCCAACACTTGCGTTAACAGCTCAACCATTTCAGCCATTAAATCAAAATGGTCAAAACCGGGGCGATACCACTCCAGCATAGTGAATTCAGGGTTATGCCGAGCACCGGCTTCACCGGCACGAAAAGCTTTGCAAATTTGATAAATCGCGCCACTATCCGCTGCCAATAAGCGTTTCATCGCGAACTCAGGGGAGGTTTGTAGGAATTTCCCAGCCGATGCCACGGCCAGATTGGCTAAGTGGAAATCGGTGCTGGCGGCTTGGCTCAGCAATGGCGTTTCCACCTCCAACACCTGGCGCTGCTGAAAAAACGCTCGAAGTTGCTGATACAAACTGGCACGCAAGCGTAGCGTTTCAAGTGGGGCGGAGGGTTTCCAGTCGGAGGCAGTCATTTCAATAACACGCAGCCTCAGTCCGAGGCCGCGTTAATGGGGTTACTTACCCGCTCTGCCCTGATATTCGCCGTTGCGAGTATCAATACGCAGCACATCGCCAATATTAACAAACAAGGGCACCCGCACAATCGCACCGGTAGACAGCGTTGCTGGCTTAGTGCCGCCTTGCGCGGTATCACCTTTCAATCCAGGGTCAGTTTCAGTCACTTCTAACTCAACAAAGTTAGCTGCCGTCACTGCCAATGCCGCACCATTCCAAAGCGTAACGGTATACACGTCCTGCTCCTTCAGCCAATCCGTGACATCGGCAACCGCTTTATCGTCTGCCGCATGCTGCTCAAAGGAGCCATCGGTCATCATGAAGTGCCAAAATTCACCATCGGTGTAGAGGTATTCCATATCCAGATCAATAACATCGGCACCTTCCAGTGACTCACCCGATTTAAAAGTACGTTCCCATACACGACCCGTTTTCAAGTTACGCATGCGCACACGGTTAAAGGCTTGCCCTTTACCCGGCTTTACAAATTCATTCTCAAGAATACTACAGGGATCACCATCGAGCAGAACCTTAAGACCTGAACGAAATTCATTGGTAGAATAGTTTGCCATATCAAATCACACCTAACGGACTAAAAATGTGCCCAATAATACCCCGAAGCGAGCAACTTATACACTCCATAAGCTGGCAATCTGAGCTTTCTCGGTCAATTAAAGACGTTCGTAGCCTACTCGACTATACCGGCAACACATCAACCGATGAATTCGATCAGGGGGTGCTGGATTTTCCGTTACGTGTACCTCTGCCCTATGCCAATCGCATTGAGCCAGGCAATCCAAACGATCCGTTATTGCGCCAAGTGCTGCCTTTGGTAATTGAAAACGACCACGTGCCTGGCTACGTTAGTGACCCGCTGGGTGAGGCAAATACCAATGTTAAATCAGGCATTATTCACAAATATCAGGGCCGGGTACTGCTGATTTTAAGCGGTGCCTGCGCCATCAACTGCCGCTATTGCTTCCGTCGTCATTTTCCTTACCAAGATAACCAAAATAGCAGCGCCGAATGGCAAACGGCGTTGGATTACATTCGTCAGGACAATAGCATTACGGAGGTAATTCTCAGCGGCGGCGATCCTTTAGTTAATAACGACAAAACATTGCGACAACTGACTCAGAGTATTGCTGATATTCGCCATGTGCAACGACTCAGAATTCACACCCGACTACCGATCGTGATCCCTCAACGGATCACCAATGAAATGCTTGAATGGCTAACCGAAACTCGCCTGCAGCCAGTGGTCGTGGTACATACGAACCATGCCGCTGAAATTGATGATCATGTGGCTGAAGCACTGCTTAAAATACGCCAGCGCGGTATCACTTTACTTAATCAGAGTGTGTTACTTAAAGGTGTTAACGATAACCTAGCTGTTTTAAAAAAACTCAGCGAACGTTTATTTGAGACGGGGGTATTACCCTATTACCTACACCTGCTCGATAAAACTCAAGGTACCGCACATTTTGATATCAGCAGCCAACAGGCTCAGCGATTAGTGGGGTCGCTAAGCGCTCAGCTGCCGGGTTATTTGGTGCCAAAACTGGTCAAGGAAATCGCCGGCGAAGCGGCGAAAACACCGTTACTACCGCACCGATAAAACATCAAAGCAATTGTTTTATCGGGCGCAGGAAAGATTTTCCGCTCTCCTTCACTGTGGACTATAACCTTTGCAGACGCTAACTTTTAGTCCCTTCGGAATCACAGCCCAATGACAATTTACGCTCAACCTCCACTCGGTCCACCTTCTGGAAACCGCGTGGTAGCTTATTGCCACGTCGGCCACGTTCGCCTCGATACTGCTCAAGTTCAGAAAACTTCACTTTGATATAGCGCTTGCCCGCATGCACCACCAACAGGTCTCGCTCGCTCAACAACGCCATGCCAATCACAAACTCTTCACGTTCAAGCACTCTTTTAGGCGCAATTTGAATGATTTTATTCCCCTTCCCGCGCGCCAACTGCGGCAGCTCACTGACAGGAAAAACCAACAGCCTGCCCTCATTGCTAACAGCGGCTAACCATTCACGCTCAAGATCATAAATAGGTAGCGGTGTCATCACGCGCGCACCCTTGGGAATGCTGATCGCAGCTTTACCTGCTTTGTTTTTACTGACCATATCCTCAAGCTGAGTAACAAAACCGTAACCGGCATCCGTTGCCATCAGTAATTTCTGCGTCGGCACACCAACCGCAACACCTTCAACTTTTACTCCGCTGGGCATGTTAACGCGGCCACTCAATGGCTCACCCTGTCCGCGAGCCGATGGCAACGTATGGGCTGGGACTGTATAGGCCCGCCCCGCAGAGTCTAAGAAAACAACATTTTGATTGCTGCGTCCTCGCGCCTCGGCAAAAAACCCATCACCCGATTTAAATGACATGGTCGTGGCATCAATATCATGCCCTTTCGCCGCACGAATCCAACCTTGCTGAGACAGTACCACCGTCACCGATTCAGAGGTCAACAAATCTGTTTCACTGTAGGCCTGCGCCTCGCTACGCGCAACAATAGGAGAGCGACGATCATCACCGTACTCTTCAGTATCCGCCACCAATTCCTTTTTAATCAGCGTTTTCATGCGCGCCTTGGAGCCCAGTGTTTTTTCAAGATCCGCACGCTCAGTATCTAACGCTGACTGCTCACCACGGATTTTCATCTCTTCGAGCTTCGCTAAATGCCGCAGTTTTAAATCCAGAATCGACTCAGCCTGCAGCGACGATAAATTAAACCTCGCCATCAGTATTGATTTAGGTTCTTCCTCGTGACGGATGATATGGATCACCTCATCAATATTAAGGAAGGCAATCAACAAACCATCAAGAATATGTAAGCGATCCATTACCAAATCAAGGCGATGCTGCAGGCGGCGACGTACCACTTCGGTGCGATATACCAGCCACTCTTGCAGTACTTCCAACAGATTTCTCACCCGTGGCCGGCCATCAAGGCCAATCATATTAAGATTGACTCGGTAGGTTCGCTCCAAATCAGTCGTGGCATAAAGGTGCGCCAATAACGTCGCGTTATCAACTCGATTAGAACGTGGTGTAATAATCAAACGCGTCGGGTTTTCATGGTCCGACTCATCACGCAAATCAGACACCATGGGTAATTTTTTCGCCTGCATCTGACCAGCAATTTGCTCTAGCACCCGAGCACCTGACACCTGATGCGGTAATGCCGTGATAACAATATCACCATTTTCTTCAAGGTGAGTAGCGCGCATGCGCAGACCACCGCGACCTGTTTCATATATTTTTAGAATGTCCTCGCGCGAGGTAATAATTTCCGCTTGCGTAGGATAATCAGGCCCCTGCACCTGCTCACAAATTTCAGCGAGGGTGGTACTTGGGCTATCCAGTAGTTGAATACAGGCTGCGGCCACTTCGCGTAAATTATGCGGAGGAATATCGGTTGCCATACCCACCGCAATACCCGTGCCGCCATTCAACAGGACATTAGGCAAACGCGCCGGCAACACTTTAGGTTCCTTCAACGTGCCATCAAAATTCATTGCCCAGTCAACCGTACCCTGACCCAGCTCTGACAATAACGTTTGCGCATAGGGCGCCAACTTAGCCTCGGTATAACGCATCGCCGCAAAGGATTTAGGATCATCTGCCGAGCCCCAGTTACCCTGCCCATCAACTAGCGGATAACGGTAAGAAAAGGGCTGCGCCATCAACACCATCGCCTCATAACAGGCGCTGTCACCGTGCGGATGGAACTTGCCCAACACATCACCCACCGTGCGTGCTGACTTCTTAAATTTCGCCGTGGACTTTAGCCCCAATTCAGACATTGCATAAATAATCCGCCGCTGCACTGGCTTTAACCCGTCACCGATATGCGGCAAGGCGCGATCTAAAATCACGTACATCGAATAATTCAAGTACGCATCTTCAGTGTATTGTTTTAACGAAAGCTGCTCTACGCCTTCGCTGGAAACCTCAATGACCTCTGTCATGGTATTTATTAATCCGTGTTCGAGTTAATCCCGTGCAAGCAAACTTGCACCATTTAAATGAGTTCTTTGCACAATTCTATCATCGAAATAAAATGGCTAAGAAGCTCTTACTTTGAGTAGCATACGCCATTCTCTTGTCATCTCGACCCTTGTCATCTCGACCCTTGTCATCTCGACCGAAGGGAGAGATCTCCTCTATGCCTTCGGAAGACAAGATCCCTCACATTCGTTCGGGATGACAACGTTGCATGCTCGAGGTGACAACGTTGCATACTCGAAATGACTAAATCTGTATGTTCGGAATGACAAAGCTGTGCGTTCAGGATGACAAGCTGCGCACTCAAAGTAACGGGTTGTGCATTCGGGATAATAGGAAATTATCAGCGCCATCACGCCTCTAATTGAATCAAATTACCGCTTTCTTCCAACCATTGCTTACGATCTTGAGAACGTTTTTTAGCCAGCAACTTATCCATGATTTCATGGGTGCCATCACCCGCCTCTAGGGTTAATTGCACCAACCGACGGGTATCAGGTGTCATGGTTGTTTCACGCAGCTGCATGGGGTTCATTTCACCCAGCCCTTTGAAACGTTGCACGTTAATCTTGCCCTTTTTCTTCTCCGCAGAAAGCCGGTCCAGTACGCCTTGTTTTTCATATTCACTGAGCGCGTAGTAAACCTCTTTACCCATATCAATACGAAACAACGGCGGCATCGCAACATACACATGACCCGCCAAAACCATAGGTTTAAAGTGGCGTACAAATAACGCACACAACAGCGTGGCGATATGCAACCCATCCGAGTCCGCATCGGCAAGAATGCATATTTTCCCGTAACGCAGCCCCTCCAGCTGATCGGAACCCGGGTCAACGCCCAAGGCTACAGAAATATCATGCACCTCCTGTGACCCCAGGATTTCACTGGAATCCACTTCCCAAGTATTCAGAATTTTCCCTCGCAGCGGCAAAATTGCTTGAAACACACGATCACGAGCTTGCTTGGCTGAGCCGCCCGCCGAATCACCCTCCACTAAAAACAGTTCCGTTTGGTTCACATCCTGACTACTGCAATCGGATAATTTACCCGGTAATGCTGGCCCAGCTGTTACCTTTTTACGCACCACTTTTTTACTGGCTCGCAAACGACGCTGAGCATTATTAATTGCCATGTCAGCGAGCAATTCGGCCGCTTCCGTATGGGTATTAAGCCAAAGACTAAAGGCATCCTTCACGACGCCTGAGACAAAGGGGGCGCACTGGCGCGAGGACAGTCGCTCCTTGGTTTGCCCAGAAAATTGCGGGTCTGCCATTTTTACCGACAGAATATAAGCACAGCGATCCCATAGATCTTCGGCCGACAGTTTTACCCCACGCGGCAACAAATTGCGGAACTCACAAAATTCACGTAACGCATCAATCATACCGGAGCGAAAACCATTTACATGGGTCCCCCCCTGCGCGGTAGGAATTAGATTCACATAACTTTCAGTGAGCAGTTCCCCACCCTCAGGCAACCACTGCACAGCCCAATCTGCGGCCTCGTCATCACCGGCCATAGCGCCCGTAAATGGTTCATTAGGAACGGTCTCAAAGCCACGAGTAGCCTGAGATAGATAATCCTGCAAACCGTCCTCATAACACCAAGACTCACGCTCTGCGGTATTGTGATCGAGAAAATTAACCTCGAGTCCGGGGCACAGCACTGCTTTGGCTCGCAGCGTGTGCTTAAGGCGCAACACGGAAAATTTAGCAGAATCAAAGTATTGGGCTTCTGGCCAGAAATGCACCTGTGTGCCAGTATTACGCTGGCCAACGGTATCAATTTCAATCAGCTCTTCCGTCTTTTCACCGCTGGCAAAACTAATACGATATTTTTTCCCGGCACGCTTAATAACCACTTGCATGCGATAGGAGAGCGCATTAACCACCGACACACCCACGCCGTGCAAGCCACCGGAAAATTGATAGTTTTTATTGGAGAACTTCGCCCCCGCATGCAACCGAGTAAGAATTAACTCAACGCCACTCACGCCTTCTTCTGGGTGGATATCCACCGGCATGCCACGACCATTGTCCGCTACCGACAGTGAACCATCGTTATGAAGTTCGACATCAATACACTTGGCAAAACCCGCCATCGCCTCATCAACGCTGTTATCGATAACTTCCTGCGCCAAATGATTTGGACGCGTGGTTTCCGTGTACATACCGGGGCGCCGTTTAACCGGATCAAGCCCACTCAATACTTCAATTGATTCCGCTGTGTAATTCTCTATAGCCATAACATCAACTGTCACTTATCTCGTTAAATCAGTCAGCACTCAAGCCCTGCAAACTGCAGAATATCGGGCACCACCTTGTCAAATTGATCAAAATCATGCGACCCGCCCGGCTCAATAACCAGCTGGGCATCATAAAATTTTTCCGCCGCATCACGATAGTCTAGCGTCTCATCCGCGGTTTGCAGCAACACCAAAAAATCTCTTGGGCATGTCACCTGAGGCACATCCATATCCAACAACTGCTGCATATATTCAGGCTTAACCTCATACTCAATCTGAGTATAGAAATTACGATTCATACCTAAATAGTTTCGCAGCAGCCGGTAGGGATAAACGGCCGGATTAATCAGCACCGCACGCAGCTTATATTGCTCTGCCAGCGTGGTTGCATAGTAGCCTCCAAGTGAGCTGCCAATCAAGGTGATATCGGCATCTGGCAAGGACGTTTCTATTAGCTGTCTAACTATCTGCACAGCCTTGACTGGCTGATGGTTTAGTTCTGGCACTAACAGGCGATCAGCCAAACCCTTAGCTTGTAGGTAGCCCTGTAAATATCGAGCCTTGTATGAGGCTGGAGAACTGTTAAATCCATGCAGGTAAATTAATAGCGCCGACATAACGTGATACGACCTAATAGTAAGCGCCTAAACAGCGCTAACTGACTCCGAG
>Ga0233427_10005087_pt1 | contig 10618 bp, 5 predicted proteins | sample SI_118_April2016_5_FD_179885 | JGI IMG/M metagenome (GOLD analysis project Ga0233427, IMG submission 179885) | Seawater microbial communities from Saanich Inlet, British Columbia, Canada - SI_118_April2016_100_MG | ecosystem: Environmental > Aquatic > Marine > Inlet | place: Canada: British...
AATATGTTTTAATATTGTAATCTCTATGAAAAAACTGTTTTTAACATTAATCATCCTCATTAATTTTGTTTGTGCAAACGGACAAAACACTCCCATTTATAATTGGCAGGAACATCTTTCTTATCAAGGTGCTAAACTAATTTTGGAAGTAGAAAACACTATTTATTGCGCAACAGAAAACGGACTTTTCTACTACAATAAAGAGGATTATACCATAAACAGATTGAGTAAAGTAATTGGACTTTCTGATATTGGAATTACTGCAATATCTTATGATAATGAAAATAAAATCATAATTATTGCGTATGAAAATTGTAATATTGACCTGATAAAAGATGAAAATATCATCAATATAAATGATATTAAACTAAAAGAAGTTTTTGGGGAGAAGAAAGTAAACAATATAATTGTAAAGGATAGAGTAGCTTATCTTTCCTGTACATTTGGTTTACTATTAATCGATTTAGAAAAAGAGGAAATAAAAGATACTTATAAAATAGGTGAGAGTGGAAATTTTGTTGGGATAAACGATTGCTCAATTAATGACACTTCTATTTTCGCCGCAACTACAGATGGATTCTACTATGCAGATGTAAATTCTTCATTTCTTTTCGATTTTAATACATGGATAAAACATCCAAATTATACTGGAGAAATTACAGATATTACTATTACTCCAACAGAATTAATTATAAATAATTCAGGCCATCTTTTTTTTATAAGACACTTTAATAATACTACAATATGGGTAAGTGATACCAGTATAGATTTATATTCTAATAATTCTAACGGAGTTATAACAAATACAAAGTTTATAAAAATACAAGATGTATTAATAGACAATGAAAATACCTTATGGATTGCTGATAGTGTAAATTCTTTAATGAAATTTGAAAATTTGACATACCATTCTACAGTAAAACCGAATGGACCCGCTTCAAATTCTATTGAAAAAATAAATTATGAAAATGGAACTTTAACCCTCTTACATAATAGTGAGGAAAATAGTATTTCGAAAAGTCATGATTTAATAGATTGGAAAATAATAAATACAATCCAAAATATTAATTGTTATCAATCAAAAGGAAATGACACTTATTATGGTAGCTCTACAAATGGTTTGTCTAAAATTGATAAGAGTGAAAATCTAACAAAATACAATCTACAAAACACAAATAATATAATGGACACTTCTGATAATATTAATGGATTGGTTACAGATCAATTTGGCAATATTTGGGGGACAAAATCTCATTCAACTCATCCTTTATTTTGTAAAACAAATAATAATTGGCACTCTTTTAACATGCCATTTGTAGCAAATACCTCTACAGAAATTGGTGAAATTATTATTGATGATTACGGTCAAAAATGGGGGATACTTCCTGGAAATGGACTCTTTGTTTACAATGATAATAATACAATTGAAGACATCTCGGATGATCAGTTTACAAAAATAACTGAATCGGAAGGAAATGGGAATTTGCCGGATAATGATGTCTATACATTAGTAAATGATTTGGATGGAAATATTTGGGTGGGGATAAAAAAAGGAGTTTGTGTTTTTTACTCTCCTTCATCCGTATTTAGTGGATATAATTTTGACTCTCAACAAATTATTATTCAAGAAGGTGACTTTGGTCAATATTTACTTGAATCGGAAGTGGTGTATACAATAGCTGTTGATGGAGGAAACAGGAAATGGATTGGAACTTTAGGCGCTGGTCTCTACTTACTTTCAGAAGATGGAACAGAAGAAATTTATCACTTTACAACTGAAAACAGTCCATTACTTTCCAACACTATTTTGGATATTGAAATAAATGAAAAAACTGCAGAAGTATTTATTACAACAGACAAAGGGTTAATGAGTTTTAGAAATGATGCAACTTTTGGAGAAAGTGTACAAAATAAAATTACTATTTTCCCTAACCCAGTAAAAGAAAACTATGGAGGATATATTTCAATTGATGGTTTGGTTGAAAACGCTAATATAAAGATAACTGATGTTAGTGGAAATTTGGTTTTTGATACTTATGCTAACGGAGGAATGGCGGTTTGGAATGGAAAGAACAAAAACGGACAAAAAGTAGGGACTGGGGCTTATCTTGTTTTGAGCTCTGATAAATATGGGAAAGAGAAAATATCGGGTAAAATTCTTTTTATTAAGTAATGATAGAATCTACAAAAGGAATTGTACTTCATTATTACAAATACTCTGAAAATTCAGTTATTGCCAAAATATTTACAGAAAAATTTGGACTACAATCTTACATAATAAAAGGGATTAGAAATAAAAATTCGAAACAAAAACTTTCAATCTTACAACCTTTAACCCTCCTACAATTAGAAGTTTCCAACAATCAAAAACGTAGCATACAATACATAAAAGAATTTAAAAACTTTTCGCCTTTAACATCTATTATAAATTCTATGAATAAACGATTTATTACAATGTTTATGGCAGAAGTATTATTAAAGGTTTTAGTAGAGAAAGAGGAGGAAAAAAACATATTTAACTTTGTATGGGTAAAAATAAATGATCTTGATTCTGAAAAAGAAGTAAGTAATAATTATCCCATTATTTTTCTTTTAGATCTATCAAAATATTTAGGATTCTATCCATCAAAAGAAAATATAAATTCTACTTATTTTAACTTAGAAAGTGGTGAGTTTTCTGAAAATGAAGAGTTCCATTCAATTAATGGTGTACTAAAAAAATACTTTTCTTCCTTAATTTTAAATGACAATATTAACATTCCTTATAGTGCTCGTTCTGGTATTTTGAAAACACTAATTTCATATTATAATTTACATCATTATAATTTAAATAATTTAAAATCTCATGAAATTATTGAATCATTAAGAAGATGAAGAATTTACTTTTAGTTGTATTAATATTATTTTCAAATCTCATTTATTCTCAAGTTTTTAAAGTTGAAAATATAAATGGGGAAAAGGTAATAAATGCTAGATTTTATTCTGAAAAATATAATTTATTTTCAGATAATAATGGTAAAATTAACTTATCTAAATTTGAAAGAAAAGAAATAATTACAGCAGAGCATTTATCTTATAAAACACTAAAGTTTATGAAATCTGATTTTGAAAATGGCAAAATTATATTGTATCCAAGAAATTTCATTATTGAAGAAATATCTATTCATTCTAATTTAAATGTTGAAACAAATAAAACTCAGATTATTAAACTTAAACAAAACGAAATACTTGAAAGTTTAAGTAGTAACACATCCGAAATATTAGAAAAATCAACAAGTATTACAATTCAGAAAAGTCAATCGGGAGGAGGTAGTCCAAACATAAGAGGCTTTGAAGCAAATCGAATTCTTTTGGTAGTAGATGGAGTAAAACTAAACAATACGATTTACAGAAGTGGACACTTGCAAAATATACTAAGTATTGACCCTTACATTATTGAAAATATTTCTGTGCTTCATGGTCCATCTTCTATATTTTATGGTAGCGGCGCACTTGGAGGAGCTATTGTAATCAATACTATTCATCCAGAAAAATATTCTGAAAATAAAAGCCTGTTCGTACAGCAATTTGAAAGTGCCTCAAATAGTGTATTAGGACATTTTCATTCTATTTATAAACTCAAAAATCTTTCATTTTTAAGTTCTATTTCATTAAAAAAATATGGAAATATTCGAATGGGAGGGAATAGATTTCATTCTTATGAGAATTGGGGGAAGGATGTATTTACAAATAATGGAAATGAACAATTGTATGGAGAGTACAATCAAATTGATTTAAATCAGAAAATACATGTTCGATTACAAAAAAATGAGATCTCATTTAACTCTCAGTTTTCCACAACAAATAATATAAACCGATATGATAAATTAAATGATATTAGTAATGGGATGCCAAAATATTCTGATTGGTATTATGGTCCTCAAAATAGATTTTTACAAAGTTTTGAATTTCAAAATAACAATTCAACTACTTTGTACGATAATTATTTATTAACGATTTCATATCAAAATATTGAAGAATCTCGACATAAAAAAAAGTTCTCGGAAACATTTTTTACAAGGAGATATGAAAAATTAAATATTTTAGATTTGAAATTAAACTTTAGTAAAAAGATAAATCATATTTCTTTTAATTATGGATTAGAAAGTAGGTATCAAAAGTTAAATTCTGAAGGTTTTACACAAATTGGAAATATTGGAGAAAAAACAGCCACTTCTAGTAGATATCCTGATGGAGGAAGTAGCGTTTCTGATTATTCTGTTTTTACGCAAATAGAATACAATTTAAGTAGTAAAAGTAAACTTTACAGCGGGGTCCGATATGACTTAAACAACTTAAAATATACATTTTCTGACAATAGTTTGTTTGAATCTATTCCAAGAAATAATCAACTTACAAATCATAATCTTTCTTTTAGTTCCAGTTATACATACAATATTAATGAACAAAATTTTATTGGATTTTCTGTTTTTAGCGGTTTCAGAAATCCTAATATTGATGATGTAGGGAAAATCTTTTCCAAGAATGATAATTATGTTGTAGTTCCAAATATCAACTTGCAATCTGAAAAAATATTATCTGGAGAAATAATTGTTAGAACATCATTGTTTGAGAAAACTGATTTTGAAATCTCAGGATATTATAGTTATTTAAGCAATGCAATTGAAAAAAGAAAATTTATCTTAAATGATTCTGACTCTATTATGTATGATGGGGAAATGATGATGACAATTGCAAATGTCAACATTAAAAATGCTTGTTTAAGTGGTTTTAACTTTTTACTTAATCAACCAATTTCTAACCGAATTCATCTATCTCTGCAAAGTAGTTTTGTAAAATCTCTCTGTTCCGATTCTTTACCTTTAGCTCATATCCCTCCTCTTTCGGTTAAATCACAAATAAAATATAAATTCTCTGAAAAATCTACTTTTAAATTGTATTCCTATTACAATAGTTGGAAAAATTCTAACGATTTTGATATAAATGGAGTAGATAATTTAGAAGAAGCTACAATAGACGGAACTCCAATGTGGCTTACCTTAAATATCAGTTTTTATCACAAAATAAACAAAAACTTAAAGATGTCTATTGCATTAGAAAACATACTAGATTCTCATTATAAAACATTTGCTTCAGGAATTAGCGCAAAAGGAAGAAATTTAATTATAAATTTGCAGACTGTCTTTTAATTAAAACAAAAATGAAAAAAATAATTTTACTGTGTCTATCTATTATTATTTCAGAACTTTCTATAGGTCAAGTTTGGGAAGATAAAATAACCGATAATACTAAGGATGCTACCTATTTTGATTTGGTAGAATCTTTTAATCAATACAGAAAAGATATCCCTTACACAAAAGGAAATGGATACAAACCTTATGCCAGATCAATTGATTTTCTAGATTCAAGGATGCCCGAAAATGGTGTTTTTCCTTCAACTACTTTGTGGGACGAATGGATAAAGTTTCAAACTAAAAAAGGGTCATCCAATTCAGTTTCAAATTGGAATCCTTTAGGACCTTTTGATGTTCCAATTATTCAATCCAATGGTAAAAAAAGAGGAAATGGAAGAGTAAATTGTATTGCTTTCCATCCAACAAATGTTGATATATTTTGGATAGGATCTCCAGGAGGAGGACTTTGGAAAACAATTGATGGGGGAGATAATTGGGCAACAAATACCGATAATTTACCTGTTTTAGGTGTTTCGGATGTAATTATAGACCCAACAAATACAGATATAATGTATTTGGCTACTGGAGATGATAATGGGGGAGATACTTACTCTATTGGGATTTTAAAAAGTATTGATGGAGGAATGAGTTGGGATACAACTGGTTTAAGTTATAATGTAAATCAATCAATTAAAATCAGTAAATTGGAAATGAACCCAAACTATACCGATAGTATTTTTGCAGTAACTGACGATAATATTTTTGTAAGCGCAAACGGTGGAGACAATTGGAATATAGTAGGTCCGAATGGGAGATGGAGAGACATTCATTATAAACCAGGAAATACTAATGTATTATATGCTGCAAAACAAACAAGTGGAACTTCAAATATTTACAGATCAATTGATGGCGGGGCCACATGGCAAGTTAGTAGTAATGGCGTTTTAACTGGAAATAAACGCAGACCATTAATAGCTATTACTCCTGCAAATCCGGAAGTTGTTTATGCTCTTTTTGCAGATAATGGATATGGTTATCACGGATTATACAAATCAGTTGATGCGGGAGATAGTTGGACTCTTCAATCAAACTCACCAAATATTTTAGGTAGAGAAACTGATGGAACAGGAACGGGAGGTCAGTCTTGGTACGATTTAAGTTTAGCGATTTCTACTGAAGATGAAAATCATATTTATGTTGGAGGAATTAATTTATGGGAATCTACTGATGGTGGAGTAACATGGAATATTGAAGCGAGTAGCGGAAGTGGTTCAAATTATGCATATATGCATGTTGATCAACATGCAGCAGAATTTAATCCTTTAAATAATACTGCCTATGCCGGAAATGATGGTGGTTTATATAAGTATTTCAATCAATTAAACACATGGATAGATATAAGTGATGGACTAGAAATATCTCAATTTTACAAGTTAGGACTTTCAACTTTAAGTGAAGAGACTTTAGTTGTAGGGGCTCAGGATAACGGTACTGAACGATTATCAAATGGAATATGGGATGCAATTAGAGGTTCTGATGGGATGGAGTGTATTATTGACCATTATGATGATGATATTATTTACTCTACATCTCAATATGGAGGATTAAGAATTACTTATAATGGTGGAGACGATTGGGATAATATAAAACCTGTTAACTATGAAGGGTCTTGGGTTACTCCCTATAAAATGCATCCTCAAGACAATAATATTATTGTAATAGGATATAAAGCAGTTTACAGAACAAAAAATGCTGCTGCAACTTGGGATTCAATTTCTCCTTTATATGGGGATTTGAAAACTATTGCACTTGCTCCATCAAATACAGATTATATTTATGCGGCAACTTATTCTGGATTATGGCTTACTAAAGATGAGGGGGCAAATTGGGATTATATAAAAACAGGATTGCCTTCTGGAACAATATCAGATGTTACAGTTTCTACAAATAATGAGGATAGGGTTTTTGTAACAATGTCATCTTTTAATGATGGACAAAAAGTATACGAAAGTATAAATGCTGGGGATACTTGGCTAAATATCTCTGGAACAAATTTACCAAATTTACCTGTAAACTGTATTGTATTTCAATCCTACACAAATGATGATTTATACATTGGAACTGATATTGGAGTTTTCCACAAAGATAATAGTATGACTGAATGGCAATCGTTTAATACTGGTTTACCTTCTGTTTCTGTAAGGGAATTGGAGATCCAGTATTCTTCAGGGAAATTAAAAGCAGCTACTTTTGGAAGAGGTGTTTGGGAGAGCGATTTAAATACCGCTCCTTCTGCAATTTCTTCTTTTGAAAGAGCAATGTTTAATGTATACCCAATTCCTGTAGAAGATGATTTAGTAGTAACAATTCCGTTTGGACAAAAAAATTACACATTAAAAATATATAGCCTTACGGGTCAATTAATTTTAAGTGAAAAACTGATTAATAATACACAAACTATAAATTGTAGTTCATTAATTAATGGTTGTTATATTTATAAAATTGAAAATGATAAAGGCGAATTTATCTCTGATAAATTAATCGTATATTAAAGTAAGGATTCAAAAGTTTTTATAAAGTTTCTTTTGTTTTTATTTGCGGCAAATACAATTCCGATTGAAATTACTATTTTATCTTTTTTATATCTTACTTTCATTAAAAATGGGCCTCCCATAAATCCGTTTTCTAACTTCCATAACCCCCTATATATTCCATCTTTTTCTTCAACAGGAATCCTTTTATCAATTTTCACAAAAGAATTTTCATTGTATCCTAAAATATAAACTTTCAAAATTGAATCGGTTTTCTGAATAATTTCTGTTTGAATATTGATAGATCTAGGAGTGAAATCAAAAACTATTATCTTTTTTATCAAATCTTCTTTTTCAGAAAATTTATGAAAATCTGCTATAAACAAAGAAATTTCCTTTTTAGGGATATCATATTCTGTAGGGATATAAATATCTAAATCAAATTCTGATTTGATAAATTTTGAAGCAGAAACATTATGAGTTGATTGATAATTTGCTAAAATATTATTTATTTCATTTTTATAAAATTCGTCTTTTGCTATTAAACAATTCTTCTTAAATTCTTTAACATCTCCATTCCAATTAAGATAAAAAACCAATTGTTCTTTTGACCACTTATCTCTAATAAAAGTATTTTCCAAATTTTGGGAGACAAATATTATATTCTTATTTGTTTCAAAAAACCTTGTAAATTCCGAACTATTAATCTGAATTAATTTGAATAATTTTTCAGATTGAGGAAGCCCTGTTAACTCTTTGGAAAAGGTTCCCCTTAATATATTTCCAACTTCTGACTCCCATAAATCATCAGCAATTACCAAAATAATTTCTTCATCTGACCCCGTGTTTTCTCTTAATATTTTTTCGCTATTACATGATAGGAAAATGAGAAAGGGCAAAATGTAAAAATATTTCATATTAATTATGTTTTAGGTACATACAAAATTAGTGTATCTCCAATTGATAAATTATCTGAAAATAGTTTGTTCCACTCTTTTATATCAGGAACGGAAATATTATATGTCTTTGCAATTTTACCTAAATAATCTCCTTTTTCTACAGAATAAACTACTCTTTCTTCATTTATTAAGATTTCCCTATTGTAAACCCTTTCCAAAAAAACATAAAAATATTCTTCATTTCTCACAATATCCATTATCACCTGTTCAGGCAAACAAATCACTTCTCCTTTCAGAAGTAATTCCTTTTTAAAAGATGGATTTAAGTAGTTTAGGGTTTCGGTACTAACACAAAACATTTCTGAAAATAAATTGTACGGAACTAGTTTTTGAAAAGAAATAGTATCTCTATTTGTAAAATTAATATTTGGATTGTAAATCTCAATATCGTGTTCTTTGTAAAAATTCATTACATAACTTACCGCAATAAAAGCGGGAACATATCCTTGGGTTTCTTTCCTTAAGTGAGGTCGCAAATCCCAATAATCAGTAAGTTCTGTTTTAGCCATCACTCTTTTTAAATATCCCGGTCCGCCATTATACGCTGCCAAAACCAAGTTCCAATCTCCAAACATTTCGTATAGTTTCACAAAATAAATACAAGCCGCTTCAGTTGATTTTAAAGGGTCTTGTCTTTCATCAATATAAGAAGTCACCTCAAGTCCATATTCCTTTCCTGTAGGATACATAAACTGCCATAGTCCCGTTGCTCCGGAATAACTTCTCGCTTTTGGATTAAGCGCCGACTCTACAATTGCTAAGTATTTTAATTCTAAAGGAATCTGAAATCTATCTAATTGTTGTTCCATCATTGGAAAATAGTAAGGAGAAACTCCCAACATTCTACTTATAAGTTTAATATCTCTACCTAAATATTTCTGTATGTATTTGTAATTTATTTCATTAAAAGCAAAATCCATAGGAGAGGATTTGTCCAAAAGTTGCATCCTTTTTAAAATCAGTTCTTTTTCCGGAGAGGGAACAATATCTATTATTTTCTCTTCATTACTCTTGAATAAAACTTCCTCATTGCTCTCAATTTTAACAGTAGTGTTATATTCTACCAAAGCAGAATCTAAAATAGTTTCAATAATAATTGAATCGCTTTGAGCCGAAAGTTCTGTAAAACTAAAAGCAAAAATCAGTAAAAATATATTTGTTTTCATTGGATACAAAATTGGAAAATCAAATTAATAAAATCCTCTAATTAAACATTTTTTATTAACCACTTATTGTTTAAGTTGTCAATAGGAGATTTAAAGTTCCATTAAATAATTGGAAAAAGACAATAATTTCTGTTCTTCAAAGTTTTTTGCAAGCAATTGCAAAGCAAATGGCATTCCATTAGAATGTTTAAATAAAGGCAAAGAAATTGCGGGATGACCAGAAAGATTTGCTTGTACAGTAAAAATATCTTCCAAATACATTACAGTTGGATCTTTGTGTTTTTGTCCTAATTCAAAGGCTGTGTGAGGTGTTGTAGGAGTAAGTATAAAATCAAAATCTTTCAAAATTTCATTTGTAGCGTCCTGAATAACTCTTCTTATTTGTTGTGCTTTTGTAAAATATGCTTCATGATATCCAGCGCTCAAAACAAAAGTTCCTAGCATTATTCTTCTTTGTACTTCTTTCCCAAAACCTTCTGTACGGGATTTGGTATACGTTTCTTCTAAATTAGATGTTTCCTTGCTTCTGTATCCGTAATGAACTCCATCAAATCTAGCCAAATTAGATGAGGCCTCTGCGGTTGTTAACACATAATAAGTTGGTACTAATTGGTCTAAAAATGGAAAAGATACCATCTCAACTGTATGACCATTCTTTTTTAGTTTCTCTATTGTTTCTTCAATAGAGAATCTTATTTCGGAATCTAATTTTTCATTTTCCAAACATTCTGTGACAACAGCAATTTTTTTACTCTTTGTCTCAGAATTAAATAAAGAATAATTTTCTA
>Ga0233427_10005089_pt1 | contig 10616 bp, 7 predicted proteins | sample SI_118_April2016_5_FD_179885 | JGI IMG/M metagenome (GOLD analysis project Ga0233427, IMG submission 179885) | Seawater microbial communities from Saanich Inlet, British Columbia, Canada - SI_118_April2016_100_MG | ecosystem: Environmental > Aquatic > Marine > Inlet | place: Canada: British...
CTCAAGTTACTTTACAATTATTTCAAGGATCTTGTGAAAGTAGTGTTGAATGTAATTTAGTTGATATTGCACAAATTAAAGTTGCACAGGATGGAAATTATTTTGAAACTATGATTGCTCAAGGACCATTGTGGAAAATCCCTGGAGACTATTCAATTAAAGCAGTATATGGTGAGCAAAATATTTCAGAAACTGTATTTACATTCACACCAGAAATAGAAGTAGTTACCACTGTAAATAATTTTGAAGTAAATGCAGGCGATAGTGGAACATTTGATATAAAATACCACATTAAGGGTGGAATACTCAAAGATATAGTAATAGATCCTCAAATTTTGGGATTAGTGGTAGATATTGAGGCACAACATGATGGTACCTTGACATTAGATTTACCCAGACAATACATAGATGCTGAAAAACAAGATGGGAAAGATGATGTGTTTATTATTCTAATAGATAATATGGAGACTACCTATAATGAACCCACATTATATTCTGAAATAAGAACAATAACCATAGACTTTCAAAAAGATGATTCTAAAATTCAAATTATCGGTACACACGTAATTCCTGAATTTGGTACTATTGTAATGATTGTTCTTACCATAGGAATAATGGCATCAATTGTATTTACGAGAAATAGATTTCAAATTAAAATTTAATTCTTAGAAACAAAAGAATATTTTTCCTTAAATGGAGAGACTGCACGAAGTTCTTCAACTACTTTTTTGAGAATGTCTACTGTCTCATTAATTTCATTTTCGGTATTAAAAATTCCAACAGTTAGACGTAGAGATCCAGTAATTTGTTCAAGAGAGAATCCCATTGATTCTAAAACATGTGATGCTTTTTGAGTATTAACTGAACATGCTGATCCTGTTGAAGCAGCAATCCCATATTCATCTAGTTTGATTATGAGGTCTTCACCATTAACTCCCAGAAACGTAAAATGTGCATTATTTGTTAAACGTGATTCTGAATTACCATTGAAAGTAACTTCGGGAATTTCCTTTAATACTTTCTTAACTAATATTGTCTGAAGTTTTTTTACTAATGAAATGTTCTCAATTAAATGATTTTGAGCAATTTCACATGCTTGACCAAATCCTACAATACTGGCAACATTTTCAGTACCTGATCTTAATCTGAATTCTTGTCCTCCTCCTAATATCATAGGATAAATTTTTACCCCATCTTTGATGTATAGTGCACCCACTCCTTTTGGCCCGTAAAGTTTGTGAGATGAAATAGATAGTAAATCCACATCTAATTTTTTTACATCAACAGGAAGTTTACCCACTGCTTGAACTGCATCTGTATGAAAAAAAACATTATTTTCATGACATATTTTAGTAATTTCTGAAATTGGTTGAATGGTACCAACTTCATTATTTCCAAACATCACTGAAACAAGACTTGTTTTTTTAGAAATCATATTTTTTAAATCCTCTATATTGATCATACCTGATTTATCTACTGGTAGATAATCTACTTGGAATCCTTTTGAATTTAGTTTTTTACATGGTTCTAAAATTGCATCATGTTCAATAGAAGAGGTAATAATTTGACTATCTGGAAATTGTGATGAAATTCCAACTAGTGCTGTATTGTTAGATTCAGTTCCTCCAGAAGTTATCAAAATTTCTGCAGGATCTGCATTAATTAAAGAAGCAATCTGTTTTCGTGCTTTGTGAATTGCTTTTCGAGTTAATCTTCCATAGCGATGTATGGATGATGGATTTCCGTACTGTTCTTTTAGATATGGTAACATTGAATCTAACACATCATCGTGAATTTGCGTTGATGCTGCATTATCAAGATAAATCAATTTGGAATCACATTAATTTTTCCAGGTTTATACCCATCTTTATCAATTTCCACAGAAGTGAATCCAATTATTTTTAATTTCTGATTTAGTTGATTCATAATATCGTCATCAAATACTGAGATCATTTTTTTATCCACTTCTATTTTTGCAGAGCCATCATAATCCCTAACTCTAACTTGTTTTAGATTGGTGAGTTGTTTAACAAGAGTTTCTCCAAATTCAATTCGAGTTAATTTTTCAGCAGTTACTCTTTGACCCCAAGGAACTCTAGACGCTAGACAAGAGTTAGAAGGTCTATCATATACTGATAGTCCCACAGATTTTGCAATATCTCTGATTTGAGATTTTAAAAATTTAGTTTCTACAAGAGGACTTTTTATGCCATTTTCTCTGAGAGCCTGAATTCCAGGTCTATAATCTCCTAAATCGTCAAGATTGGTACCATCAACTATTACCCTTACATCATGTTTTCTAGCTAATTCTATAAGATGTTGACCTAATTCCATCCTACAATGAAAGCATCGATTTGAATCATTTTTCACAAATTCTTCATTTTCAAGTTCACTGTAATCTAAAAAAATTTGTTTGATACCTATCTCTGAACAAACTTGTTTTGCTGAAAAAAGTTCTTCTTTAGATAATGTTTTGTAATCTGCCGTAACTGCAATGGCTGAATTTCCTAATGCTTGAAAAGCAGCATATGCAACAACTGCACTATCTACTCCCCCCGATAATGCAATCATTACTTTGTTTTTATCTGTAAACCATTCAACTAATTCATTTAATTTATTCATCATACTCCATCTCTTTTTTCAATCTCTCTTCTCAAAAATGCTTCTACATCTATTATCGATTTATCCAATGAATTTGAAATATTTTTTAAATCATCAAATTCTATTTTGAAATGAGTTTTTCCTTTATATGATGATTTTTTATAATTCACTTCAAAGGATTTACCATCAAAAGTTAATGAGAAACTATGATTTGTTCTAGGAACAATTATGCGATTAGAATCTGAAATTCTAATTCCCAAAGTACCAGTTTCTAATACCAGAGTATCAATAATTGTATCAACTACACTCTCATCACAAATAACACAAACAAGATTAGTTGGCCTTCCTTTTTTGGTAATTCCTGGATAAATTGATACATCCTTTGCACCTTGTTCCATAATTTTTTCAATCAAGTGACCCAATATTTCACCAGAAACATCATCGATGTTTGTTTCAAGAATCTTCACCAAATCTTTTTTAGAATTATTTTCATTGCCTTGAATGATTTTTAACACATTTGAAAATGTATCAAATTTTTTTTGACCTGCTCCATAACCAATTGAGGTGATATTCATTGAAGGATAATATTCAATTGGATTATTTGTTAAATTTACTAAAATACAGGCTCCTGTAGGCGTTGTTAATTCTTCTTTTGTATTATTACCTTGAATTTTCAAATTAGAATTTTTAAAAATTTGAAGAACTGCACTTGCAGGATTGGACATGGTTCCATGTGAAAAACTTACAGTTCCACCTCCAACTGAAATAGGCAAACAAACAATTTTTTCTTCAAATAATTTTAAATTTTCACAAGCAATTGTAGCGCCCACAATATCTATTAGTGTATCAATACTGGATGCTTCATGAAAATGGACTGAATCTTCGTTGATTCCGTGAATTTTAGATTCAGATGAAATTAGAGAATTAATGCATGATTCTGCAAATGTTTTTGCTTTAATTGAAAGATTAAGTTCATTAACTGAATCTAAAATTGCTTTCTTGATCTCAATACCTTTTCTTTTAGATACATCTTCATTAATCTCTAAAATCAATTCAGTTGATTCAATTCCGTGTTTTTGAATTTTTTTAAAATCTATTTTTTTTATATTTGAATTTGAGAGAAATTTTTCTGATTTTTTAATACCTTCAATAATTTCATTTTTATCTGCACCCAAGTCTATTAAAGAAGATAATAACATGTCTCCTGATATCCCTGCAATTTGAGGATCAATGACAATAACCATGATTAAAAAATATCAAAAATGCTTATAAATTCGCCTAATATTCAATCCATTTCATTAGATTTATAATTTCAAAATTAACTGTAATTTTTATGATTACGATAATTGGTTCAGGTAAAGTTGGCGGAGATGCAGCATTATTCTCAGCACTAAAGAAGTTAGATGATCAAATTTTGTTACTAGATGTTGCTAAAGGTTTACCACAAGGTGAAGCCATGGATATCAATCATATGCTATCTGAACAAGGTATTGATGTAGAAGTAAAAGGTTCAAATGATTATGAGGATATTAGAGGATCAAACATTGTTGTGGTAGTAGCAGGTTCTGCCAGAAAACCAGGAATGACAAGAATGGATTTACTAAAAATTAATGCTTCAATTGTAAAGAGTGTAACAGAAAATATAAAAAAATATGCAGATGATTCCATGATTATTCCAGTTTCAAATCCATTAGATCCAATGGCATACATTACTCAAAAAGTATCTGGATTTGATAGAAGTAGAGTATTTGGTATGGGAGGAATGTTAGATTTATCACGATTTAGACAATTTATTCATGAATCTACTGGTCATTCCAGAGATTCAATCAGAGGATTAGTGATTGGTGAACATGGTGAAAACATGTTACCATTACCACGATTCTCATCAGTATCTGGAATTCCACTATCATCATTTTTACCAAAAGAAAAACTAGATGAGATTGTTCAAAATACAAAACAAGTTGCTGCTAAAGTAATTGAATTAAAAGGTGCTACAGTACATGCACCAGGAAATGCAATATCTGCAATTGTTGAAACTGTTGTAAGGGATAGAAAACAAGTCATTCCAGTAGCAACTTACCTTGATGGTGAATATGGTCATTCTGATGTTACAATTGGTGTACCTGCTGTAATTGGTAAAAATGGTGTAGAGAAAATTATTGAATTAGATCTTAATGATGAAGAAAGAACTATGTTTGACAAAGGTGTTGCTAATGTCAAAGATGCACTTTCTGGTATTGAAATCTAAGCATTTTAGTATAGATATCAATTATTGTAATTATTGAAAATCAATGAAATTTTAGAATCTGTAAAATCTGGAAAAATTTCTACCAAAGATGCAAAAAAACTTTTAACATTATATTCAATTGAGGAAGTCGAAAATTTTGCAAAAATTGATATTAATAGAAGTAAAAGAAGAGGGGTTCCAGAAGTAATATTTGCAGAAACTAAGGAGTTAGAAGATACTAAAAAAATTATTAAAAAAACTTTAGAAAAAACAAACTCGGTAATTGTTTCAAGAATAAAAAAAGATGATTATGAAAAAATTTTAACATTTTCAAAAAAATTAAAAGTAAAAACCAAAACTGGAAAAAATTCATCATCTGTATTATTATTTAAAAAACCTATCAAATCTCAAAGTGGAAAAGTTGGAATTATGACTGCTGGAACTTCTGATATTGGAGTGGCTGAGGAAGCACGACTCATGTGTGAAGCAATGAATTGTAAATGTATTACAAGTTATGATGTGGGCGTTGCTGGAATACAAAGAATATTCCCAATTTTGAAAAAAATGATTGAAGAAGATGTTGACTGTATCATTGTTGCAGCAGGGATGGAAGGAGCTTTGGCAACATTAGTTTCTACGATGGTTGATATTCCAATTATTGGAATTCCAACATCTGTAGGATATGGATATGGTGAGAAAGGCATTGCAGCTTTGGCATCAATGTTACAAAGTTGTTCATTAGGATTATCTGTCGTGAATATTGATAATGGTATTGCTGCAGGTGGAATTGCTGCTAATATTGCAAATAGAGTCAATAGGAAAACATGATCAGCGAATTTGAAGTTTCAGATTAGATATATATTAACCCGAACGTGATTTTTTTCAGTTTGTGTGTATTATTTACTATTACATTTAATGTTCGATCTGGGGGTTTCTTAAATGGCAATTAAGAAAAACCAAATTTTAGTACCTGATCATGTATATGTTCCAAAACATGAAATCATTCCAAAATCTGAAGCTGAAGCAGTTTTAAAAAAATACAATTGTAAACCAACTGAATTACCATTAATTTTTGTAAATGATCCTGCAATTATGGGATTGGGTGTAAAACCTGGTGATATGATAAAAATCACTAGAACAAGTCCAACCGCAGGTGAGAGCCTTTACTATCGATATGTGGTGGAGGTCTAGATTTGGCTGATCCTTCTAACAAACGTTGGCCAGTAATTCAAGATATTTTAAAACGAGAAGGTATTGCCCGTCAGCACTTAAACTCTTTTGATGAATTTTTAGAAAGAGGATTACAAAGTATCATCAATGAGGTTGGACAAATTGATATTGAAAATGCTGAATATCCATATAAAATTCAATTAGGTAAAGTCAAACTTCAACAACCAAGAATGATGGAACTTGATGGTTCAATCACTCATATCACTCCGGCTGAAGCAAGATTGAGAAATGTTTCTTATTCTGCACCTGTTATGATGGAAGCTAGTGTTATTGAAGATGGAAAAATTTTGGAATCCCGTTTTGTACATATTGGTGACGTACCGGTAATGGCAAAATCAAATGCATGTATTTTAAATAATTTTTCAAATCAAAAATTAATTGAACATGGAGAAGATCCAAACGATCCTGGTGGCTATTTCATAATTAATGGTTCTGAAAGAGTTATTGTCGGTTTAGAAGATCTTTCTTACAATAAAATTATTGTCGATAGAGAACTTGTTGGTGGAAATACTGTTTTCAAAGCTAAAGTATATTCATCAATTGTTGGTTATCGTGCAAAATTAGAATTAGTTATGAAAAATGATGGATTGATTGTTGCTAGAATTCCTGGTTCTCCTGTTGATATTCCAGTTGTTACTTTAATGAGAGCATTAGGATTAGAATCTGATAAAGAAATTGCAGCAGTAGTTTCGTTAGTAGATGAACTTCAAGATGAATTAGAGGGTTCATTTGAAAAAGCAGGAGATGTTCCTACATCTAAAGATGCTATCGTTTACATCAGTAAAAGAATTGCACCTGGAATGTTAGAAGAATTTCAAATTAAACGTGCTGAAACTTTACTTGATTGGGGTCTATTACCTCATTTAGGTAAACATCCTGAAAATAGAAAAGAAAAGGCACAATTCCTAGGTGAAGCAGCTTGTAAATTATTAGAATTAAAACTTGGCTGGATTACTCCTGATGATAAAGATCATTATGGAAATAAAGTAATCAAATTTGCAGGACAAATGCTTGCTGATTTGTTTAGAACTGCATTTAGAAATCTCGTTAGAGATATGAAATACCAATTAGAGCGTTCAGGTCAAAAACGTGGAATTAATGCTGTCGCTGCAGCAATTCGTCCTGGAATTATTACTGATAAACTAAACAATGCTATTGCAACAGGAAACTGGGGTCGTGGCAGAGTTGGTGTAACACAATTACTTGACAGAACAAATTATCTTTCAACAATTAGTCACCTTAGAAGAATTCAATCTCCATTAAGTAGAACTCAACCAAACTTTGAAGCAAGAGATTTGCACGCAACACACTTTGGAAGAATTTGTCCTAGTGAAACACCTGAAGGTTCTAACTGTGGTTTAGTAAAAAATCTTGCATTATCTGGAATCATTTCAGTAAACGTTCCTTCTGAAGAAATCGTTGAAAAACTCTATGATCTTGGAACTGTACATTTCTTTGATGCAAAAGATGATTTGAAAAAAGATGGAACTAGAATATTTGTTGATGGTCGTTTAATTGGATATTACAAAGATGGATTGGAATTAGCTGAATCTCTTAGAGACCTAAGACGAAATTCAAAAATCCATCCACACGTAGGAGTCTCATTCCATAAATCTGACGAGCATGATGAAGCAACAAGAAGATTATATGTAAATTGTAATGCTGGACGTGTTTTAAGACCATTAATAATTATCAAAGATAACAAACCATTGTTAACACAAGATCTTTTAGATAAAATTTCTAAGAAATTACTTTCTTGGACTGATCTTTTGAGAATGGGTGTTTTAGAAATGATTGATGCAAACGAAGAAGAAAATTGTTATGTTACCCTAGATGAAAAAGATTCCAAGAAACATACTCACCTTGAAGTATTCCCACCAGCAATTTTAGGTGCAGGTGCTTCTATCATTCCATATCCAGAACACAACCAATCACCAAGAAATACATACGAATCAGCAATGGCAAAACAAAGTTTAGGATTTTCAACACCAATGATGAATACTAGTACATATGTTAGACAACATCTTATGTTATACCCACAAGTTCCTGCTGTAAATACAAAAGCAATGAAACTTTTAGGATTAGAAGATAGGCCAGCAGGTCAAAATTGTGTAGTTGCAGTATTACCATTTGACGGTTATAACATTGAGGATGCAATTGTTCTCAGTAAAGCATCTGTTGATAGAGGATTGGGTAGAACATTCTTCTTTAGAATTTATGATGCTGAAGCAAAACAATATCCTGGTGGAATGAGGGATGCATTTGAAATTCCAAATGCTGAAGATAATATTAGAGGTTACAAGGGTGAACGTGCATATAGATTACTTGAAGAAGATGGTGTTGTAGCATCTGAATCACCTGTTAAAGGTGGAGATATTTTAATTGGTAAAACTAGTCCTCCAAGGTTTATGGAAGAATATAGAGAGTTTGAATCCTCTGGTCCATACAGAAGAGATACATCAATTGGTGTGAGACCTTCTGAAACTGGTGTTATTGATACTGTTGTAATGACTCAATCTAACGAAGGCGGAAAAATGTATAAAATTAGAGCAAGGGATATGAGAATTCCTGAAATTGGTGATAAATTTGCTTCAAGACATGGACAAAAAGGTGTACTTGGAATTTTAGCAAAAGCAGAAGATTTACCATACACTGCTGAAGGTATGTCTCCTGATGTTTTGATTAATCCTCATGCATTCCCATCAAGAATGACTGTTGGAATGATGATGGAATCCATTTGTGGAAAAGCTGCATCATTCCGTGGTAAGAGATTTGATGGCTCTGCATTTGTTGGAGAAAAAATGGATGAAGTCAAAGAAGTAATGGATGCACATAATTTCAAATATTCTGGTAAAGAAATCATGTATGATGGAAGAACTGGAAAAGCATTTCCTGTTGATGTCTTTATTGGTGTAGTATATTATCAAAAACTTCATCACATGGTTGCAGATAAAATACATGCAAGAGCACGTGGACAAGTTCAGATGTTAACTAAACAACCAACTGAAGGAAGAGCTAGAGGTGGTGGATTAAGATTTGGTGAAATGGAGAGAGATTGTTTAATTGCTTATGGTGCTTCTATGATACTAAAAGATAGATTACTTGACGAATCTGATAAATCTGATATTTTTGTTTGTGAGAGATGTGGTCTTGTAGCATATCATGATGTTAAACAAAGAAAATATGTCTGTAGAGTTTGTGGTGATAAAGCTAAAGTATCTTCTGTATCAATTGCATATGCTTTCAAATTATTATTACAAGAAATGCAAAGTCTAAATGTTGCACCAAGATTACTCATAAAGGAGAAACTCTAAGATGTCTATTCAAGCAATTAAAGCAATTGATGGAATTCGTTTTTCTGTATGGTCTCCAACTGAAATTAGAAAATATTCTGTTGCTGAAATCACTGCACCTGAAACATATGATGAGGATGGAATGCCAGTACAAGGAGGCCTAATGGATGGACGACTTGGAACTCTTGAACCTGGTCAAAAATGTCTAACTTGTGGAAACACTGCAGCTAGATGTCCAGGACACTTTGGACATATTGAATTGGCAGAACCAATTTTGCATATTGCATTTATTGATAACATCTACAAATTATTACAATCTACATGTCGTTCTTGTGCAAGATTAAAAGTTCCACAAGAAGATCTAAATGCCTTCCAAAATATTAAAGACAAACATGCTGCTTATACTGTAGTTTCTCAAAAACGTATTCCTGAACAAATTATTGAAAAAGCAAAGAAAGCAAAAGAATGCCCTCATTGTGGAAAAACACAATATGAATTAGTATTTACAAAACCTACTATCTTTGTTGAGAAAACAGAAATTGGTGAACATAGACTCTTGCCAATCACTATTAGAGAAAGATTTTCACAAATTATTGATGATGATTTATCATTATTATCTTATGATCCTGTAACTGCAAGACCAGAATGGTTTATTCTTCAAGCATTACCTGTTCCACCTGTTACTGTTAGACCCTCAATTATTCTTGAAACTGGAATTAGATCTGAAGATGATTTGACACACAAAATGGTAGATATCATTAGAGTTAATCAGAGATTAAAAGAAAGTAAAGAAGCTGGAACACCTCCGTTAATTGTTCAAGACTTGGTAGATTTGTTACAATACCATTCTACTACGTATTTTGATAACGAAGTTTCTGGTATTCCACAAGCTCATCACCGTTCTGGACGTCCTCTAAAAACATTAACTCAACGACTCAAAGGAAAAGAAGGTCGATTCAGAGGTTCTTTATCTGGAAAAAGAGTTGACTTTTCTAGTAGAACTGTAATTTCACCTGATCCTAACTTGGATTTATCTGAAGTTGGTGTACCTGAAGCAGTTGCAATGAAATTAACAATTCCTGAAATTGTAACTGAATGGAATATTGATAGAATGAGAAAACTGGTAATCAATGGACCAGAAAAATTCCCAGGTGTTAACTATATTGTAAGACCTGATGGTGTAAAAATTAGATTAGACTTTGTTGAAGATCGTTCAACAATTGCTGAAACCCTTGAAATTGGATATTTAATTGAAAGACATCTTG
>Ga0233427_10005090_pt1 | contig 10616 bp, 10 predicted proteins | sample SI_118_April2016_5_FD_179885 | JGI IMG/M metagenome (GOLD analysis project Ga0233427, IMG submission 179885) | Seawater microbial communities from Saanich Inlet, British Columbia, Canada - SI_118_April2016_100_MG | ecosystem: Environmental > Aquatic > Marine > Inlet | place: Canada: British...
ATTTCAGTCAATATGGTAAAACCAGAAATTGGTTACTCTATTCTTTTGACTTTTTTAAATTCTGAAAAGTGTTCTGAGGATTCACCATGATGGCTGAAGAGAAATACGTTTGTGAAGATTGTAAAAAATCAGGACTCTTTAGCGAGAATCATAATGATTGTGAAAAATTATACATTGATACAAGATTGAATGCAGGTGTTAAAAGAACATCAGCCGATTGTCAATGTGAAAACATTGGACATGGTTGGAATGTCCACATGGATTATGACAAAGAAGTAACTGATGAAGATGTACAAGACCTGAATGATGTTGCAGAAGAAATATCGACTCCAAATGTAGAAGGTGCATTTAGAAAAATTGCTTACAATGATGTTAAAAGAATTGATAAAGTCGCTGACAGATTGATTTTAAAATATAATTTTGTAACTGCCATTTCTACTGATACAATCTATCTTTACACTGGAAAAATATATGAAAATGAAAAAGCACTTGCAATAATTAAAGAAGAGACTGAACAAAATATCTATCAATGTAAAAGCAGCGACACCAAAGAAGTAATTTCTAAAATTAAACGCAAGACCTACAAAGATTTAGCAGATTTTGACAGTGATCCTAATGTCTTGACTTTGGAAAATGGGATTTTATCCCTAGACACATTGGAATTAACACCTCATACCCCTGATAATTTATCCAAAATATTGATACCATGTGAGTTTTCCATGCCTGAATCTGACAAAATTGAGGATAATCTAAGCGACACCTTGTTTTGGAAATACCTCAAAAACTCATTTACAGTAAAGGGAAAATTTCTCAAAGAACAATTTTACACTGTTCTTGAAGTCATGGCATCCGTATTTGTCAAACATCAGATTGATGAAAAATCCATCATGAATTTGGGTAGTGGTGAAAATGGAAAATCAGTAATGCTGGATTATCTGTCTGCATTACTTGGCAAAAACAACATTTCACATATTCCTCTTCAAGTATTATCTGAGGATAAATTTGCATCAGCAAAATTGGATGGCAAACTTGCCAACATCTTTGCAGATTTAGAAAAAAATGAATTAAGACATACTGGAATAATTAAAGTGATTAGTTCAGGTGAATCAATCTTTTCACAAAACAAGGGGGTGTCAGGGTTTGACCTATACCCTATCTGCAAACTAATCTTCTCTACTAACAAATTTCCCAAAGTCTTTGACCAAACTCAGGGATTCTTTAGAAGATGGATTATCATAAAATGGCTAAGGAATTTTGAAAATGATCCTGATAGGATTGACAAACTAAAGGAACATCTGTTAGACAATGAGGATGAAAAGAACATGGTATTTTCATCATTGTTAATTATTGCAGCCAAACTAAATGTAAATGGAAAATTCACACATGACCAAGATTGGAAAACAATTCAAAAACTATGGAATGAGAATGCAGATCCTGTAAATGATTTCATTGAAAATTATGTTGTTGATGCAGACGGATGGAAATCAAAACGAGAGACATATCAATTCTACAAACAAAAGATGTTTGACAAAGGTGAAATTCCCCTAGGGATGAGACAATTTTCTAAGGCTTTTTCTGAATATTATGAAGAAGGTAAATCAGGCTCTGTAAGAATGTGGGAAAACATAGATTTCAAAGAGCCTAAACAAGAAGAATTAGAGTCATTTCACGCCTAATTTTGATGATTGATTACTTTTAAGATTGAATATGTTGAAAATCAGTATTGGCAAAGAAAGGTGAAAAACTTTCAGAGGAAACTAAACAAAAACTTAGAATTGCTAATTTAGGAAAAAAACAATCAGAAGAAACCATTAGAAAAAGAGCTGAAAAATTAAAGGGAAATAAATGGAATGTTGGAAAAAAACAATCAGAAGAAACCATTAGAAAAAGAATTTCCAAAGTTATAGGTCAAAGAAGAACCATTGAACAAAAAAAGCGAATGTCTGTAGCTCAAAAAGGCATCAAATTAGGTATAAAACTCTCAGAAGAACATAAGCAAAATATTTCTAAAGGAAATAAAGGCAGAAAAGTGTCAGACGAAACACGAAGAAAAATTGGAGCCAAACATAAAGGAAAAAAATTGACATTAGAACATAGGAAAAAAATTTCTGAAGTTCAAAAAGATAGAAAACAATCCGAAGAAACTGTGCGAAAAAGAGCAGAATCTAATAGAGGCAAAAAACGTTCTAAAGAATTTAGTGAAAATCTTTCTAAAAGAATGAAAGGAAAAATAGTTTCAACAGTAACTAGAAAGAAACAATCAGAAAAGAGAAAAGTTATTTCAAATAGACCCGAAGTAAAACAAAAACAACGAGAAGTTCGAGCAAAACAGAAATTTCCATTTAAAGATTCAAAACCCGAAGTATTAACTCAATTTATTCTTGAAAAAAATAATATTGATTTTATAAAACATAAAACTTTCAAATTTGAAAAATCATTTCATCAGGCAGATATTGTTATTGAACCTGATAAAGTGATTGAAGTGAATGGGGATTATTGGCATTTTAATCCTAAAAAATATGATGGAGAATCAATTGTAAAAGTAAGACGTAAGGAAGTAAAAGTCAAAGAAGTATGGAAACATGATAGAAACATCATTAATGGAATGAAGCAACAAGGCTACAAAGTGTTGGTAGTTTGGGAATCTGAATTAAAAGATGAGTTGGAAGATATTACAAAGAAGATTCTAAAATTTGTAAAACAGTGATGTTTCGTGCTGTAATTGTTGTGGGGAAAATAGTCAGACTGAATTTCTAGCTATTGACCATGTTTTAGGAAGAAAACAGATGGATTCTGTTCCTGAATTGGTAAAAATTGGATACTCATCAAAATTGAAAGATTATTTCTTGTATGAATGGATTGTAGATAATGATTTTCCAGAATGATTAACGATAACTAACATTGTTAATACTAGATCTTAAGCATTTTAGATATGGGTTTTGCGTATACAAAATGGTTAAATTATTTCCATATGATAAATAGTATTGAAATTAGTTCCAGAAGTTATTCTTCAAAGATACATTCAAGATCAATTTGATCAATTTCAAAATACGTTTGAAAAATTATTTGATTCACGAATTTCATATGTAAGACGCAATGTTCCTGAAGACAAATTTCCTGATCTATATTTTGTACTGGAAGATAAACGTGAAATTCCCATAGAAGTAGAATGGAAGACAAGTAATTTTGATCATGCTGATAATCCAGAATTTGCAATTTTCGTAGAACAAAATGGTATTGTCATAGTTGCAATTGAAGAAAAAAACTCATCACTAGGATCAATCAAGCAATTAACAGTTTCATTAGATAAATTTGAAAAATGGTTTGAAAGTCACGCTGGAGAAATTGTTCGAGAATCACTTGTACCATTACGTGAAATGGAAAAAAAGAAGAGACTACCAAAATTATGGTTTACACTTCTTACAAAGAAAGGTGGCGCATTACAACATTTCAAACCTGCATTAGAATACAAAACTTGGGGTCTTCAAAAAAATTATAATGTAAATCACGAAACACATCTTGAAGGCATTCAGGAGGGAGACATGATTGCATTTCTTGCAGGATTACATGGTAATTTTAAATCAAAAAATACGGGAACCAAAGTTAGTGGAAGATACCCGCTTCCAGAATGGATAAAAAAATCATTTAACGGATATTTTGAACATATTTGCGTTTTCAAAGTTACAAGAGGATACTTTCATGATGACAAAATTGAATCTAAAATTTGGGAGACTAATCCCAATGGCAAATGGAAAGATGAGTTGTTTCCTCATAGATTTGAATTTGAAAGAGATCCTCTCTTCATTATGAAAGATTTGAAAGTACGAAAATTGTCATTAACAACAAAAAAAGAACTTCACAGTATCGTGTATTCTAATATTGGAATCTGTGAACCTTCAACATTAGTCGATATTCTACATAATGGTATGCAGGTCAAAAATAATGAATATGAAAAAGCATTAGAAGAGATTCATACATCCTAATTATAATTGAGCATCTACTCCATGGCTCAAGCCATGCTTTATCGCTCTACCTTGTGGAACGCCCTTGTAGTTTTGCTCCTACCTTGTGGCACAAGCCGCAAGTTATCACCGTCAATTCTGTCTGTTGTCTTGCTTCTTTTTGCATTAATCATGTTATTGTCAACAGTAAACACTACTAGATCTTAAGCATTTTTGAATATTTTAAGAATTTGTATTAAGCACAAATATTGTTTCTATCTGTATAACACTCCACAACAAAATTCATCAATTTTATTACAATTTCCCACAACAATTAATTTTGAATCAATATCTAAATCCCCATCTACTGTTCCTCTATTGTGACTTAATTGATTTCGATATGGTAAAATCATTTCAATTGTAGAAATTAAATTTTCCCACGATTCAATCTTTCTAACTTTTGCACGAGTCCTTGATTCTTTATTCTTTAAAATTTCTAGTAATTGACCAAAAGTAGCATAATCTAGCACTGTTTCTTCTTTAGGTGTACTAATATTTTTTCCAACTCTTAATCTAATATTTTCCATATCTGTCCAAATTTGTTTAAAATGTTTTTTTAAAAAATTAATATCATAATCATATATTTCATTTATAATTAATTTTCTAAGATGTTTTTCTGCATTTGATAAATGAACCACAGAGTTTTGTTTAATATGAGAATTAAAATCATATTTTGGGGATTCATACTTTTCAAACTCTGAAGAAATATTCTGAGATGATTCTCCTATTTCAGGAGAAGTACTCAAAATTTCCTCCACCAACACTTCTACATCATTATGAGCATTTTGAAAAATAAATTCTCTAATTTTATTTATGTCAAATAGACCATAATCTTCATGTGTCATCTTAGTGGTTACTATTTTTTCTTTTTTGTTAACTATTTGACGACTAGAATCTGAACCAAATACCCCCCATTCTAATAACTCAGTTGCTATTTTAGGATGGGATATTTCAAGTTCCTTGTAATCTAAACCCATAATTTTAGATTTATCCTCCATATTTTCATCTAAAGCATTTATCCAGTATTCCTTCAGTTCAGTAGTCATTATGTCCCAATGATTACGTGAAAATATTTGAGCCTCATCTAAAGAAATTTTTAATTTTTGAGATATGGCTATATCATGTAGATGATCTTTTTTCTGTTCATACCACCTATCAATCTCTTTTTGAATGTCATTGATTAATTCATAATAATATTCAATTATTTCTTTAATCTTTTTTTCATCAATATTATGATCATGATTATTATTTTTTAATTTATTTTGAAAAAATTCCAACTGTTTTTTTGATTCAATTAATTGTAATTCATGATAATTTTCTTCATAGTTTGGTATCCATTCTAAAGTATTTTCAGAAATTTCTTTTTCAAGTTGTTGACATTTTTTGAAATTTACAGAGTCACCTTCTAAAATATAATATAATTTTTTTAAAGCAGCTAGAGGTGAAGAACTCAAAGTATTATGAACATTGTATTGATAATTTTCATCACCGAATTGTTTAGATTCAAAATATTCAGAATACTGATTATTTAATGCTCCAGACTCCATAGCCTTTTCAAAATGTTGTTTAGATAATTCATGCATTCCATCTGTGGCATCCGTGTACAAACCATTTATTGGGAACATGTTTAGAAATGATTGTAATCTTGTTTTGTATATTTTTACATCCTCAAGAGAAAGATTTTTGTTTTTAGAAATTACTAATTCATCAAATTCAGTTAATATTTGCTCAATTTTTAAAATTTCATCACCATAACTGTTTTCTCGATAAGGGTTGTGATCAAAGGGATCAGGTCCGCCGGGGTATCCAAATAATGTTGAATTACTATGAAAAATTGGGCAATAGTGAAGGCTGTTATCTAAATTATGTGGGCATTGGTAAGCAAACCCATCAGTAAATTCTATATTTTCATAAACAACTTGCTGGCTGCAACCCGTTTTACAAATAATTGACATGATTTTGATATTGGAACACATCTTAAAATAATTTTAAAACCTCTTGGAGTTCCAAACGTGCTAATTGTTGAAATTAGGCGTATTATCTAGACGTAGAGATAGAGGGAATCAATATCAAGAACTATTTTCTTTGTAAATCATGTTTGGTAGAAAATCAGGAGAAGCAGAAGCCGCAGAGGAATTAGAAAAGAAACGTGAAGCAGAAGAAGCAGCTAAACGTAAAGCATCATTTCAAGCATCATTTCAAGCAAATTTAAAAAGAAAAGCAGAAAGATTAGAAGAAGAAGAAGCAGAAGAAGCATCTAAACGTAAAGCATCAGCTAAAGCGGAAGCAATAGCAAAAGCAGAAAGATTAGAAGAAGAAGAAGCAGAAGCAAAAATGAAAGCAGATTATATCAATATAAAATCAAAATCAACTAAAGAAGAATTACTTGCAGAAATATTATGGGTCCTCTACAGTAAAGAATAAGAATACAGTAAAAGATTAGGACTCACAATAATAATATCCTCTAACATGGTCTAACCAATACTGCCAATCCTAAGGATTATCTGAAAATTCAAACGCTATTGGATGGTTGAATCTTTAGTGCCATAAAAATACAGGCACCATATTATTATTAGATTAGGTTATTTTTCGTTATAATTTGGAGATACATTATGATGAAGTTTGAATCCTTTCTTTCTTTTATAAAATATCTTTAATTTTGTTAAATTCTTCAAGAGTTATTTCCCCCTTTGCCAATCTCATTTTCAAAACATCTAGCGGTTCTGATTTTTCAATCACTTCTACTTTCTCAGCAGTTTTTGAAGAAGAATCTTCTGACAGTTTTGCTTTAACTGCATCTAATCCCACCCAATCAGAAATATCTTCAGGATCTGAATTTATTTCCAATCCCTTCTCATAGCATAAAATTGATTCAGAATATTTAGATAATTTATGTAATGCTTCACCTTTGTTGAACCAATATTCATCATTATCAGGCTTAATTTTTAATGCTTTATCATAACAAAAAATTGCTTCATCGTATTTTGATAAATGGAATAAGGCTAAACCTTTACCCGTCCAAACAAAATCGTCTAGAGGAGTAATTTTTAATAATTTTGTGTGAGAAATTACTGATTCATCATATCTTTTCAAGTCACTTAATGAACTTCCTTTAACATTCAAGGCAAATGTATTTTCAGGATCGATTGAAAGTGCTTTGTCACAATATGCGATTGCTTCATCATATTTCTGCATCTTTCTAAAACACATTCCCAACGTTGCGTCTACATGTATAGCCACAGGTTGTCTTGACGATATTTTTGCTTTTTTAAAATAGGGTATGGCTTCTTCCCATTTTTCATCTGCGAATAATTCCATGGCTTTTTCTAACGCATCCTGAGATTGCAGGTTAGCTGCAAGGATATTCGCGGCTTCATCTTGTTTTGATTTTAACAGATCTATCAAACGTTCTTTCAAATCTAATGCATTCGTGCTTTGGGGATTTATTTCAAGTGCTTCATCCACATACATCATTGCTTCATTATATTTTTCCATAATATGATTAATGTCATCTCCCTCTGCAGGCTTAATTTTGATTAATTCGTCGTAACAGTATATTGCTTCTTTGTATTTATCCTCCTCTTGTAGATCCAAACCTGTGGACATCAAACTAGATGCATCCTTTTCATTATTTTTTAAAAAATTATATGCTTCTGTAATTTTTTTAAATTCTTCAACTGCTATCTTTTCGTTATTTTTATCTGGATGTAATTCTAGTGCCATTTTTCTATATGCTGTTTGAATTTCTTCTTGTGATGAACTCTGATTAACATTTAATGTCAATAATGCCTCTCGTCTATTCATGTTAGTTCTAATTATTCATATGTTAAAAACAATAACTAAAGTTGACCTTTTTTTATTTATGTAAATCTATGACAGATTCGTTATTTTCAAATTCCAGAAAACGTACAGAATAATTTCCACCCCAGTAACAACAATGTCAAATCAATTATTTGGCTTTAATAATAACAATAACAATAATAATTTATGAACACGAAATGTTGTGAAATCATCAAGATCAACGCCAATCTAACTGGCAAAAAATCCGTACACTACGGTAACACCAATTCTTATGGAATTGGAAATATCAAAAAGGTGGCGGATAATCAATAAGGTAATCATAAAGGAAAAAAAAATAGAATAAACAATAATCGACAGGTAGAGTTCCAAATGCTTATTACTTATTTTGACATTATATGGTACATGAAAAACATAATCAAAACCACTCACGTTGATGAAAGTAGTGGAACAAATATCAACAATTTAGAAGAACAGTGTCATACTAACATGATAAACACAGGGGATTTTCAATATTAAGTTAGAACAGAAATAATCATAAAATCTAAACAGCATACAAACAATTAGAAAAAATAAAATGCGTCCACATATGCCTAGTGCATCTCAAGACGACATACGGCTAGCAGAACTTTTTTCGAGTATTGTAAAGGAACTATTAAAAATCAAACATGGCGGACATGTAGATGCGAAATACATAAACAAAAAACTTTCAGAAATTCAAAGAATTATCACATAATGGGGAAGGAAATTTGTGACTGTCTAGCATACCATCCATCGTCCATCAGAATGAACGGGGACTTGAAATAATGGGAACTTGCGAGGACTTTCATAAATTAGGAATTATCGAACCGATAAAAGACGGAAGTTATGAAGTCACAGAATTTGGAATGGGAATTTATGAATTCATAGAAAACTACCTACATGACGAACACAAAGAGAAACACGAACTCTATGAAAAAATAATCGTGGTCAATGCAGATATTGCACTAGAGGTATCTCGTCTTGCAAGTGCATACTATGAATCTACAACGCTGAAAAACAAAATCAAATTCCTACTGGAAGAAAAAGATGAACTTGAACGTATCTAACTATTTTCTAAATACTGCTAAAATTCTTAGATAGTAATTATTTATGTATGGAATATTTACTACAGACATAAACATAGATGCTACAAGTAATCTGAACCAGGTTCAGATTCACCCGTGTGGGAATTATTATAATCACTTGGAATGTAACGAGGTCTGCTGGTATCAAAGCCACCGTAAGACTCTACACTCTCATTTTTTTTATCTATTTCTTCAGCACATGGTAAATGAAAATAACGATGATTCCTAAACTCAATGATTTCTTTTCGTAAAATTGTTTTATGACAAAATTCACACGGGGTATCTCCATCTGCCTCTATTTTCACAGTAAAACTACTGCAACATTGTTTAAAAACTTCTAGGAATCTCATGTTATTTTGTTAACAAAAACCACCTATGAATAAAAATTTAGTTGGATTCGGATTGTTTAGTTATGGAATTTTTACTGTAGGCATAAATTAACTAAAACCAAACTTATCTTTACGTATCATTGTTACTCAAAGTAAGAATCTTTGCGGTCCATTACCAAACAACTCCATCATGAAGGTTGGAAGTATTGGCACAAACGGTTTTGTTACCTGAAATTTTTATAAATGATTTTACAGAATTAATCTTATGTCTGATGATGAGGATGCAGAATCATTTTATGAAGAACTAGACGAAGAATCATCTAATAATGCTGAATCATCTAATAATGTTGAATCAAAAGATGACGATATAGAATTAGATTGTGGTTCTTCTAACGAATCAGGATTTGTTCCTTTTCAGGAATATGATAAGGAGGGATATAATTCTGAAGGAATTGATTCGAGTGGGTATGACCGTAGTGGGGTAGATAGTGACGGACGGGATAGAGAAGGATATTCTGGTGGATATGATGAGAACGGGTGGGATAGATATGGATGGAATTTAAGTGAAATTCACAAAGTGACGGGGACAGAGTTTGATGAGGAGGGACATAACATGTATGGAATTGATACTTATGGTTTTGACAGATCTGGATTTAACGAAGAAAGATTTCACAAAGTGACGGGGACAGAGTTTGATGAGGAGGGGTATGATAAAGAAGGATGGAATGAATGTGGAATTCACAAAGTGACGGGGACAAAATATGACGGATCGGGATATGATTACAGAAACTTTAATGAAATTGGTTTGTTAAGATGGTCTAATCGTAAGTATGATGAATCAGGATATGATTATCAGGGAAACGATAAGGAGGGTTTTCATCTTGATGGATGGAATGAATGTGGGGACATTAACAAAATAACAGGTACAAAATACGATGAAAATGGATTTACTTTTGAGGGTTTCAACAAAAATGGCATCCATAATGTAACGGGTACTAAGTATAGTAGTTATGATTTTGATGTTGATGGATACGATAAGGATGGTTTTGATGTTGATGATAATCACAAAATGACCAAGACGAAATATGATGAAAATGGATATGATGTGAATGATTTGGATAAAGATGGAAATATCAATCCCGCAAAATAAAATTAGATTTACAAATCATTTTTTCTACAGACATAATCTGTTTACATGAATTTAATGCTTAATATTTTCAAAAAACATGTATTAGTTTTTGTTAGATTTTTCTTCTTCTACACTAATGCTTCGATTATTGGGGTTTTAATCCTAAAAAATATGATGGAGAATCAATTGTAAAAGTAAGACGTAAGGAAGTAAAAGTCAAAGAAGTATGGAAACATGATAGAAACATCATTAA
>Ga0233427_10005091_pt1 | contig 10614 bp, 7 predicted proteins | sample SI_118_April2016_5_FD_179885 | JGI IMG/M metagenome (GOLD analysis project Ga0233427, IMG submission 179885) | Seawater microbial communities from Saanich Inlet, British Columbia, Canada - SI_118_April2016_100_MG | ecosystem: Environmental > Aquatic > Marine > Inlet | place: Canada: British...
GCGCTGATGTTTATGACGGGTGTTACCTCTGTCGCACCGGTGGTCGGTGATGTCGTTCCAAACTCGCTGGCCGCTCAGGCAGGACTGCAGGCGCAGCATGAAATTATTACGGTTGACGGAGTTGAAACGTCATCTTGGCAGCAGGTGGGCATGCAGTTGCTCAAGCATGTGGGCGATAGCGATGTGATTGAGTTACAGGTCACGCCCTTTGGTGTTGCAGGGCACCAACCTATTTCGATCCCGGTGCAGTCCTGGTTGGCTGATAGTGACGTGCCAGATGTGCTGGGTGGATTAGGGGTTAATCCTTATCGGCCGCAGATGCCGATCCGTATTGGTCGTGTGGTTGAGGGCAGCGCCGCACAGCGTGCCAATTTACAGCCCCAGGACGTCATTGTTGCGGTTAATGACATACCGGTCAGTGAATGGAGTAAGTTTGTTGAGTTTGTTGCCACTCACCCGGGTGAAAAGGTGACCTTTGAAATCGAAAGAGGTGGTGCGCGGTTGTTGGAGTCAACTGTTTTAGACTCTCAGCGCAATGCCGATGGTTCAGTCAAGGGGCAAGTGGGTATCGCAGTGGAAGCACCGGCATGGCCTGAAGATATGCGGCGTGATAAGCACTACGCCCTGCCCGAAGCCTTGGCTAAAGGGGTTCAACAGACCTGGGATATGGTGGTATTGACGCTGGTCTCGATGAAAAAAATGTTGCAGGGGCTTATTTCCCTGAAAAATTTAAGTGGCCCTATTACGATAGCGCAAGTGGCTGGTGATTCGGTGCAGCAGGGGCTTGAAACTTTTCTAAATTTTTTGGCTTATTTAAGTATTAGTTTAGGAGTGATTAATATTCTTCCAATTCCATTACTCGATGGCGGTCACTTAATGTATTATCTCGCAGAACTTGTGCGAGGGAAGCCTGTTTCTGAGAAAGTACAAATGCTGGGGTTACGTATCGGTATCGGTATAATAATGACCCTTATGTTCTTTGCGCTCTACAATGATTTGATGCGATTGCTCTGATCTGGCGCCTGATAAAGCGATAAAATAAAAATGAAAAAAACCATATATCTGATGTTGTGCTTAGGGATGTTCTTGAGCGCTTTTGTGCGTATAGCTCATGCGGAATCCTTTACCGTTAATGATATTCGTCTTGAGGGGCTGCAGCGTGTCTCAGCCGGCACCCTGTTCCAGGCGTTCCCTATCGATATTGGCGATAGCGTGGATGATAGTGGCATCGTTGCTGCGACCCGTAGCTTGTTTAAAACGGGACTTTTTAATGATATTAGTATCGGCCGTGACGGCGATGTACTGGTGGTGGTAGTGCAAGAGCGTCCGTCGATTAGTGCGATTAATGTGGTCGGCAATGAGCAAATTGGTAGCGATGCCCTAATCACTGGGCTGCAACAATCTGGCTTGAGCGAAGGCGATATTTTTCAGCAAGCAACACTCGATAAGCTTGAGCAAGAACTGGCCAGACAATATATTTCCCAAGGGCGTTATGGTGTCACTGTGGATAGCGAAGTGACGACGCTTGACCGTAATCGAGTGGCGTTGACGCTGACTATTTATGAAGGTGAAGCTGCTACGATTAAGGGCATTAATATTGTCGGTAACGAAGCATTTGATAATGAAGAATTACTGGGTGACTTTTCACTGCGCCCGAAGAACTGGTGGCATTTTTATGGCGCTCGCGATAAATATTCTCGTGAGAAATTAGCGGGTGATTTGGAAGGGCTGCGTTCTAAATACCTTAATAGTGGCTATATTAATTTTAATATTGAATCTACGCAGGTCTCCATCACTCCTGATAAGGCGCACGTATTTGTTACGGTCAATGTTGTTGAGGGTGACCAGTATGTGATTGGTGATGTTAGCTTTAGTGGTGATTTGACAGTTTCTCAACAGGAATTAGAATCGCTGCTAATGGTGCATAAGGGTGATATTTTCTCTAACAAAAACGTCGTTGAAACCACGGCGGCGCTGGTAGATCGGTTAGGTGATGACGGTTATGCATTTGCTAATGTGAACGCTATTCCAACCCTTAATAAAGATCAGCAAGTAGTTGATCTTGAGCTATTTTTTGAATCAGGTAAGCGTGCTTATGTCAGACGCATTAGTTTTATAGGTAATGCGAAAACTAATGATGATGTACTGCGTAGGGAAATGCGCCAAATGGAGTCTGCCTGGGTATCAAATAAAGAAATTGAATTATCGAAATTACGGTTGCAGCGGCTGGGGTTCTTTAAAGATGTTAATGTTGAGACATCACCAGTTCCGGGTACCGATGATCAAGTTGATGTGAAGTATTATGTTGAAGAACAGCCCTCCGGTTCGGTGAGTTTAAGTCTTGGCTTTGCTGGCAGCTCTGGATTGTCTTTGGGCGTGGATTTGAGTCAGGAAAACTTTTTAGGCACCGGTAAAAATGTCTCAGTAGGGGTGAATAAAAGTAAATCAAAGGAGAGCTTCAAATTTTCTTATTTAGATCCCTATTATACCGCCGATGGCGCTAGTCGCGGGTTTAATGTTTTTTATCGAACCTATGATGCGGAAGAAGATGATATTTCCAATTATAGCACCGATGCGTTTGGTGGCAGTGTCAGTTTTGGCTATCCGCTGTCGGAGTTTCAATTCCTGTCCTTTCAGTTAGGCTATGAGAATACGGCGATTACCGTCGGTTCTTTGCCCAGCGATGAAGTTACTGATTTTTTCACTGAAGAGGGCTCAGATTTTGATAATTTCGTAGTAACAGGACGTTGGCGTGAATCGACCTTGAATCGCGGGGTTTTTGCTGATCGTGGTGCATCCCAGACGGTGGGAGTTGAATTGTCATTGCCAGGCAGTGATCTTGGTTATTACAAGATCAATTATCAAGGCAAAAGACTTTTTCCTTTGAACGACACGTTTACGCTGCGTCTCAGGACAGATCTGGGTTACGGTGATGCCTATGGCAGCACCAGCGTAATGCCGTTTTATAAACATTTCTTTGGTGGTGGTTTCGATTCAGTTAGGGGCTTTAAAAATAATGCCTTAGGGCCGCGTAATACGCCTTTTAGGTGTGCAAGAGATGGGGCGGGCGATATTACTCCAGCAGGCTGTAGGGATGGTAGGCAGGAGGCTTTTGGGGGTAATATTCTTGTCACGGGTAGTGCAGAGATATTGTTTCCTGCGCCGCTGATCAAGGATAAACGAACCATTGAGACAAGCCTCTTTTTTGATGCAGGCAACGTGTTTAGTGATCACTGCAATAAAGACAGCGAAGGTTGTTATGGCCTTGATTTGGGTGAACTACGTTACTCTGTCGGTTTGGCGGCCACATGGTTGTCTGGCTTGGGGCCGTTGAGCTTTAGTATCGGTACCACATTGAACGCAGAATCCTTTGAAGATACTGAGGTCTTCCAGTTTTCCTTCGGCACGTCTTTTTAATACAGGTTTTTATATTTGCAGGCCTCAGCATAACGTATTGGTGAGCGCAGTCGTTATACTGAGGTCTTACTTGATACCCTCGAGGTGTTAAAACTAAATAAGGGAAGGTAATGTGAAAAAAATTATTGGTGGATTGTTTGTATTGGCCATGCTGATAAGTGGTACCGTTTCAGCACAACAGGTTATTGCTTTTGTGGATGTGGATGTCGCCATTCTGAGCTCTGAACCTGCCAAAGATAAGGTCAATGAGCTTACCGCACGCTTGGCACCTGAAAAAAATAAAGTCAAGGAATTGGAAAATACAGTACGGGGTCTACAAGTTAAGTTGCAGCAGGATGCGGCGGTGATGAACGAGACCGAAAAGCGTAACTTGGCCAATGAGATTGAAATTAAGGCGGTTGAATATCAACAGCGCGTTAGTCAGCTACAGGAGTCACAGGAAAATAGTCGGCAGGAGCTAATGCAAGGTTTGGCACCTAAATTTCAGGCAGCGCTAGCTCAGCTAATGAAAGAGGGCGGTTACACCGTTTTGATGCACCGTAAAGCGGTACTGGTATTTGACCCAAAGGACGACCTAACCAAAAAAGTGACGGAAGTACTTAATAGCAACCCTTAAAGTCTTGGCTATGAAAAACAAAACCGAATACACCTTGGCCGAATTGGCCGTTTGTCTGGATGCATCAGTGCAGGGCGATGACAGCTATACCATTGCTGGTTTGGCTAGTTTGGCTGATGCCTGTAAGGACGAAATTAGTTTTGTTTCTGATGCGCGTTATGTCTCGTTGCTTGAGAAAAGTCGTGCGGGTGCTGTTATTGTCACGCCAGATTATGCCGATCAAGTTTGCGGTAATGCGTTAATTTGTGACGATCCTTATCTCGGTTTTGCTAAAATTTCTGGCCTGTTTAATGATCGGCCCATCTTGGCCTCTGGTGTTCATGCAACGGCGCAGATTGCTACCGATGCAGTGATATCAGCAACGGCTTCGATTGGCGCCTATGTGATTATCGAGGCAGGGGCTTGCATTGATGATGATGTTGAAATTGGTGCGGGCTGTTTTGTTGGTGCTGGTGTAAAAGTTGGCGCAGGTTCTATTATTGCGCCTAATGTAACGCTTTATCATAAGGTCGTTATTGGTGTTCGCGCGATCATTCATAGTGGCGCAGTCATTGGCGCCGATGGCTTCGGTTTTGCTAAGCAGCAGGGGGCTTGGCACAAGATTAGCCAGTTAGGTGGTGTGAGTATCGGTGATGATGTGGAAATTGGTGCTAATACCACCATCGATCGAGGCGCGTTACGAGATACGGTGATTGAAATGGGTGTTAAGATTGATAACCAGGTTATGGTGGCTCACAATGTGCGTATTGGCAAACATACTGCCATTGCCGCTTGCGTTGGTATTTCAGGCAGTACAGAAATAGGCCAGCATTGTATGATTGCTGGTGGTGTTGGCTTTGCTGGCCATCTAAAGATTACTGATGGTGTGTTTGTGACGGCCATGTCTTTTGTAACAAAATCAATAACTCAGCCTGGTAGCTATTCATCGGGTACCGCGATGCAGCCTACGCTGCAGTGGAAGAAAAGTTCTGTGCGAGTGAAACAATTGGATTCACTGGTTAAACGCATCGCACAGCTGGAAAAAGAAATGACTAAACTTCAAAATCAGGATCATTAGGCATGATGTACATTGATGAGATCAGAGAATACCTGCCGCACCGCTACCCTTTTTTACTGGTGGATCGGGTGGTCGATATAGAGGAAGGTAAATCAATTGTTGCCTATAAAAATATTACCGTTAATGAAGAATTCTTCAATGGGCATTTTCCTGATGCACCGGTGATGCCTGGCGTTCTGATCATTGAAGCGATGGCCCAGGCAGCTGGGATTCTTGGTTTTAAAACCATGGATAAAAAACCCAGTGATGGTTCTATCTATTATTTTGTTGGTAGTGAGAAAATACGTTTTAAACGTCCGGTTGTGCCGGGCGATCAGTTACGCTTGGAAGCGTCAATCGTGGCTGAAAAACGTGGTATCTGGAAGTTTTCCTGTAGGGCTACCGTTGATGGTGAGCTGGTAAGCTCTGGTATTATTATTTGTGCTGATAGGGAAAAATAAAATTGATCCACAAAACTGCTGAAATTCATCCTAGTGCCCGATTGGCGGAAGGTGTTGAGGTTGGCCCTTGGACGATTATTGGGCCAGATGTAAGCATTGGGGCCGGCACTGTTATCGGTCCACATGTCGTTATAAAAGGTCCAACCAAGATAGGCGCTAATAATCGTATTTTTCAATTCTCCAGCGTGGGAGAAGAATGCCAAGATAAAAAGTATAATGGTGAGCCGACTTGCTTAGAGATTGGCGATAATAATGTGATTCGTGAATCCTGTACCATTCATCGTGGCACAGTGCAGGATAATAGTATTACGCGTATTGGTAATGACAACTTACTGATGGTGAACGTACATGTAGCTCATGACGTGGTGATTGGTGACCATACAATTATAGCCAATAATGCTTCGCTAGCAGGACATGTCTATGTTGGCGATTACGCGGTGCTTGGTGGTTATGCGGCGGTACACCAGTTTTGTCACATTGGCGCGCACACTATGTGTGGTGTTGGCAGTGTCGTTCTTAAGGATGTTGCGGCTTACACTGTGGTTAATGGTAATGCTGCTTCAGTTCACGGTATTAACACCGAAGGTTTGCGGCGCCGTGAGTTCAGTAAAGAGGCGCTTGACGCTTTAAACAAAGCCTATCGAATTGTTTTTCGTAGAGGTTTGACGGTTAATGATGCGGTAGAAGAAGTACAAAAGCTGGTATATAAAGGGCCTGAGCTTGAAGTATTTATTCAATCAGTTGTTACATCAACACGGGGAATCGTGCGTTAAAATTCGCAGTGATTCAGGCCTGAAAAATAAGGCTTTTTTTTAACTCAAAGAGATGTCAGTGTAACGAACGAAACCAAGGAAACAAAGGAAACCAAGGAAACCCAAGGGAGGCAAATTTAAGCCTGTTTATTCCTTTGGGATATGCTTCAAAGCATTGGTAAGTATCGTTGTTGTGTTGATGTCTCTCAAAGTATCTTTAATAATATGAGCAGACCATTGCGTATTGGTATTGTGGCAGGTGAAGCCTCGGGTGACATTCTTGGCGCAGGCCTTATCGGCGCTATTAGGAAAACACACCCGGACGCAATTTTTGAAGGTGTGGGCGGCCCTCTGATGATTGCTGAAGGGTTTAATACCCATGTGCCAATGGAGCGGTTGTCGGTGATGGGCTTATTTGAAGTGCTGTCGCGATTGTTCGAGCTGCTCAAAATACGTGCTAATCTCGCTACACATTTTATCAACAACCCCCCAGATATTTTTATCGGCATTGATGCGCCAGACTTTAATCTTCGGTTAGAAAAGAAGCTTAAAAATGCCGGCATAAAAACAGTTCAGTATGTCAGTCCACAGGTATGGGCTTGGCGTCAAAACAGGGTCAAGCACATTGCCGAAAGTGTCAATTTGGTGTTGGCGCTACTACCCTTTGAAAAAACTTTTTACAGTGAACGCCAGGTTCCGGTCACTTTTGTTGGCCATCCCCTGGCAGATACCGTTGCTTTGCATAACCCTAAACAGCCAGCGCGCAAGGCCTTCGGTTTTACGGAGGATGATACGGTGCTGGCACTGCTACCAGGTAGTCGCATTGGTGAAGTGAAAAGAATGGCGACGACGTTTATTGAAACAGCACTGCGTTGTCAGCAACAGATGCCTGAGTGCAAGATTATTATTGCGGCGCTGAATGACAAACTTAAAGTATTGATTACTGAAAAGCTGCAAAACTTCCCTGAGTTAAAAAATGTCCGGATTGATGTTGCTTGCTCCTGTGAAATTATGGCTGCCGCTGATGTGCTACTGGTGACATCGGGTACTGTCACACTCGAGGCTGCACTACTAAAACGTCCGATGGTTGTGGCTTATAAAGCCAAAGCTATGTCCTACCGAATTTTAAAGAAAATGATCAAAGTAGATTATATTGCCCTCGCCAATTTACTTTCTTGTAGACCGATGGTGCCGGAGTTTCTTCAGGACGATGCGACGCCAGAGAAACTGTCCGAGGCATTGTTGACGTACCTGACTGATGAGGACGCGGTGAAGCAGCAGATCGATACGTTTATGGCTATTCATCTGATATTACGTCAGAACGCTAGCGTCAAAGCCGCCGCAGCGATACTCGCCGAGATTGGTGTGAAAAGAGACATCGCCAGCAGTGGTACCACCGATGCTGCTGTTTGACGGTGTGATTGCTGGTGTTGATGAAGTGGGCCGAGGCCCATTGGCGGGCGCGGTGGTGGCTGCCGCGGTTATTCTTGATCCCGGCAACCCTATTGAAGGCTTGGCAGACTCTAAAAAGCTCTCAGAGAAGCGGCGTGAAGCGTTATTTCCATTAATTCAGGAGCGTGCGCTTGCTTGGTGTGTTGCCCGTGCCAGTGAAGCAGAGATTGATGATTTGAATATTTTGCATGCCAGTCTATTGGCTATGCGTCGCGCTGTATTGGGTCTGCAGCTAGCGCCTGAACGTGTCTTGGTGGATGGCAACCGCTGTCCGGAACTACCCTATCCCAGTGAAGCGATTATTAAAGGTGACACTTTGGTGCCAGCTATTAGTGCGGCGTCTATTTTAGCTAAAGTGGTACGTGATAATGAAATGGTCGCGTTCGAAAAAACCTACCCCGGTTATGGCTTTGCTGCTCATAAAGGCTACCCGACGGCACAGCACATGCAGGCGTTGAAAAAACTGGGCCCAACGCCTATACATCGGCGCTCGTTTGCACCGGTCAGAGCGGTTTTGTTGGCACCATGACTGCAGCGACTTTTGTACACCTGCGGCTGCATACCGAATTTTCGATGATAGATGGGTTGGCCCGTGTAAAACCCTTGGTTAAAGCGGTTGCTGAAGATGGCATGCCCGCTGTTGCCATTACTGACCAAAATAATTTATGTGCTCTGGTGAAGTTTTATAATGCCACTCGCCAAGCGGGCATTAAGCCTGTGGTGGGTGCGGACCTGTGGCTTGATAGTGAGCACAATGACGTCCAGCCTTGCCGTGTCACCCTGTTGGTGATGAATCGTGCTGGTTATGCCAATCTGACCCAGTTAATTTCTCAGGCTTATTTAGAGGGGCAGCGTCAAGGGCGACCAATTGTACAGCGGAAATGGCTTGAGCAGCAAAACGACGGTCTCATTATGCTCTGCGGCGCCCGTGAAGGTGATATTGGCAAGGCACTCCTGAGTGATGAGATTGATGAGGCTGAAAGGCTTGCCCAGCAGTGGCAGTGCCATTACCCTGAACGTTTTTATATTGAATTACAGCGCACTGGGCGAGAAACAGAAGATCGCTACTTGCACCTAGCCGTCGCGTTGGCAGATAAACTGGCCTTGCCGGTGGTGGCCACTAATGATGTGCGTTTTCTTAACACAGAAGATTTTGAGGCTCATGAGGCAAGAGTCTGTATTCATGATAGCCGTACCTTAGATGATCCGCGTCGAGCCCACCTTTATAGTGATCAGCAATACCTGAAGTCCAGTGCTGAAATGATTGAGTTGTTTGCTGACTTGCCGGAGGCGATTGAGAATAGCGTTGAAATTGCTAAACGCTGCAATTTGGACATCGAGTTAGGTAAAAATTATTTGCCTAACTACCCAGTGCCCGATGGCCTGACGATGGATGAATTCTTTCGCAAGATCTCTCGTGAGGGTACCGAAGAGCGGCTGTTACGCATATTAGACCCGCAGGCTGAGAACTATGCCGAGCACCATAAGGAATACATTGATCGGCTTGAGTTTGAGTTAGATATCATTATTCAAATGGGTTTCCCCGGCTATTTTTTGATCGTGATGGACTTTATTCAGTGGGCTAAGGATAACGACGTGCCAGTTGGTCCAGGGCGGGGTTCGGGTGCCGGTTCTTTGGTTGCCTACGCATTAAAAATCACCGATCTTGATCCGCTGCAATATGATTTGTTATTTGAGCGTTTTCTGAACCCAGAGCGGGTATCGATGCCTGACTTTGATGTTGATTTCTGCATGGATGGCCGTGATCGTGTGATTGATTATGTCGCTCGTACCTATGGGCGTGAGGCGGTATCGCAGATCATCACCTTTGGTACCATGGCCGCTAAAGCAGTGGTGCGTGATGTGGCTCGAGTGCAAGGTAAGCCCTATGGCTTAGCAGATAAGCTCTCCAAAATGATCCCCTTTGAAGTGGGTATGACGCTTACCAAAGCCATGGAGGATGAGGAGGTATTACGTAATTTTGTAGCCGAGAACGAAGAGGTCGCCGAGATTATGGAAATGGCCTTCAAACTTGAAGGTATCACCCGTAATGTGGGAAAACATGCTGGGGGCGTGGTTATTTCGCCGACCAAGCTGACGGACTTTTCACCGCTTTATTGTGATGAGACCGGCGCTAATTTGGTCACTCAGTACGATAAAGATGATGTTGAAAAAGTCGGTTTAGTTAAGTTTGATTTCCTGGGGTTACGCACACTGACGATTATTGATTGGGCAGTGAAAAACATAAATCAACTCAACGAAAATACAGACACTGCTTTTCTCGATATTACTGAAATACCGTTGCAGGATGATGCCGTTTTCAAGTTGTTGCAAAAGGGTAATACCACCGCAGTCTTTCAGCTTGAATCACGTGGCATGAAAGATCTGATCAAGCGTCTGCTGCCGAGTAGCTTTGAAGATATTATTGCCTTGGTGGCACTGTTTCGCCCTGGTCCGCTGCAGTCGGGAATGGTTGATGATTTTATTAACCGTAAGCACGGACGCTCTAAAGTAGAGCACCCACATCCAGAATTGGAGCCTGTACTAGGTAATACCTACGGTGTCATTTTGTATCAAGAGCAGGTTATGCAGATCGCTCAGGTATTAGCGAATTACAGCCTTGGGCAGGCGGACATGTTGCGTCGTGCAATGGGTAAGAAAAAGGCCGAAGAGATGGCCAAGCAGCGGCAGTTCTTTTCCGAAGGTGCCGATAAGCGCGGGATCGATAAACAGCAGGCAGAATACATTTTTGACTTGATGGAGAAGTTTGCGGGTTACGGTTTTAACAAATCACACTCGGCTGCCTATGCGTTGTTGTCGTATCAAACGGCATGGCTTAAACATCATTATCCGGCGCCTTTTATGGCAGCGGTACTGTCG
>Ga0233427_10005095_pt1 | contig 10613 bp, 7 predicted proteins | sample SI_118_April2016_5_FD_179885 | JGI IMG/M metagenome (GOLD analysis project Ga0233427, IMG submission 179885) | Seawater microbial communities from Saanich Inlet, British Columbia, Canada - SI_118_April2016_100_MG | ecosystem: Environmental > Aquatic > Marine > Inlet | place: Canada: British...
ATCCGGCAGACAGAGACTGGCATCCGAGATCGATCTTTACAAACCTCTCGCGTAATTTCCGGCGGAGGGACAACTTTAGCGCGGGCCGGGATGAACTACGGTGAGTGCATTGCACTACTGCATCTCCGCCCTTCTCGCAGCGACTCCACCGTCGCAATCGGAGAGGTTTGGACCCAAGGCCGCGGGCTTTCCAAGTGGAAGCCCGCGGTTTTTTTGCGCGCCGTTTTGATTTGCAAACCGGGGGGACTGCGAAACCGCAAGCGGTGACCGTAATTGTCATTGAACAATCACCACCGATGGGCTACCGTCGATTTCGTGGCTTGAGGGTCTGATCGCTATTTTGCCGTGATCGGAATCGGCCGTGAAAAGCGTGTCGCGTTGGCAACTGTTCTGCTGCGCGAATTCCGGAGGGAAATGTCGATGGTCCGTCATCTGCTGTTTCTGCTGTTCGTGGTGATGCCCCTGCTTCTCTGGGGATCGAAACGCGCTGTCGCCCAGGAAAACGACCCGTTCGAGACCGCCCGGACTCATTTGCAACACGGCCGCTACGAAGAAGCGCTCGAAACATACGACGAACTCGCCGAAGTGAAGGAACACGCCGTCAGCGTCGCGCTCGGCAAAGCTCGCGTTTTTCAGGCACAGGGCGAGTTGGCGAAAGCGGCCGAACAACTTGCCTCCGCAAGAACGGCCGACGCGCGCAGCACGCAGGCAACCGCTCGACTTGCCGAAATTCGATTCCTGCAGGGAAATTACACCGATGCAGAGAAGCTGGCGGAAGCGGCCCTCAAACTCGATGGCCGCAATCCGCTGGCAAGAATCGTGCTGGCCGACGTGCAAACCGAAACCGGACGGCTGAAAGAGGCCGGCGAGAACTACCGCTGGTTCGTGCGATTTTATAACCAGGCGCAGCCGGAAGATGCCGAAACGCTGCTGCTCGTCGCCCGCGGAACATTGCAGTACGCGCGCTGGAGAAGCATCTCGCAGATCTTCAGCTTTGTACTGAACACGCTCTGTCCCGACGCCCTCAAAGCCGACAAATTGAGTTGGCAGGCGTATCACGTTTCGGGCGACCTGTTACTGGAGAAGTACAACCGCGCCCAGGCAATCCCGGAGTTCAAACAGGCGCTCGCCATCAATCCGCAGGCTGTACCCGTGCTGGTCTCGCTGGGAGAAGCGGCGCTGCAGCAGTACGATCTCAAGGGGGCCGAAGAGTTTGCCGAGCGTGCCCTCAATGCGAACCCGCATTCGGTTCCCGCGCTCAATCTCAAAGCCGACCTCTCGATTGCCAACGGCAAACTCAGCGACGCGCTCAAGACCGTCGAGGAGTCGCTGAAAATCAATCCGCACGAACAACGAACACTCGCACGGCAAGCTGCCATCTTTCTGCTATTGGATGGCGAACCGCCGGAACTCGATGATCTGCTGGCGAATCTCGAAAAGATTGACAGAGTCAAGATCAAGAAACCGTCGCGCTTTTCCAAATTGATCGTCGATCTGGCGAAACGCAATTCACATCCCGGCTATTTCCTGACGATTCTCGGCTCGACGCTCGAACGCCGTCGGCAATATCCCATTGCCCAGAAGTTGTTTCAGCGGGCCGTCGATGTCATGCCGCAACTTTCCGAACCGAAGACGTCGCTCGGCATGCTTTTCATGCGGGTCGGCAAAACGGAAGAAGCGCAAAAGATTCTGGACAGCGCCTTCAAGGCCGATCCGTATCACGTGCGCGTCAGCAACATGCGGAAGGTACTCAAGTTGCTGGGCGGATACGAAACGATTGCGACCGACCACTTCATCATCCGCGTCGACTCCAAGCTCGATAAGGTTCTCGGCGAGTACATGGCCGAATACCTCGAAGAGAACTACGCCGAACTCGTCGAACAGTTCGGCTTTGAACCGCCCGCGCGAACTCACTTTGAAATTTACAACAACGCCAAGGGCCTTTCGGCGCATCAGTGGTTCAGTGCGCGGATGATTGGCCTGCCGTGGATTCAAACGATTGGCGCTTCGACGGGGGTTATCGTCGCGCTGGCATCGCCGACAGCCGCCGGTGAACCGTTCAACTGGGCCCGCGTGGTCAAGCACGAATTTGTGCATGTGATTACGCTTCAGCAGACGAAATTCCACATTCCGCATTGGTTCACCGAAGCGCTCGCCGTGACCAGCGAAGGCTATCCGCGTCCCGCCACCTGGGACAAGTTGCTACTGGAACGCGTTCCCAAAGGCGAACTGCGCTCGCTCGACGAATTGAACGATGCCTTCATTCGCCCCAAGACGCCGCTGGATTGGCAGTTCGCCTACTGCCAAAGCCGACTGTACGCGCAGTACATGATTGAAAAGTATGGGAAAGAAACCATCCCCAAGATGCTGGCGGAATATCGCAAGAACACGCCGACCAAGAAAGCAATTCCGCTGGTGTTCGGTGTCGATGTCGAAACATTCGAGAAAGGGTATCGCGAATTCTTGAACACGATCGTTGCAGAGTTGAAACAGGGCGCACCGACCGAGACCAAACAAACTCCCGCCGAGTTGGAGAAAGCCTACAACGCCGACCCGGACAATCCCACGGCGGCCGCGAAATACGCTTTCGTTTTACTTCGATTACGGCAGGCAGAGCAGGCGCGTGAGCTGGCGCTTAAGGCATTGGAGAAAAACGAGAAAGAACCGCTGGCGGCCCTTGTGATGGCGCAGCTGGAACTTCGCGGCGAAGATTCCGCCGCCGCCATCGAGTATCTGGAGAAAGGTCTCGACAGCAAACAGCCGCACGCGCTCTTGCTGAGTTCGCTGGCGCGGCTGAAACTCGCGACCGAGAAGCACGCCGAAGCGGCCGAGTTGTATGAACTGGGACTCGAAAAGTTCCCGCACGATATCGACTGGCTGAAAGGGGCAACGGCGGCGTATCTCAAGCTGGATGAAACCGACAAGCTGACTGCCGCCCTCAAGGAACTCGCCCGCCGCGATCCGGATGATGCGACCGTTCGCAAAAAGCTGGCGGAAATGGCGTTGGACAATGGCGACTTCAAAGAAGCCGCAAAGTATGGCCGGTTGGCAATCCACGTCGACGTGCTCGACGCGGAAGTGCATAGGATTCTGGGAGAATCGTACCGCGGTCTGAAGAATTATCCCCGCTCGATCAAAGAGTTTGAGGTGGCGATGGGATTGAAGCCCAAAGATGACACGTTGGAAGTTGGCCTGGCGAAGACGCATCTGGCGGCCGGCGCAAAAGAGAAAGCTCGATTGCTGTTGGATGCTGTACTTGAGCGCAACCCCGAAAATACGGCTGCGAAGACATTGCAGGAGAAACTCGATTGACCGCTACCGAAGGGAACGACTCCGGCGAAACGTTGACGCTGGCGGGACTGCAATCGCTGATCGAAACCATGTATTCGTCGAAGGACGAAGCGCGCGGCGTCGATGGAACATTTATGTGGTTGATGGAGGAAGTTGGGGAATTGGCCGCAGCGCTCCGCGATGGTGATCCCAAGGAATTGGCGGCCGAATTTGCCGACGTGCTCGCCTGGCTGGCCACCATTGCCAACGTCTCCAACATCGACCTGCAGCAGGCCGTTCTTCAGAAGTACGGCAATGGCTGCCCCGGTTGCGGTCAAATGGTGTGCCACTGCGACCTGCAGATCAAACCGTGACGTATTTGAGTCATTACGATGCACATAACCAGCCCGTAGCTCAAGCAACGGTCCGTTTCGACCAAAGACCCTTGCTTGCGCGGCGGGCTGGTAATTGTCTAAGTCCAATACGCGAGTTGCCCTCAAGTCGCGACAACTTGTTGACACTTTCGATCAATCGAAATACGATGAATATCGCGGCCAGCGTCTATTGTTTCACATCCGCTCCTCTCCTGTCCGGGACATCTTGATGACGCGCTGGAATCATATCCCCACTCGATTTATTGCCGCGCTCATCGCTATTTGCGGGTCGGTTGTTGCCGTTGGTGCAGAGCCGAAAAAGGCCGACCGTCCGCCCTCGGATGATCCGAAAATCCAGGCGGCCATCGATCGTGGTTTAGTTGCCCTGCGCCGCATCGCAGAGGGCCGAGGGGTGGAGAGCAAAAGCTTGGTTGCGCTCGCTCTGCTGAAGTCGGGCGATGAAGTCGAAAGCCCCGTTGTTCAGCAGGGTATCACGGGCATTCAAAGCCGCATCAAGGAAGGGGAATACAGACCCGATCGCCATCACTACTACTCGTCCGGTCTGGACATGATGCTGCTCGAGACGGCCGACCCAGCACAATACCAGTCAGAAATGCGGGCCATTTTGAGGTACATCCTCGACGGCCAGTTGGCCAACGGAAGTTGGTTCTATCCAAACCAGGATGGAAAGGGCGACACCAGCATCACCCAGTACGCCATGCTGGGACTGTGGTCGGCTGCTCGCGCCGACATTGAGATTTCTATGGACGTCTGGGACCGCGCTGCGACCTGGCACGTTAAAACGCAATTGAAGAGTGGCGGATTCACCTACCATCCTGGATCGGGTGCTGAGGGCGCAAAATCGACGATGACGGCTGCAGCGGTCGGCAGCCTGAACATCGCGCGAATGCACCTTTACCCCAACCGCAAAGTCGGCTCCGCAAAGAAGAAGAAGAAAAAGAAGTCCACTCCACGAAAATTCCGCTATCTCCAACCAATCGATCTCGACAATCCCAACTCGAAGAGCAAGCAGAATACAAAGAAAGTCAGGACGACCGGAAATCCCACAACAAGTTTGTCGGCCATCGACGATGCCACAGAAAGAGGTGTCGCATGGCTGGCTACCAATTGGACCGTCAACAATGGCGGCGCATACACTCATTATTACTTGTACGCGATCGAGCGAATGACTGCTTTGGCCGACATCGATTTCATTGGAGAACACGACTGGTATGCCGAAGCTTCAGAATATCTGTTGAAGACACAGAAGAGCGACGGATCCTTTGGCGGCGATACCGATACCAGTTTCAGTTTGCTATGCCTTGGCAAGGCGACCGCCAAGATGTTGGATCGCAAAGTGCCAAGCATTGGAGTGGGAGCCGGCCTGCTTGCCGGAGGCCGCGGGCTGCCCGACAATCTCGCACAGGTCCAGGTGACCGAGGGCAAGGTCAAGGCACGCAAGATAAAGGGGCCACTCGATGAGCTTCTCAACGAATTGGAAAACCCCAAAAGCACCAAGGTGGAATCGGTGCAATCGGCCGTCCTCGAACGCATTCAGCTTGGAAATCGTGAAGAACTGATCGGTCAAACCGACCGGCTGGCTCGCCTGGCGAAAGATCCCCGGGCCGATGTTCGCCGCATTGCGCTGTGGGCTCTCGGTCGAAGCGGCGACGTTCGATTCGCGCCGGTGTTAATTGCTTCGTTCGCCGATTCGGATCTCGACGTACTCATCGAAGCGCGAAACGCCCTTTGCACACTCAGCCGCAAACCTCGCGGTTTCGTCTCACTGAACCACCCGTACGCCAAACTGTCGGAAAAGGAAAAGATCGACGAGACCCAACGCAGTCAGGCACTCGGTAAGTGGCGCACGGAGTTGACCGCGAAATGGAAACAGTGGCATCTATCGGTTCGACCATACGATGAGCGCGACGGACTGCCGGAAAGCGGGCGAAAGTGAACCCGTTTCAACCAGCCCGCATGTGACCGCAAACCCTTGATCGCGCTACGGGCTGGTTATCCCGCTTTATGTCCAAGCCCGATCCAGGGAAACAAGTAACGCCGCCAACTCGATTTTCTTGCCAACCCGCCGAGACTCGATGTCCACGAAAACCGCATCACGACACAAACAAAGCCAGCCGGCAATCGGCCGGCCGGTGTTGAAGGTCACCCGTTTTGACCACGTGACTGCGACGTTGATTGCAACCATTATCGGGCTTGCGTTTACCTTTTGTGCGTTGACTGCGGTCTGGGTCACCAACCGACTCTCGAAACCCGACGCCAGCGTTCCACTCGAACTGCTCGAATTGCCCGGCGGCTTCGAAGACGGTGCGGTCGAAGAAACGCTCAAACTCGAATCGCCCGAAGACGTCGTCGATGATCCTTCGCTTGCCGATGCCCCGGCTGAAGAAAACGAAATCGAAGAGATGCTCGAAAACGTCGTCGAATTGGCCGATAAGGCGACCAACCAAACCAGCCAGACGTTCGAGTTGGCAACCCGCAATGTGGGAAAGGCGGGCAGCGCAACGGGCACGGGCCGTCGTGCATTAGGAGTTGGTCCCGGCGACGGAGGACTGCCCCGCGAACAGCGTTGGTTTGTTCGCTTCTCTCGCCGTGGAACCATCCGCGATTACGCGAAACAGCTCGATTACTTCGGCATCGAACTGGGTGCTTTGGTCGATGGGAAGAAAATTGTCTATCTCTCAAAACTGCAGGGCAATCCGCCTCAATCCCGCAGCCGGAATACCGGCGCCGGCGAAAAGCGGCTCTACATGACCTGGCAGGGCGGCACGCGACAAGCAGCCGACCTGCAGATATTTCAAAAGGCAAACATCAACATCGGCGCAGGCACGATTTTCCATTTCTATCCACCCAAGACCGAATCGATGCTTGCGCGGCTCGAACGCGAATTCAAGGATAAGTCGGTCGCTCAGATTCGGCGAACCTATTTCATCGTACAACGCAACGACGACGGCTACGATTTCGTTGTGACGCGTCAGATCTTTTTTGAATAGTTGACCGAAACTCCACTTGCCGTTTTGCACCGGGATTGACAAAGAAAGACTCTCCAATCGCCATGCTCGAATTTGTATCCGTTCCCACACTCGCGCAGGCTGCGCAATCAAGTACCACAGTCGATCTGTCGCCCGTACTCGACGTTGCCGCCTATGCCATTTACTTCACACTGGGCAGCGTCGCGCTGTACGGCATATTTTGCGTCATCCTGCTGGTCAGGCGGATTTCTCAGAAACGATTTCCCTCCAGTGAAACGGCCAACCAATTCCTCGAGGAAGTCCGCGACCGGCTCAAACAGAAAAACGACAACAGCGTCGCCGAGCTATGCGATTCACCTCCCTACTGGTCGAAGGCGACACCGCAGCTCGTTTTGCTGGGCATTGCCAATCGCCACCTTTCCATTGCCAAGCTGCGCCGCATGCTCGCCGAAAAGTTCGAGACCGACGTGCTATCCGACTTGGAATACCGAACATCGTGGATCGCCACCATTGTAAAAAGCGCACCAATGCTCGGCCTGTTGGGAACGGTTGTCGGCATGATCAACGCGTTCGCCGGTATTGCCGACATGCAGGAAACCGGCGGCGTCTCCAAACAGCTTGCCGCCGATATCAGCTTTGCGTTATTCACCACAGCCCTTGGTCTGGCGGTCGCGATTCCGCTGGTGATGGCGGGCAACATGATTCACGTCCGCATCGGAAAACTGCAAGACTCCGTCCAGCAAGACGTCGGTGTGTTTCTCGATGATCTGGAACAGGCCGACTCGTCGGGCGAAAGGCGGAAAGCGTGAGTCGACGCAGCCCCCTGTTCGACGACGGCGATGACGAAGGCCGCTTTCGCCGACGCAATTCGAATTCCGAAATGGACCTCGACATCACGCCGATGATCGATGTGACATTTCTGCTACTGATTTTCTTCATGGTCGCATCGACCATGCAGCCGACGGCCGAGAACGATATTCCCCCAGCGAAGCACGGTGTCGGCATTGAAACCGAACACTCAACCATCATTTCCATTCGTCTGCCAGACGCAGACGATTCCGCACCAATCATTTACCTCGGCGAAGCCGGCACCGAACCGGCCGACGTCAACGAGATCGCCGACTACGTTCGCCGGGGAGTTGATAAGGGCCGCTTACGGGTCATCATCAAGGCCGACCGCGGCGTCCAGCACGGTTTCGTGCAACGCGCCGCCCGTGCCGCAAACACAGTCGATGGAATTCGATTTTTTATTGGCGTGCAGGATAAGAACAGACAGTGAGGTCGCGGCAAACCAAAGCACAGACGTAATAGTATAACGGAAACCAGATGGCCATTCGCTTTCGTTGCGAACATTGCAATCAACTGATGAGCATCGCCAGCCGGCAGGCGGGTTTGATGGTCCCCTGCCCGGGCTGCGCGCGCAAGACCGAAGTTCCCTTTGAAGAACAGTCCCCCGCGCCAACCAAACCGTCAGCAGCAGTTCGGCCGCAGTTCGAGACGACTCCCGAAGTTGAACCGCCGCTGGAATTTGAACGTCCGCCGAGTCGTTCGTTGGAAGATGACGCGCCGGAAGTCGATTCGAATCTGGTATCATCTCCAGAGGACGAAGAACCGCAACACAGGGTTGCGGAGACCGACGAACGCAAGGCGGATGACGAAGGTGGTTTCCGGTTGCGAGGAGCCAAGTCTGAATTTGGTGAAATGGACCTCACGCCGATGGTTGACGTGACGTTTCTACTGCTCATCTTTTTCATGGTCACCGCGTCATTCAGACTGCAAAAATCGTTTGAAGTTCCCAGACCCGATCCCGACCAGGAAGGAGCAACGCAGTCGATTCAGACGCCCGAAGATTTGCAGGAGAATTCCATCATCGTCAGGATCGACGAAAACGACGCGATCACAATCGACTTTGAACCGGTGACCAATCCTGAAGACCTGACCGATCTTTTGCTGGACAAGAGGCGAATCGAACAGAAAGGCGACCTGGTGATCGATGCCGACGAACGGGCCACCCACGGTGCCGTTGTGCTGGTGAACGATGCCGCCGTCGATGCCGATTTCCAGCACATACGCTTGGCCGTTCGCGCTTCGTCAAATTGAACTCCCAATGAACTACATCGCAGTTATCCAACAATGTCGCTGATCGAAATCACATACCTCTCGGGAACAGTCGAGCAGCGGGAGCTGAGCCGCGCAACACCGTTGCTGATTGGCAGCCACTTCTCCAACGATATCTCCATCGAAGAAGAAGGCGTGGGCGTTCTTCACTGCCGCATCAGCTGGAGCGGTAAGTCGTTTGAGGTTATGGCGGGTGGATCGAACGGCATCGATGTCAACGGAAGTCTGGTACAGCACGCGATGCTCGCCGATGGCGATCTGCTCCGAATCGGCAGCGTCGATATGCTGTTTCGTGGCGACGGCCCATCAGACCGACAAGACGACGGCATCGGGCTGCAGCAGGTCACCGATGATGAAGTTCCCAAGTTGAAACGCGCAACCGATGTCTCCCGCGAAATGGGCGGCTCGGCAGAACAAAATAACCCCCCAGCACGGGAACAGAATCGAGAGACGTTTCCTCAGCCGTCGAAACCTCGATCCAAACCCAAACCACGCAAAGCAAAACCAGCGTCTGTCGATGGCGATTTCGATGAGGACGATGACGATTTGCTCGACTTCGACGAGTTCGGCGACCGGCCTGATCCGAAGCAAGACACAAAAGCGAAGCCGTCGAAACTCGGCAACCTGAAAACACGACTGTCCGGCAAACCGGCGCGTCCCGGCGAGCAAGATGTGGCGCGTTCGCCGCTGGTCCTCAGCTTGGGCGGTGGTGCGCTCGCGCTATTGCTGGCGGCACTCACCGTCTGGTTTATCATCGGCCGCGAGACGGCGCAAAAACATTACGACGCCGCCCAACAGCAACTGAAGGAGGGAAACTTCCAGCAGGCCGCCGGTCTGTTCGAAAGTTTCATTCAAGAATACCCAAGGCATCGACTGTCCGAAGACGCGCGGTACGGTTTGGGAAACGCAAAAATCAAAACGGCCCTTGCAGGAGCGACACCAAACTGGTCTCGCGGACTGGACGAATTGCAGTCGTTCGTTAAAGAAAACCGCGAACGGCCGAATTACAAATCGCAGATTAAGAGGTTGCAGACATTTGCCGCCGACATCGCATTCGGCGCAGCAAAGAACGTTGAACTTTCCGCAAAACGACCCAGCGTCAAACCGGCCGTGCTGAATGAACTGCTGGACGTGTCGCATACGGCCGGCAATCTGCTGGGCCGTTTGTATCCGGCCGATGAACAGCCAACCGAACTGTACAGCAAACTGGCCGACGCCCACTGGAAAGCAGAGCAGGCCATCGCCACTCGCAAGGCGTACTTGAAGGCCGTCGCAGCCATTGAAAAGTCGATCAAAGCCCGCAGTTCGCACAAAGCACTGGCCGCGAGAGACGAGTTGCTGACAGCCCACGACGGTTTTCGTAACGACCGGCAACTCGCCCGGTTGCTGCAGGAAACTCTCGATGTCGAGAAGTCACTCGTCGTCGTCGAAGACATCGACCAGCAGGCGAAGACGACCGATCACCAACCAGCCGGACAAACGCCGCTGTCTCTCATTCGGCACACGTACTCCGGCGTCGGCGAAGAATCTGTCGGTCGAACGGTCTTCGCCGTCGCCAAAGATTGTTGCTATGGCATCGACACAATTACCGGCAAACCCCTCTGGCGGCGCGTTATCGGAATGGACACGCCGTTCTTTCCCGTTCCGGTGGAGACATCGGTTTCGGGCGTGCTACTGTTCGACACAAATCACAACGAATTGATTCTGCTTCAGCGGCGCACCGGACAACTTGTGTGGCGACAACCGTTGGACGATCCTCTCAACGGTGCACCACTACGGCACGAAGGCAGGGCCTACGTTGCCACCTCGACCGGGCAACTTTACCAGATCGTGTTGGAGAGCGGCCTGGCGACAAAGCGGT
>Ga0233427_10005098_pt1 | contig 10609 bp, 9 predicted proteins | sample SI_118_April2016_5_FD_179885 | JGI IMG/M metagenome (GOLD analysis project Ga0233427, IMG submission 179885) | Seawater microbial communities from Saanich Inlet, British Columbia, Canada - SI_118_April2016_100_MG | ecosystem: Environmental > Aquatic > Marine > Inlet | place: Canada: British...
CCGATCTTGCCGACCGTGCCCATCTCGACGCTGCCGCATCCGAACAAAAACGTCATCTGCGCCATCACATTGCCCAAACGATCCGGATCGTGGGCATGCCCGATGAACGCTGGATGCTCCAGGTGGCGGTCGTTGCCGCGGTGACGCGCTAGGTGTGATCTCCCGTTGGGAATACTTCTCTGTTTTTTGCGGGTCGGTCGGACGTCGGACCCATTTCACCAATGCCGTCATGGCCCCACTTGATGGGGCCATCCATCCCGTGGTCCGGCGGGCATCGGTGACAGTGCAGGATCGCCATTCGGTCGCCAGGGTTGGCCAACTCAGCTTGTGGCTGGATTTTCGGAATGGATCCTCCGGTCAAGCCGTGGGATGACGGGGGCGGGGTGGTGAGGACGCCCGGGTCTCACGGCGATCCGTCAAGCCTCAGTTGCGAGCGCGTCCAGCTCTTCGCCTGCGAGGTGGAGATGCACGACATTGTCGAGCCGCACGGCATTCAGCTTTTCGTAGAATCCCAGTGCGACGAAATTGTCGTGAGAACATTCCCAGGTAACGATATCGCATTCTAGTTCGACCGCACGGCGCGCAATCGCGGCCATCAGCTTGTGGCCGGTGCCGTCGCGACGGCTTTCGGATGCAACGCCGAGGTCGCTCAGGAAAAACCGGCGATTGCCGGTGAAGCCCTCGAAGAATGTGCGGTAGAGAGCATAGCCTGTGATGTGTTTGCCATCTGTTGCAACGATGATATCGCACCAGCGCTGTGGCCCGAAGGCATGACGCCGGATGTCATCTGCCGTGGTCGTTCCGTCTTGCTTCATGATCCAGCGGCCGAGCTCGTTGGCCAGTACGGCAACCTCCCGGGCATCGGCCTTGCGGGCACGACGGACGCGGATGCTCTTTGTGCCGTCGGTCATCCCGGATTGCCGCCCGGCGCACGATGATTTTTGACGGCATCGAGAACGGCCTGGAGCGAAAGGTCGTTGGATCCGGAGGGAATGACGCAGGTCGGCGCCAGGATGTGGCGCTGTCCGTGGCTGAAGCCAAGCGACTCACGGGCCTGGCGGTAGACGGTGTCGACACTCAGCGGAAACTGCTGCTCCTCCATCCCCGCCACCACGACACAATCGGTCTGATCGAAGGCTTCGCTGAAAGACGGTTTTGATATGCCATGGTCCCAGGACACCGCGCCGACCGGATAGGTGTTGCAGAGGTCAAAGAAGATGTCGCCGCCGCACAAATGCAGAATGACCGATGCGGGCTCGTCCCATGCTTCCAGGACCGCACGATCATAGGGGGCGCCGAACACTTCGTGCTCCTGCCCGGTCAGTAACAACTCGCTGGCGTATTGCGTGGCAAAATAGAGCCCATCGGCACCTGCCTCGCGCACAGCGATGGTGAACTCCACCATGGTTTCGGTGATGGTCTTGAGAGCCTCGTGCAGTTCATCGGGGTTCTCGTGCATGGCATCGGCCACACCAGGGCCTGCGAGTTTGCCGGCCAGGGTGAGGGGGCCGAAGACGGTCATGTAAACCGGAAACTCTTCGCCGATCTCTTCACAGACCCGGCGCAGACAGCCCAGTTCCCGGGCAAGCGCGCCTTCCGTCGTCGCCAGCTTTGCGATGCGTCGCCAATCGATCGGAAGATTCAAGGCATAGGGGACGACGTCGGGATCAACATCGAGCGATGGTTGATCGGCGAACAGTCTGGCCCAGTCCTCAACCGCATACATGCCGTTGGGTGTGTGTTTGATCAGATCCGGGCGCCATGCGTGGGCGAACGCGACCGTAGCCGCTGCCAGTTCTTCGGGTGAACGGTCGGCTTCGGGAAAGTGATGCCATAGCGCAAAGGCCGGGCGGTCCGGAGTCTCTCCCGAAAGGACAGTCTGGATGCGTGTGTGACAGGCGGAGTTCATGCTGCCGGAAACCCCTGATACTGATCGCTGTGATCGCCTTCGAAGTTCGCCATGCCCGGCTCTGTCAACGGAGTTTCAGCCTCCAGTGCGCCATGATCGATGTAGATCGACTTGGTTGGCTCGCCCTCGTACCAGCGGATGTTGAAGGCACACATCCAGGGAATGAAAATGATCTCGGCATAATCCGGGAGGTTGTCCCTGATCCACCAGGCCAGCGGACTGGCATCGCCGGTCTGCTCATAGCGTTCGAGATACCAGGGAATGACGGGGGAGACGGTGCCGCCGCAATGGCCGTTGGCGTCACGCTGATCCCAGATATGGCGGGAGGCGCTGTAGGTGTTGTCGGAGCAGTAATAGGCGCCGTCGGTGATGCCCCTGGCGGTGAGTTCGTTGTGGCGGTCGTGACAGAACTGGTTGAGCCCGGGGGAACGATAGGCGCTGCGCACCGCAACATGGCCGAAAGCCCGCTTGAGTGGTTCCAGCAGGTTCTCTGCGATCTGTGTGCCGACATGGACGGCAAGCTCTGGGTCGTCTGGAATGTTGGACATGCCGTGGAAATTGCCGACCTCGCTGTAGAGCATCTCACGCATGAAAAAGTGTTCGGACAGGCGCGTGCGGCCCAGTTCGGTGAGATCGGCAACAGAATGAATTCCGGCCATGGCGACACCTCGGTTCATTCGATGCTGATGTCATAGCAGAAACCGTCGCGCCCGAGGATAGTCCATGGCTTGTCACGTTGATGTGGCCCGGATTGGCGAGATCGGAACATTTCGTGGCGGTGTGGCTATGGACTCGTTCCACCACAATGGCCAAGGTGAAATAACATCGACTGCCGATGAGAACCGTTGCAACGGTCACGCGGCGATATGACGAAACAGGCTCAGGGAGAGACGGGGGCATGGCTGTCTTCATCCTCAAGCGGTTGTTCATGATGGCTGCCACCATGGTTGTGGCGTCCGCTCTGCTCTTCGCGCTTATGGAATTCACGCCCGGCAATGTGGCGAGCAAGACGCTCGGCCCCTATGCCACACAGGAGCAGAAGGACATTCTCTACGAGAAGCTTCAGCTCAATGATCCGCTGCTGGTCCGTTACTTCCGCTGGGTCGGGGTATTGGCCGGCGTCATGCAGGACCCGTTGCAGGATCCGGAACTGAAACTCGGTTTCGAAGATCCGCGCGGAGACCAGTATTTCGGCAACTTCGGTTATTCGGCCAAATACAAGCTTCCCGTGAACGATGTGATGTGGCGCAAGCTTGGCAACACGCTGACCCTGGCCGGCATCGCCTTTGGGATCATTGTGCCGCTTTCTCTGATATTCGGCGTTCTCTCGGGGATGCGCGAGGGCAGTCTGCTCGACAGGGCGCTGTCCTATACCGGCATCACTCTGACTTCAGTGCCCGAATTTGCTTCGGCCGTCTTCCTGATCGCGATCTTTGTCCTTTGGCTGGGTTGGCTGCCGGGTACGGCAAACATGCAATTCTTCGATCAATGGTCCTGGGCATCCCAGATGGTTCTGCCGGTCGCGGTGCTGGTGCTCTATGACTTCGGCTATGTCGCACGCATGGTGCGCGGGTCGATGGTCGAAGTGATGACGCGGCCCTATATCCGCACGGCCATTCTGAAAGGTCTGCCCTACAGGACAGTCATCATGAAACATGCGTTGCGCAATGCGCTGATTGCGCCGTTTACCGTGATCCTGCTGCAGATTCCCTTCCTGATCACCGGCGTGGTCGTGACCGAAACGGTCTTCGGCTATCCCGGTTTCGGACGCATGTTGCTTGAATCCGCGTCGTTCGGCGATGTCACGATGGTGGAGGCCGCGACCTTGATCGCCGTCTTCATTGCGGTCGCGACTCAGCTTCTTGGCGATATCGGTTACATGTACATCAATCCGCGCATCCGCTTCACCTGAGGACAACGCCATGACCGATCAGACAAACGATCAGGCGCCGCAGGTCGACGCCAATGCGCCGAAAAGCGCCGAACAACCGGACCGGGTAGGTCTGGCGAAGTTCCTGTACAGTATGGGCTTGCTGCGAGAATCGCCGGCAGCGATGATTGGTGTCACGGTCATCACATTCTGGGTGTTCATCGCGATTTTTGCCGACGTGGTGACCGTTTACGAGCCCAACGCCAACGATTACGCGGCGACCTTGAAATTGCCGTTCTCCGGCGGCGACCACTGGCTGGGCACGGATCTCCTCGGGCGCGACACCTGGTCGCGTCTTGCCTATGGCGCGCGCGCCACGTTGATCATCGCCCCGACCGCCATGGTGTGCGCCTATTTCCTGGGTATCGTGATGGGCATGCTGGCGGGCTATTATGGCGGCTGGGTCGACAACCTGATCAGCCGCGTCAGCGATATCATCCTGTCTTTCCCGCTGATCATCTTGTTCATCATCATCATTTCGGTGTTCGGTGCCTCGGCGCTGAACATCATCATTGCAGTGACCCTGGCGGCATCGCCCGGAATCGGCCGAATCGTGCGCGGGCTGACGCTCGACCTACGAAACCTTGAGTATGTCTCTGCCGCCCAGATCAGGGGCGAGTGGGGCCTCTACATCATGGCGATTGAACTGCTGCCCAACGCGCGTGGCCCGTTGATCGTCGATGCCTGCCTGCGCATGGGTTACACCATTATCACGATCGGCATCCTGGGGTTTCTCGGTCTTGGCCTGCCGCCTCCCGATCCCGATTGGGGCGGCATGGTCAAGGATGGTGCTGCCATGGTTCTGGGCGGAAGTCCCGAAATGGCGATCATCGCCTCGATCGCAATCTCGAGTCTGGTAATCGGCTTTAATCTGCTGGCCGACGGCCTGCGCGAAATCTCGACAAGGGATTGATGTCATGACCGATTCAGCAAACGACGACATCGTCCTCGAACTCGACAACATCGGGATCTCGTATTTCACCCGTGTCGGCGAAATACCCGCTGTTCCCAACTTCTCGCTGCGGCTCAAACGTGGCGAAAGCTATGGCCTGGTCGGTGAATCAGGCTGCGGGAAGTCCACGGTCGCCATGGCGATCATGAACTATCTCGGCAAGAACGGCGGCATCGTCAACGGCACCATTTCCTTTGAAGGCCGCGACATGCAGACCATGTCGGAGGAGGAACTGCGCCAGACCCGCGGTTCCAAGATCGCCATGGTCTATCAGGAGCCGATGAGTGCGCTCAACCCCAGCCTGACGATTGGCACGCAGCTCAAGGAAGTGCTGATCTATCACGAGAACATCACGAACGCCGAAGCGACGGAACGCAGCATCCAGATGTTGAGCGACGTCAACATGCCCGATCCAGACAGGGTCATGGCGCGTTATCCCCACCAGATCTCTGGCGGTCAGCAGCAGCGTGTCGTGATCGCAATGGCGATGCTTTCAAATCCATCGCTGTTGCTGCTCGACGAGCCGACCACAGCCCTGGACGTGACGGTCGAGGCGACAGTGATCGATCTGATCGCGCAACTGCGTGAGAAGTTCAACACGACCCTGCTCTACATCAGCCATAACCTCGGCCTGATCGTGAAGGTCTGTGACCGTGCAGGCGTGATGTATTCGGGTTCGATGGTCGAAGAGGGCACGATCGAGGAGCTCTTCAAAAAAACCAAACATCCCTACACCTTCGGTCTGTTCGATTGCATTCCTACCCTTGGCGCGGACAAACATACGCGCATGCTCGAGCCTATTCCCGGTCAGGTGTCGCTGCCCCATGAGCGCCCGCCGGGCTGTGCCTTCGGGCCGCGCTGCAAGTACTTCAAGCCCGGTGTTTGCGATCAGGGCGACATTCCGATCGAACATATCGACCACGGCGAAACCCATCGGGCGCGCTGCCTGCGGGTCGACGAGATCGAACATGTTCCGGCCAACGTGGGCAGTGAAGTGACGGTGAGCGAGGGCGAGGTCGTGCTCGATATCAACGGCATGAGCAAGTTCTACGAGATCTCCGACATGTCGCTATCGGCCATCATGTCGGGCCAGAGCAAACATTTCGTCAAAGCCAACGAAAACCTGAACTTCGAAGCCCAGCGCGGGCGCACGATCGCAATCGTGGGCGAGTCCGGCTGCGGCAAGTCGACCTTTGCCAAGGTCCTGACCGGCCTGGAGACCGCGACCGAAGGCGAGATCATGTTCGAAGGCACGAACATCGGTGCGATTCCGGTGCAGAAGCGCGACAAGAAGCTGATCCGTGCTTTGCAGATGGTCTTCCAGAACCCGGATGGCACCTTGAACCCGAGCCATTCGGTCGGTCACTGCATCGGTCGTGTGATCAAGAAGTTCGGGATCGAGAAGGATCCCAAGAAGGTCCGCGAACTGGTCGGCGACATGCTCGATGTCGTGCGCCTTCCCAGGGCCTTTATCACACGCAAGCCGCGCCAGCTCTCGGGCGGCCAGAAGCAACGCATCGCGGTCGCCCGCGCCTTTGCCGGCAACCCCTCGATGGTGATTGCCGACGAGCCGGTCTCGGCTCTCGATGTTTCGGTTCAGGCTGCGGTGATCAACCTCCTGAACGACGTCCAGAAGCAGTACAACACGACCCTGCTCTTCATCAGCCACGATCTCTCGGTCGTGCGCTTCATCTCCGACGAAATCGTCGTGATGTATCTGGGCCAGATCATGGAAGCCGGCGAAGCCGACAAGATTTTCCAGCCGCCTTATCATCCCTATACCGAGGCGTTGCTCTCGGCCGTGCCGATACCGGACCCCGATATCGTGCAGAAGCGCATTCGCCTTGAAGGCGAAATGCCTTCGGTGATGGATCCGCCCACGGGTTGCCGCTTCTCGACCCGCTGTCCGCGCTACCTCGGCAATCTCTGCGATGAGCAGGAGCCGCCAAATCAGGATGCCGGCGACGGACACATCATCAAGTGCCACATCCCGATCGGCGAACTCGCGCAGGTCGAGCCGATCTTCAACAAGAAGGAAGCGGCGGAGTAGCTGGCCGATCCGGAGGTTAGCGGATGGGTGTCACGACAAACCCACCTGAGAACGGTCGCAGTTTCGCCGGCGTTCCGGTTGTCACGGAACTCTCGGCGTTTCAGGCCGATGTCGCGATTCTCGGCATCCCCTATGGCACGACCTATGATGTCGAAAGTCCGGTCAACGAAAGTGCCGGCTCTCCCACCGCGATTCGGGCGCGGACCGGCCCGGCGATGCTCTATCACCACGATTTCGATATCGACCGTGCGGTGCTGGCCGGTGACGACACCGATGTACGTCTGGTCGATTGCGGTGACGTAGCCGGTAGTCCGCATCCCTCCGATGGCGCCGCTAACCGGGCGATGGCGACCGATGCGGTCAAGTCAATCCTGTGGGCCGGAGCGGTGCCGATCGTGTTCGGCGGTGACGACAGCGTTCCTATCCCCTTCTTTGCTGCCTTCGAGGGGCGCGGTCCCTTCACGGTCATTCAGGTCGATGCCCATCTTGATTGGCGCGACGAGGTCCATGGCTCGCGTTACGGCTATTCCAGCCCGATGCGCCGGGCATCGGAAATGGATTGGATCACCGGCATGGTCCAGATCGGTTTGCGCGGCACTGGCAGTGCGCGTCCGGTCGATGTCGCCGAGGCAAGGGCTTGGGGCTCCAGGCTGGTTACCGCACGCGACGTCCGCGAGAATGGCATCGAAGCAGCTCTGCGCCATATCCCCGAAGGCGGCGTGTTCCTCGTCACGATCGATTGCGACGGCATCGATCCGGCCGATTTCCCGGGAATCAGCAGCCTGGCGCCCGGAGGCATCTCCTATCCCGACATGCTGGACCTGATTGCGGGGATCACTGCAAAGGGCAGGATCGCCGGCCTCGATATCGTCGAATTCGGCTGCGAGCACGACCCTTCCAGTGGCCTGAGCGCCACGGTGTGCGCCCGCATGGTGATGACCGCGATCAGCTCGATGATAAGTGCCGGCCAATTCGCGAAGGCCTGAGCTGCTCTGGAGGCATGAAACCATGTCGCACGCGTGGCTTTGGTGTCGCGGGCGGACTGTTTTTGCACCACCGCTGTCGTTAGCTTGCGCCACCTTTTCGACTATGGTCGAAGAGAGCTCCACGCGTCTCAGCGGAACCCGCGATAGCGATCATGAAATATTCTATCTTTAGCCTGATGCGTCAGGCACGCGACTATCACAAGAACTGGCCCCAGGCTTGGCGCAGCCCTGACCCCAAGCCCGAGTATGATGTCATCATCATCGGTGGCGGCGGTCATGGACTTGCGACGGCCTACTACCTGGCCAAGGAACACGGCATCACCAATGTCGCCGTGCTCGAAAAGGGCTGGCTGGGCGGTGGCAACACCGGGCGCAACACCACGATCGTGCGTTCCAACTATCTGTGGGACGAAAGCGCCAATCTCTACGACCATTCTCTGAAGCTGTTCGAGGGCCTTTCGAAGGACCTCAACTACAACATCATGTTCAGCGCGCGCGGTGTGATCAATCTGGCGCACAACGAGTCTGATCTGAAGGAACTGCAGCGGCGTGGTCATGCCTGCCGCCTGAACGGTATCGACTATGAACTGGTGAACCCAGAACAGATCAAGCAGATCGCGCCGATCATCAATATTTCCAAGTCGATCCGGTATCCCGTGCTGGGCGGCGCCATGCAGCGGCGCGCCGGCAACGCCCGCCATGATGCGGTGGCCTGGGGTTATGCCCGCCGCTCGGACGAATACGGCATCGACATCATCCAGAATTGCGAAGTCACCGGGATCGATATTACCGACGGTAAGGTGACCGGTGTGCAGACGACCCGCGGCTCGATCAAGACCAAAAAGATAGGCGCGGTCCCGGCCGGGCACGCTTCGGTCGTCGGCGCGATGGTGGGGTTGCGCATGCCGGTCGAAAGCCATGCGCTCCAGGCAATGGTTTCCGAACCGATCAAGCCGGTGCTCGATACCGTGCTGATGTCCAACACCGTGCATGTTTACATCAGTCAGTCCGACAAGGGTGAACTGGTGCTGGGCGCGGGGATCGACGGTTTCAACAGCTACAGCCAGCAGGGTGGTGTCGATGTCATCGAACATCAGCTCGAAGGCCTGTGCGAGCTTTACCCGATCGTCAAACGACTGCGGATCATGCGGACCTGGGGCGGGATCGTCGATATCTGCCCCGATGCCAGTCCGATTGTTTCCAAGACACCGGTCGAGGGTTTCTACATGAACTGTGGCTGGGGCACCGGCGGCTTCAAGGCGACACCGGGTTCAGGCTGGGCTTTCGCCCACACGATTGCCCAGGATCGCCCTCATCGGTTGAACGAAGCGTTTGACCTCAATCGGTTCGAGACTGGCCTGCTCATCGATGAGCACGGCGCGGCCGCCGTGGCACATTAGGGGAGGGACAGAACCATGCTTTTGATCGATTGCCCCTGGTGTGGCGAGCGAGAACACTCAGAATTCTCCTGCGGCGGCGAGGGTCACATTGCCCGACCCGACCCTAAGAGCGCGAGCGATGCCGAATGGGCGGATTATCTCTTCATGCGCAAGAATCCCAAGGGGCTTCACTTTGAGCGCTGGTTCCACGTCAACGGCTGTCGCATGTGGTTCCACATGGCACGCGACACCGTGACCCACGAAGTTCTGGCGATATACGGGATCACCGAAAAACCGCCCAAACTTGATGGCGGGGAGGGTGGCCGATGACCCAGCCCTTCCGCAACAGCGACGGCGGTCGGATCGACCGCGGTCAGCGCCTGAACTTCACATTCGACGGACAGAGTTACACCGGCAATGCCGGTGATACGCTGGCCTCGGCCCTGCTCGCCAATGGCGTACGTCTGGTCGGGCGCAGCTTCAAGTATCACCGCCCGCGCGGCATTGTTTCGGCTGGTGCCGAAGAACCCAATGCGCTGATGCAATTGGGTGAAGGTGCCGTGACCGAACCGAACACACGTGCGACCCAGATCGAGTTGTTCGAAGGGCTGGTCGCCGAGAGCCAGAACCGCTGGCCCAGCGCCAACCTCGACGTTGGCGCGGTGAACAACCTGCTCTCGAAGATTTTTCCGGCAGGCTTCTATTACAAGACCTTCATGTGGCCGCCCAAGGCATGGATGTTCTACGAAAAGATCATCCGCAGCGCCGCGGGCCTGGGCAAGGCGCCGACCGAGCCTGATCCCGATGTTTACGAGAAGCGCCGCACCCATTGCGATGTGCTGGTTGTCGGGGCCGGTCCGGCCGGGCTGGCTGCTGCCCATGCCGCAGCCTCCTCGGGTGCCCGCGTGATCCTGGCCGATGAACAACCGGAACTGGGCGGCAGCCTGCTGTCTAGCCGCGCGATGATCGATGGCGAGCCGGCCGGCGAGTGGATTGCCTCCATGCGTGCCGAACTGGCAGCGATGCCGGAAGTTCGGGTGCTGGCACGCACCACGGTCGCTGGTTACTACGATCACAACTTCCTGGTTGTAGCCGAACGCCTGACCGATCACTTGCCGTTTGGCGAACGCAGCGGTCCGCGCCAGCGTTTGTGGAAGATCCGCGCACGCCAGGTCGTGCTGGCGACCGGTGCGATCGAGCGGCCCCTTGTCTTTGCCGAGAACGACCGGCCCGGCGTCATGCTGGCCGATGCCGTGCGGACCTATGTGAACCGCTATGGCGTGCGGCCCGGCAATCGTGCCGTAGTTTTCACCAACAACGACAGCGCCTATCGGGCGGCGATGGACGCCGCCGATGGTGGTATCCATGTCGTCTCGATCATCGATGTGCGCGACAAACCCGAA
>Ga0233427_10005104_pt1 | contig 10600 bp, 15 predicted proteins | sample SI_118_April2016_5_FD_179885 | JGI IMG/M metagenome (GOLD analysis project Ga0233427, IMG submission 179885) | Seawater microbial communities from Saanich Inlet, British Columbia, Canada - SI_118_April2016_100_MG | ecosystem: Environmental > Aquatic > Marine > Inlet | place: Canada: British...
CAAAACGATGATTTTACGGCAATGAGGCGAGTTGGGTAAGCAGTGTCGAGATAATTATTTTCCGATGGTGGTGGGCGAGTTTTACGGGGATGGCATGAATCGGCAATGATTATTATAAATCTTTTGATTTCTCACATTGGCGACCATCACTGTGAACTTATTTTAGATGGGTAAGGGTGATGAGTCACAATAAAATAAGCTATATGAAACACCTTGGCAGCTTTAAGAGGTGCTTCAATGCGAGAAAACATGAGTGTAAGCAATAACTGTTTTTAGAAAATTGCTTATCTAAATAGCGCGATAACCCTTAATTTATAAGGCTGGAGTTGCTAGCTTGATAACCCCCATAATGGGTATTATAGTGATTGCTATGTGTGCTTAAATTATCTTCTATGAAATCACAAACTTTAACTAATGCGCTATTCACCAAAACCCAGCAGCGTGTGTTGGGTTTGCTTTATGGCGCGCCGCTTAAACGGTTGTATACCAATGAAATTGTGCGACTTGCGGCGATTGGTCGTGGCACAGTAACCCGTGAGTTGGTCAAGCTGGTAAAGGCGGGAGTGTTGACGGTTTCTGCTGAGAAGAATCAGAAGCATTACCAAGCGAATCCGGAGTGTCCTGTTTATGCGGAGCTGGTGAAAATTGCTGGTAAATTGTTTAAGATTGAGACTTCCAAACCACAAACAAAATTCAAGTCGAAACAAGCGGTTAGGCAAAAAATGAAGCAGCCGGTTAAGAAAAAAGCGGCTATAAAGCAGGCGCCGAAGTCTGAGCTTGAACCTTCAATTGACGTGAGGGTTGGTGATGCAGGGCAGTTAGGCTTGTTTTAGGTTTTACTTTAGCTATGATTTTATAGTTACTTTAATATCAATTGGTTAAGGCGTTTTATTAAAGCTTATTGTTGTTAATGCTATAGGTTCTGCCTTTGCCAAAATGACGATTGTTTGTGAATACCACTCGTTACCTCAGGCTTGATCAGAGGCCGGTACGACAAGATATTATCTTGATGTGTCATGCCGAGTAGGTTTAGATCTCTCCCGGTGGTCGAGATGACAAGGTGTGGTTGAGATGACAAGGGGTGGTCGAAATGACACATTAGACGCGCTTCTATGCAGGGCAGAATCCAGTTTTATTGGCTGGTTGTAAGAAGACTATGGATACCAGAATTCGTCCGGTATGACGAAACATTTATCAAATTAATTTTAGGAAACGACTGTGACAAAACTGATTATTCTCGTTATTGCTGTGGTGTTGATTGGCTATTATTTTGCCCGTTCCGGTAGTGTTAAACCTGAGGTAATTGCGTTAAACAAGAAGGCTGGCGCTGAGTTTATGGCAACCAATAAAGTGGCGGAAGGAGTGAATACGACCGCCTCTGGGTTACAGTACTTGGTGCTGCAAGAGGGCACGGGTACGGAGCACCCCACGGCGACGGATCGGGTGAGGGTGCATTATGAAGGTAAGCTGCTGGATGGTGCTGTTTTTGATAGTTCGGTGCAGCGCGGCAAGCCAATTTCCTTTGCTTTGAGTCAGGTGATCAAGGGTTGGACGGAGGGCGTTCAGCTGATGGTGGTAGGTGAGGCGACACGCTTTTTTATCCCCTCAGATATGGCTTACGGTGACAAGGGCGCGGGCGGTGATATTCCTGGCGGTTCGACCTTGATCTTTGATGTTGAGCTTTTAGGTATTAACGAATAGGGGGGTTGGTAATGTCTAAAGCGGTTGTGAAATTCAGTTACGAGAAAGAAACCAAAAATAGTGTGCGTTACAAGGAAGAACCTGAAGAGGGGAAAGCACCCATTATGGGTACGTTATATGTGCAAAAGTGGTTTGCGGGTAGTTCCAAAAATCTGCAAATCACTATCGACAAGAAAGACTAAAAACGCATTTACTTGGTCTGACGGTGTGCAGCGTTGAGTTGGCTAATGGGTCGAATAGACGGCCCTAATCGGTTCATGATTTCTGCACCTCACAGTTGAGATATTAGAGTATCGATGCAACCACAAGCTGATCCCTTTATCGTTCCTGTATGTCATGATGATATTGATATTCTGTATCAGGATGAGTACCTGTTGCTGATTAATAAACCGTCGGGTTTATTGAGTCTGTCGGGCAAACATCCTCTGAATAATGATTCGGTACATTTTCGTTTGGTGCAGGACTTTCCCACGGCGACATTGCTGCATCGACTTGATTTTGGCACCTCGGGCATTATGGTGGTGGCGCTGAATAAGCAAGTTAACGCGCACATCACTAAGCAGTTTCAGGCGCGCAGTGTGGCTAAGAGTTATACTGCGCTGCTACACGGGCATCTTGCCGGTGATGAGGGGGTGATCGATTTCCCCATCGCCAAGGATAAGCCCAACTTCCCCCTGCAAAAGATCTGTTTTGAGACCGGTAAAGCGGCGCTGACGAATTATCAGGTGGTCGAACGACTCACTGAGCCTTTTGCTACCAAAGTTACCTTTACGCCAGTCTCAGGGCGCACGCATCAGCTGCGTATTCACAGTCAGCAAATAGGACATCCCATTTTGGGCTGTGATTTGTATGCGTCGGATGAGGCGTTTTTTATGGCGCCACGTTTGCTGCTACATGCCACAACACTGGCCTTTGATCATCCGGTAACGGCGGAGCGTGTGCAGGGTGTTTGTGTGTGCCCGTTTTAAATACTACTGACCTTTGTTCTGTGCGTAAGAAATGAGCAGCTTAAGAATAAGGTTTCTGGTAAAAAGGGGGCACAGGAATTGAGTTTGCTAGAATAAAAATAGTGGGCTGGCTCCGAGAGAGTTTGGGAGGAACCAGCCCACCGATGCAATAAAGAATCATTGCTAAGATGTTATCTTTTGGGAGGAGAATAACATTAAGCAAATAATAATGAGAATAGTTATCATTTGCAACAAGTATATTAACTTATTTCCTTTTATTTTGTTGGTGGCTTTAAACAAAGGTTTCAAAAAGTATTATGCAAGACACGTTAACAGCACGCGTTGAGCTATTAGCCCAGCGATTGATGGTCGCCGACTTACGCGTGGCAACGGCAGAATCCTGTACCGGTGGCGGTATTGCTCAGGCGTTGACGAGTGTGGCGGGCAGTTCCGATTGGTTTGAATACGGCATTGTGAGCTATTCCAATGCCAGCAAGCAGAAGTTATTGGGTGTTAGTTTAGCAGCACTGGAGACGGCAGGGGCGGTGAGCGAAGCCGTGGTTAAAGACATGGCAGAGGGAGCGATCGTTCATTCTAATGCACAGCTGGCGGTCTCGGTCAGCGGGATCGCTGGCCCTGATGGTGGTACACCAGATAAGCCGGTGGGCTGTGTCTGGTTAGCCTGGGCTATGGCAGGGCAGCCGACAGCTGCGAGCTGTTTTTATTTTCAGGGTTCGCGCGATGCAATAAGAGCACAGGCCGTTGAGGCAGCGATTGATGGCCTATTGTCACTGGTCGACTATGCTTAACTATACGATAGGCTAGGTTCTGGGAAAAAGATTTTAACCTCGAATGCAGTACACTTTGTGCATATCAAAAATCGTGTTAAAAAACCTGCAATTAAGACTAGGCGTTGTTAAATAACTGTGGCATATTACTGTTCGTTTATACAGTATTTTGGTTTTTATAATTCCTGCTTAGTCAAATTAAAAGCAGTACGCCAGACAGAATAAAGATAATGAGGGTAAAGGCAATGGACGAGAATAAGCAACGCGCACTGGAAATGGCGCTGTCACAAATTGACAAGCAATTCGGCAAAGGCTCCGTGATGCGCATGGGTGATCAAGAACGTCCCAACGTGCCCGCTATCTCAACTGGCTCTTTGGGGCTTGATGTCGCATTGGGTATAGGTGGTTTGCCAAAGGGGCGTGTGATTGAAATCTACGGGCCGGAATCGTCGGGTAAAACCACGCTGACATTACAGGCCATTGCTGAGGCGCAAAAAGCCGGTGGTACAGCTGCGTTTATTGATGCCGAACATGCGCTAGACCCAGGCTACGCTGAAAAAATTGGTGTTGATGTGGATAGCCTACTGGTATCTCAGCCGGATACTGGTGAACAGGCATTGGAAATTGCTGATGCTCTGGTGCGTTCAGGCGCGGTGGATATTCTGGTTATTGACTCGGTAGCTGCTTTGACGCCAAAAGCTGAAATTGAAGGTGACATGGGTGATTCACACATGGGCCTGCAGGCACGTTTAATGTCTCAAGCGTTACGTAAAATGACTGGTAACGTGAAACGTTCTAATTGCATGGTGATCTTCATTAACCAGATTCGTATGAAAATTGGCGTGATGTTCGGTAGCCCTGAAACTACAACTGGCGGTAATGCCTTGAAGTTCTATGCTTCGGTTCGCTTAGATATTCGTCGCATTGGTGCCATTAAGGATGGTGACGAAGTGGTGGGTAATGAAACCCGAGTTAAGGTTGTTAAAAATAAAATGGCACCTCCTTTTAGACAAGCTGAGTTCCAGATTATGTACGGTAAAGGTATTTTCCGTATGGGTGAGCTGATTGATTTGGGTGTTAAACAGGGTTTGGTTAACAAGGCAGGTGCCTGGTACAGCTACAACGGCGATAAAATTGGCCAGGGTAAAGCGAATTCTGCGCAATATTTGGCAGATAATCCGCGTATTGCCGAAGAAATTGAAGAGAAGCTTCGTGCAGAGCTGTTGGGTAATGTAAATGGTGCAGAAACGCCAGTTGCTGCTGAAAATTTGGAAGCTATTGAGTTTTAAGCTCGAGTGTGAAGGCTTTGGTCCTGACGGTTTGAATGGCAAACGGTAAGTTAAGGAGCCTCTGATTAAGTCTGGGTTAAATTTTCGGTGAGGGATAATCACTTGATTTGAGGCGTAAATTGCAGGTAATACCCCAGGGCACCCTCTCTGGAACAAGCTCCATTCACCTTGTAGCTAGCTATTAACAAGATTTACAACGCTCCTTTTTTCAACGAAAGCAGGCGATTTTAACCATTGAAAAATAATCCATGACTTGATCAGAGACTCCCTAAGGCTTGCCGTTTTTTTTGTTTTAAACATGTCGAGACCTCAGCATAACTCGATCACCGAGACGAAATAACTAAAAAGGCCTTCTTTCGTCACTGAGTTATATTGAGGTCTCATGTCATCTCGACTGAAAAGGAGAGATCTTTCTGCAGTTGTTGGTGAGTTTTCGTGGGATAAGATTTCTCACTAGGTTCGAAGTGACATAGATGGATAAAATGCTCGGAAGCCGGTGCCGTTAAAATGATCAAAAAGAAAGACAGAAAAATTTTGCAAAGCACCGCTGAAATACGTTTTTCTGCCATGAACCTACTGGCGCGTCGTGAACACTCGCGTTTGGAACTGGTGCGTAAATTACAGCAGCGTGTGGATGACAAGGCATTATTAGATGAGGCACTGGATCGGTTAATTGAAGATAACCTGCTGGATGAGGAACGCTTCTGTGAGGCATTCGTACGTATGCGAGCTAATGGCGGTTACGGCCCAATACGCGTTCGCGCTGAACTAAAGGAGCGGGGTGTGTGCGACGAATTGATTTCGAGGTATATAACATTGCATGAGGCGGACTGGCCTAAACAAGTCATTGCAGTTTTTGAAAAAAAATACGGTTTGAATGCCGATGCCGATGCTAAAATCCGTGCCAGTCAGCAACGATTTCTGGCGCAGCGCGGTTTTAGTTTTGAGCAAATCAAGCTGGCATTTTCGCAGTGTCATAAGATAACGTGAAGGCTATTAAGCCGCTTAATTAATGGGTTAGGAAAGGCAATGAAAATAGCTTTTTTGGGTTTAGGCGTGATGGGTTACCCAATCGCTGGTCATTTGGCTAACGTCGGACATGAAGTAACAGTTTACAACCGCACTCTTGCCAGGGCGCAGCAGTGGCTTAAACACTATCGGGGATCACTGGCGCAGACACCGGCTGCGGCGGTAGAGGGTGCCGATATGGTATTGGCCTGTGTTGGCAAAGACGATCATTTGCGCGAGTTGTTGCTGGGTGAAAACGGTGCGTTTGCTGCAATGAAAGCAGGCAGTTTATTTATTGATCACACCACCGCTTCGGCAGATATTGCCCGTGAGTTGAGTCAGTTGGCAGATAAGCAGGGTTTTTCTTTTCTGGATGCGCCGGTTTCGGGTGGACAGGCGGGTGCTGAAAATGGCGCGTTGAGTATTATGGTCGGTGGTACCGACGTTGATTTTGACCGTGCCCTGCCGGTGCTAAAGGTCTATGGGAAATCTGTACAGCTAATGGGGCCAGCGGGCAGTGGGCAGTTAACTAAAATGGTAAACCAAATTTGTGTGGCAGGTTTGTTGCAGGGTCTGTCTGAAGGACTGCATTTTGCCGAGGCTACCGGCTTAAATGGCGAGGCTGTAATGGCGGTGTTATCAAAGGGCGCGGCGCAATCTTGGCAAATGGAAAACCGTTATCAGAGCATGGTTAAGGGCGAATATGATTTTGGATTTGCGGTTGATTGGATGCGTAAAGACTTGGGTATTGCGCTATGTGAAGCGCAAATTAATGGTATCGAATTGCCGGTTACTGCGCTGGTGGATCAGTTCTATGGCGATGTGCAGGCTATGGATGGTGGACGGTGGGATACTTCTAGCTTGTTGGCGAGGCTGCAGGCACAGAAATGAGCGTTGATCTGGTTTTGTTGTATTAGAGGTTTCTTAAGTTTCCCAGGAACGTTGTATCTGAACGTATACAAATGAGGCGGTCCAGGCAATTAAAACCAATCCGGTTAGAGCTTCGATACCTGTTATAAAGCGTAAATATCCAACGGGAATAATGTCGCCGAAACCTAGCGAGGTATAGGTGACAAAGGAATAATATCCGCAGTCTAGGATGGTGCCGGTAAAGCTACCCGTCAAAGAGCCAGTCAGTTCAATGGCCGTTAGAAAGTCATAGCCGATAGCAAAAATCCAGACTTCAAGGACATGCGCAACGAGAGCTCCCAGTACAGCGATAACGGTATGAAATTGTGGGCGGATTTTAATATTTGGTAATAATAACGATAGTCGGTGCAGTATCTGGTAGTGCACCAGTACGGCGAGCATGACAAGTAAAACAGATGTCAGTAGAGCGATTAACATGTGTTACGCCTCTGAGCGAGTTTGTCATGACTCGCCTGTTGCCGAGCTACTCTATGTTGATGCGCAAATGCGCTTTTTGATGCCATCTATGGCTGCCTGGTAGTTAGGCATCATGTCCTCTGGATTTGAAAAGCAATCCGAAAGGTTGTGTAAATGGCCGTCGTTTAGACCGTAAACCCAGCCGTGTACCGAAAGCGATTGTCCTGCTTTCCAGCTATTGACCACGCTACTTGTTTTACAGACGTTGAGCATCTGTTCGATGACATTAAGTTCGCACATGAAGTTATGGAGTTGGTTTTCGTCCTCAAGCGATGCAAGTATTTCCTGATGCTTTTCCTGAGCATCCTGAATATGTAACAGCCAGTTATCAATCAGCCCGCACTTGTCATTGCGAACTGCTGCCAGCACACCGCCACAGCCATAATGACCGCAAACGATGATGTGCTTAACCTTAAGTACCTCGACAGCATACTGGATTACGGAGAGACAATTGAGGTCGGTATGGACTACTAGATTAGCGACATTACGATGCACAAAAATTTCACCCGGCATCATGCCGAGAATCTCGTTGGCCGGTACACGGGAGTCGGAACAGCCAATCCAGAGGTATTCCGGAGACTGTTGTTTTGACAGTTGCTCAAAAAAGTCAGGTTGTTCTTCAATAATCGCTTTGGCCCAAGCGCGATTTTTATTAAATAACTCGTTTAATGGGTTCATTACTTTATGGTCCTGCGTTAGGCTTTTCTTTAAGGCTTATTTTGTCAAGATGCTAGCGTATTATGTTTGTTTCGTATATTGAATTTGCGGTGTTTTATTGCTGCGCATAGCCAGCGTCAATTTCTTTATCGGTGGCTGCACGCACCGTTTCAATGCGCACCTCGAAGTGCAATATTTTACCTGCCAATGAATGGTTGGCATCGACAGTAACTTGATCGCCTTCAATGGCGGTGACCATAAACTGTTCGCCATGACCCTCAGTGCTTTCCAGTTCAAATTGCATACCGACCTCAAGTTTGTTGACCTCGCTAAAGGCCTCCAAAGGAACGTGGTGAATAAGTTCCGGATTAGACACGCCATAACCTTGCTCTGGTTGCACGGTGACCTTGAAATCATCGCCAGCGCGATGTCCTGCGATGGCCTCTTCAAGTCCTGGCAGTAGACTGCTGGTACCATGCAAATAAACAAGCGGCTCGCTGGCATGGGAAGCATCTACTTGTTTGCCTTGTTCATCGTTTAAGGAATAGTGCAGGGTGACAACACAGTTGCTACTAATAATCATCGTTCATTCCAATATGTGATGTTGCCTGGTTACGCGCCCTTTAAGTTGTATAAGAGCAAGCACTCAAGTTAGTGGTAAGCGGGGGTCAGAATGGTTAGAGCGCCCTGAATATGTTCAGCAGCAGTATGCCCTAAGGGCGTTAGATAACCGCCATCGGGTTGTGTAATCAAGCCCTTATCGTAAAGGCGCTGTGTTGCATCAATGGTGCTTTGCTCCGCATTGGAGTGAATTTTAATTCCCTCCTGAGTGGTGCTGAGATTGAAACGTGCCAGAATGTTTACTTCTTCAATTAGGTCGGCAGAATAAGGCATAAGGCTTCCTTCTAGAGGCAAAGTTTTTAAAAGCGCGGCGATTATACGACACGTTAAATAGAAGTATTCAGTTGACTAAATTTGAGGTCGTGACGCAAGTCTTGTTTGAAATTCTTGTTTAAAGAGACCTCAGCATAACTCAATCACCGAGACGAAATGGCTAAAAAGACCTTACTTTTCGTTGGAAAACTTGCCAATAGCTTGCTATTACCTACATTTCCCGCCTCAATTAAGATCTTTTTCCCTCATTTCTCTTTCGTCGCTGAGTTATGCTGAGGGCTCTTAAAATTAAAGGGCCTGTTGTGGGGTGGAACGGTTGCAGAGATAACAGCTGTGGATTAGTTTTCGTTCCGTGCCAGAAAGTCTGTGATGACATAACCGATGTAGCTATTAATGGCCTCGTCATCCAATTCTCGTTCGCCTTCATGCCACCAAGCACCAATGGCGGTAACACTACCAAAAGGTGTTTTAAAGGCATCACGAAATAACTCCATTAATGTGACTTGTTGTTCGATACCCTGTTCAATGACTAGAAAGCGCAATATGTCAGAGGCTTTGTTGTGCTGTTGAGCCATGTCTTGCATGCATTCTATAAGGCTTAGGTGTTCTGTCATGAGCAATTTGATTCCATTTCGAAGATAAAAATAACGATGGTGGTTTTATCGGGTCAAACTTTTGCTAAATAACGGCATCAAACAGCTCGAGTTTCGGATGACCATTGTAGACATGCTTGGCCGCACCGGCATTTTTATGCGCATTTCTAAAGGATTCTGACTGAGTCCAGTCGACAAAGGCAGTACGCGATTCCCACATAGCATGAGATGAAAATAGCGTGTGGTCCTCGTTAGTCTCACCCTGTAGCAGATTAAAGCTAAGGAAACCCGGCACACCATCAAGGTAGGATTCGCGATTTTTCCAAATACTAATAAAGTCCTCTTCTTTGCCGAGGCTGACTTTAAAACGGTTCATTGCTAAAAACATGGAATTTCCTTGGTGATTAAGAAAGAAGCCCTTTAGATGGCGGGTAATGCTGACTCTCGGCAAGGGAGAAATAGTTAGGCCAAGGCGTACTTGATTACAGAGTTTATCAATCGTGGCTATTTGCTACCAGCAGATTTCACTACGATGACCAGCGAAACGGCACCATTGTCGAGCGTTCAAAACCATGATGTTCATAAAAGCGCTGGGCTCCGTCATTGCTGAGATCGGTAAGCAGGGTGATGCGCTGGCAGTCCTGGCTTTGGGCGAAATCCAGCGCATGGTTAAGTAGCTTTGAACCCACGCCTAAGCCTCGATGGCTATCGACAACAACCATGTCCTCAAGTATCGCTACCCGTTCGCCCAGTGCGGTTGAAATGGTGTACAACAGGTTGATCATAGCGATAATTTGCCCTCCCTCATGGGCCACTAGAATGTCACCGGCATCGGGACTAGCAATAATGGCTGATAGGCCGCGGGTTTGTGCCTGAGGGTCGGGTTTGAATTCCGCCTCCTGTGAAAAGAGTGAATTGAGCAATCGGCACAGCTGTGGGATATCTGACGGTATGGCGCGGGTAATTTCCATAATGCTCCGGTACTTTTTATGTTGCTGTGAGGTTTATTGATAGGCCTGACCCTTGAAAAGTTCAAATAAGGTTATCAAGTGATTTTCCTACCCTGAGGCCTCGCACTATTAACAGGCCCTGTTAATTCCTGTATGCTGCACGCCCGTTGCGCATTAGCGCGCCAACACCTCAATTACCGCTTTATTTTCAATGAGATAACAAATGACTGACGATGCCGTAACGTTTGATAGCATAGGCCTATCAACCCCCATTCTTGAAGCACTTGCCGAGAAGGGCTATCGTACGCCTTCACCCATTCAAGCGCAGGCTATTCCGGCGGTTCTTTCTGGCCGAGATGTGATGGCTGCCGCGCAAACGGGAACTGG
>Ga0233427_10005106_pt1 | contig 10598 bp, 8 predicted proteins | sample SI_118_April2016_5_FD_179885 | JGI IMG/M metagenome (GOLD analysis project Ga0233427, IMG submission 179885) | Seawater microbial communities from Saanich Inlet, British Columbia, Canada - SI_118_April2016_100_MG | ecosystem: Environmental > Aquatic > Marine > Inlet | place: Canada: British...
ATATAGGGAGCTCAGACGGGTAAGGCTTAAGCCCTTGGTCCAGCTGTACGCTAATTACATCATTGATTAACTCACTATACAAATGAGAGTAGAAGTAAAAACTAAGAGCTGTTATAGATATAAAAACCAGGAAACTTAAAACATGGTACTTAATATCAATCCTTTTTTTTATAAAAACTGGATAAAGCAATAGGAGTATAAAATGGTACTTGAATGCAGTTAATATTCCTATAAGAATAAAAAAGCCAAGCTGTTTTTCTTTTACTATTAGTCTGTATAAAAATAAGACCGATAAACCGTATGTTATTATTGCTATATTTCCACTTTGAAACGTTACCCAGCTAGCCCCTTGGTAGGCACCAAGTAAAAAAATTACAAAAAATAAAATGTTGCTTTTAAAATCCAATATTCGTTTTGAGCAGAAATATATTATATATATAAAAGATATAGTCGTTATCAGCCATATTATCTCAAAAGTTAAATAGCTAATATTCCAGAAAAAATTCAAAAAAATGGGCTGATATGCTACAAGCATTGGTAGGTTTGGGAACATGCAGTCTGCCATTCCGTTGTATGGGGACAAGCCAGAGTCTAGAGCAAGATTTGCGCAATGCAATCCTTTTATATCCCAATATAATAAGGCTGTTTTATGAACATTACTAAATCTAAACGCATAATTTATTCCTGCATAAAGCGAAGTTATCAGAGGGATTAAAAACAATATATTTAAGTTTTTTTTGTCTTTGCATAGAAATACTATAAAAATTATACAAAATAAAACAGCAAAGGCATAAGTGTAGAAATCACTTAATTGGAAGAAGATAAATCTGCTCATAAAATTTATAATCTCGTTCATATTCATGACCTAGGTCTAATTTAAACCTTTATCGGTTTGATTGCAAACCATACATTTAAAAAATATCCTATTATCTGAATTAACAATTTATCCTATAAAATTTATTCCTGATTTTTTGTTCGACTTATCATAATAAAAGAAATAGGAGTAAGAATTAAAGTAAAGAAAGTCGATATTAATAACCCAGATAAAATTACAACACCTAGCCCCCTATATAATTCAGATCCAGAGCCAGGTAAAAGAGCAAGAGGAAGCAGTCCGAACGTTGTTGTGAGAGTGGTCATGAAAATTGGCCTGATCCTTTCTTTAACAGCTTTTATTGCAGACTCTCTAATACTTTCGGACCCAGATCTGAAGTATTTTAAGGATTGATACACAATTAGTATTGAATTGTTTACAACAATTCCCAGTAATATTAAAAACCCAAGCATAGTTAACATATTTAAAGGTTGATAAGTGAAAATATTAAGTAATCTTAGTCCTAAAATTCCACCTAATGAAGAAAGAGGAACCACTGTGAGAACTATTAATGGATAGAGAAAACTTTGGAAGAGAGAGGATAATAAAAAGTAGGAAATTATTAAAGCATAGATAAAGTTTTTACTTAGAGAGCTTTTTGCTTCTCTTAGTTTTCCAGCAATACCAGTGATTTTATAAGTTACACCTAGTCTACTAGCTTCATTGGAGAGTTTCTCGGTATAAATTGATTTCTTAATTTGAAGAATAGCATCCTCTATATTGGTTTTCTCATCAGGCGTAATTTGGAGCTTTATAGTTCTTTGTCTTTCGAAATGATTAATTTGTTGTGGGGAGTCTATTATATCAACTTTAGCTATATGTGAGACAGGAAAGATATTTCCTTTATGAAATATAAATTGATTATTTATTGCACCCGTACTTATGTTGTTTGGCTTATTTGAAGTTAATCTAATATCTATTTCCTCACCCTCAAAAGTGTATTCTCCGACAATAGATCCATCAATAATGGTATTAATTATTAAACCGAGTTGGGAAGATTCTAGTCCTACAGTATTCATATTAATTTGTTTAGGAAGGATTTTAATTTCTGGGTTGGAATTAGATAAACTAGGTTTAGGTCTTATTTGGAAATCTTTGTATTGTGAAGAAAGTTTACTAAAAAGTATTCTAGAAATATAAATAATAGAATCATAAGACTCGCCCTGAATATCAATCTCAATCGCCCTCCTTTCACCAACTGCTCTACTGAATAGACTTGACTGATTTGTAATAGAAATGAATCCAGGGTGGCCAGAAATTGATTTCTTCATAATATTTATAAAATCTTTTATTCGATTTGGATTTTCAGCCACAGCTCCCATAAAAACGGATTTTGGGCGCGCAACGAAAAAGAAGTTCTTAATTCCACTATTAGAGGAATTTTTATCTTCCCAGTATTTTTGTAGTTTCTTTTCTGTAGTTATTCCTATATCTTCTATCTTTTCTATGTTGTAACCTTGCGGAGGGATTAAGATTGAGATAATAAGATTCCTATTCCCTTCCGGAAGATATTCAGTTTTTGGAAAAAGGAAGAAGGTTAATAAGATTGAAATAAATAAAATATAAATGAACGAGAGAGCGGTACCTTTCTTTGTTCTTAATATTTTTCGCAAAATAAATATAATATTGTTTCTGATTTTTTTAGCTTTTGAATCAAAGAACTTGTTTAAGTTCCTAAATACTGAGGAATTTTCATTAATATTATCCCTTTTCCTTAGAATTCTAGATGAAATTCCTGGGATAAGTGTTAAAGAAATGATAAGGCTAAAGAAGATTGATACGGATATAGCAATTGCTATATCTTGAAAAAGCTGGCCAATTTCATTCGATAAAAAGAAAATTGGAACAAACACAACTATTGTTGTAAGAGAGCTAGCCAGCACAGCACCGCTAACTTCCATTGTTCCATCAATACAACATTTTTCAAGATCTTGAATTCCTGACTCAATTTTTGAATATATGTTCTCCAGGACTACTAATGAATTATCTACAACCATACCAACAGCAAAACTCATACCAGCCAAGCTAATAAGATTTATTGTTCTATCGAGAATGTTAAATATTATAAATGAGCTAATTAGGCTTGTTGGTATAGCTATCGCTATAATTAGAGTAGTTCTGTAAGATTTTAAGAAGAATAATAGGATGATAATCGATAGGATTGCTCCATATAAAAGATTTTGTTTAACAAATCGTATTGATGATTCTATATAGAAAGTGTCTGCATAAACATTAGTTAAAACAAGCCCTTTTTGAATTAAGATTTCATCATTTAGAGCGTCAACTTCCTCAAGCAGATTTTCTACCACATTGATAGTATTTGCTCCTGTTTCTTTAACAACACTTATTGCTATAGATTCTGTTCCCAAATGTCTTACAACATAATTTTTGTCTTCATATCCTAATTTCACTTCAGATATATTCTTAAGCCTTATATAGTTGTTCCCATCTTTTCTAATAATTAGGTTCTTAATATCATCCAAGCTTTGAAACTCACTTGTAGTTCTAGCAGTATATTTTCTTTTACCTTCTTCAATTGCCCCGGAAGTAATATCAATATTATTATTTGAAATTATATCTCTGAGCTCTAAAAGACTTATTTTCATTAAGGCAAGTTGATTGCTATCAATATTAATTTCTACTTCTTTAGATCTTCCACCATATATATTTGCACGCCCAACTCCTGGTACTCTTTCAAACCTGGTTTTTATTGTGTTCTCAGTAAAATCTTTATATTCGTAAATATTTGAATTCTTAGATTTAAGAATAAACCAAGCTATAGGGGAGGTATCTGAGGAGACTGATTTAATAGTTGGTTTATCAGAGTCAAAAGGGATTTGCTTTACCTGGTTCAAAAGATTGGAAGTTTGTATGATAGCACTATCAATATTCCTACCTTCTATCAAATTAAGTGTTATTTCACCTTTTCCCTCTATGCTAGTACTTTCTATAGATTTCAAGCCCTCAAGTGTTTTAAGCTGGTCTTCTTGGGGTTTGACAATTTCACTCTCTATTTCTTCTGGACTAGCACCCTTCCAAATTGTTTGAACTGTGATTTCAGGCTTCTCTACATTTGGTACAAGTTGTGTTGGGATTGAATTAAAAGAAATTATACCAAATATACAAAACAAAGAAGCAATTGAAATTATTGTAATAAAATTTTTAATTGAATAGCTTGCTATATTCATCTAATTCACATTAGCTATAACTTTTACTTTCTGGTTAGGAATTAAACGTTCGTTTCCTTCAACTACAATTAAGTCCCCTATCTGTAATTTAGATAAAACTAGGAAACTCTCCTCTTGATCCTCTATTATTTCAATCGGAACAATAAGTACCTTATCTCTTACGACTTTGTAAACAAATTTTCCTTTATCAGAATTTATAACTGCATCCTTGTTAATTTCTAAATAATTTGAGTCAATAAAAAGTTCAATTTCAACTTCTATTTGCTCTCCTGGTGTAATAGTTTCATTGTTTTTTATATATATTTTTGCCAAGAAAGTTCCTGAGGTGCTATCAATTCTCCTAATTACCTTTGTAATTTTTGAGTTGATAGCTTTTGAGTTCTTTGGGTTTAATACAACCTTTGTTCCTTCATCAATTTTATTTATGTATGCATCAGGCACAAAAATTCTAATTTCTATTATTCTATTGTTTGTAATCTGGAACAGTGGGGTTCCTATTTCTATGTAATCACCTTCTTTTACGTACTTTCTTGATATTGTTCCATCAAACTTAGACTTAATGTTGCAGTTTTCATAATCCAGCTTAGACTTTTTTAAAATTTCGAATTGCGAATTAAATTTAGATAGAAGGTTCTGTTCAGAGTAAAGTGCTTGATCAAGTTCTTGCTGAGAGATAATTCTTTTTTCAAATAAGCTGTTAAATCTTTTCAATCTAAGATTCGAGAGTTTAAGCTCTGCCTCTGCTGCATACAGCATTTCTTGCGAATTTTTAAGAGCAAAATTATATTTGGAGTTTTCGATAGTTGCAAAAGTTTCATTTTCTAAAACATTTTCACCTTCATCTTTAAGAATGTTGTTAACTTTACCTTCTACTTCTGATCTTATTATATACTCTTTTAGTGCCATAGCATTTGAAGTAATTTTTATTGTTGGCAACTTCGTTCTTTCTTTAATTTTATAAACAGAGACATTTGATTCATAACTAATTGAATCTAGACTCAGAGAGAAAAAGAACAATAAAGTGAAAAAAACTCTAGATAAATTGAGCATGTACTGATTATAACATCTTATGATTTGTTATCTTAAGTTATTAATTTAAGCATCTTTGTCTTTAAGCATTCTTTTTTTTCAATGAAAAAAACAGGACTAAAAAGATTGTAATAATTATTAAACATATTGGGTATATGAAATAGTTGTCACCTTTAATACTGAAAAATCCCAAAACCATTAAATTTAAAAAAATTATCAATATCTTTCTATTCATCTTCTTAAATTTTTCAATAGCTAAATCTTGTAAGATTTTGGAATTTATTAAATAAAGACAGCTTATACCTGTTAGAAGCAGGTCATACTGCTTCAATCTAGGCATACATAATGTCGCTATTATTATGGCTAATGATATCTTTATCCTTTTGTCTTCATCAGGCAAAATAGAAAAACTACTTTTTCTAATTTTCAATGCACTGAACAAATAAATTATTATAAATAATAAGCTAAGTATATAGTCATAAAAAAGATTGAATTGCCCTTCGTAAATTACTTTCCAGTTGTGAGTCCCAGTATGATATGAATCAGAAAGGCCTAGAATCCTAGAGTTAATAAAATTAGAGAATTTCATTAATCCAACACCCATATCACCAGCAAATGGAAGTATGCCAAGATTCAACAAGAAGCTTTTGAACAATACTGGATATGCAAGACCGTTATATAAAACAAATAGAGGAACAAAAGTTGATAGTGTAATAATGTATTTGAAATATGACAAAGATATATATGTCATCGGTATAATAAAAAGTATTAATAGGTGGATCTTGAATAGGCTAATGAGAAATATTATAAATATCCCTAGCAATGTTTTCTTTTTATCCTCACTCATAGTTAAATAGATGCTATAAGCGGCCAGCATATAAAGGATTATAGAAATATTACCGCTTAGAAAACCATAAAACGGTATACCGCTTAAAGAGAAGAGCATAATCAAGAAAGTGAACAGATAATTTTTTATTTGGAAAATTTTATTTAATAAATTAGCTGTAATGATAATGGATAGAAATATTATTATCACCCATATTATAAAAAAAGATTCAATGCTAATTTTTATAAATGACGAGAATAATTCTAGAAAAAAAGGTAGATAAACATATTTGAATATACCAACCCTGCTTGAACATTCATTGAGTAGACTGTAGGGGTTCTCTCCGGTTGAATAATAAAGTGGACCGCAGTAAATAACTAATGAGTCCCAAAATAAAAAATCAAAAAGATTAGAATGAAAATCTATTCTTAGTAAGAAAGTTAAGATGATTGAAACTAAAATTAATAGTTTAATATAAAGTTTATCAAACAACTTAGTCATAATGCTAATCTTAATTCAAAAAGAATAGGAAAGAAATCATAATTTAATAATGTGCGCATCTTTATTTTGATATGAAATCAATTATTATCTATAAACATGAGTCTTCTCACAGCTTTCTTTAAGATTATCTCAACTTTCTTTTATTCAGGATTTTTTCCAAAAGCACCAGGTACTTTTGGCACATTGATGGGAGCATTGCTGTATAGTATTATTGTCATATTCTTAGATTATAGTAATTCTTATCTTCTCTACATTACAATTGTTGTTATTCTCGTATCTATTATTTCTTCTCATTACGCAATTAGAATCTTTAATTCAAATGACCCACAATGTGTTGTGATTGATGAGGTCGCAGGTATTTTTGTAACCATGTTATTTATTCCATTTTCTATACCTAACCTATTAATGGGCATTATCTTGTTTAGATTATTTGATATCTGGAAGCCATTATTTATTAAATCTGCAGAGAAAATGCATGGTGGTCTTGGTATTACTATGGATGATGTTTTAGCAGGTCTAGCCTCTAACATTATCCTTAGATTAATTATTTTTTAGTTATATTAGTTATATGAAGTTTAGTGTTGATGAAAAGTCTAGATTAATTGAAATGGCTTGGGAAGATAGAACTCCTTTTGAAGCAATAAGTAAGCAGTTTCATATATCAGAAAAGAGCCTAGTCAAATTTATGAGATCAGAACTAAAACTTTCATCTTTTATAATGTGGAGAAAAAGAGTAAGAGGAAGAGCTACAAAAAATTCTAAAAAAAATTATATTGGTTTTTTAAGACACCAGTCCAAAATACACAATAAACACAGGTAGTTAGGACTTGATTTAGAAATCTTGTTTCAGATATGATTCTTACTGATTATAATAGTATAAAGCTGATAAGGCATTAAAAAAAGTTTGACAGTATTAGTTAATATGAGACACTGCCTCATGCTTAATTTTAATATTGTGTAACAATAAAGGATGGGTAAATCGCAATGATAAAAAAAATCTTAATTTTCACTCTTTTGACTCTTTTTAGTTTCTCTTCCACGATAAACGCGACTGAACTATTAAATGATGAAGAACCAAAGAATACAAAAGTATATGTTGGTGGAGGTTTCTTCTATAAGCCAACATATGAAGGGTCCAGCTCAAGGAGATCTTTATGGATTCCTGTGGCTGGAATAAAATATGAAGATAGAACACGAAATTTCTTCAATGCTTTTAACTTTTATGGCCCTCAAGCAAGTTTAACTATTTTCAATAACAATGAGTTTAAATTTGATTTCTTTGCTGAATATGAGTTTGGAAGACAAAATGGTGACGATAATTCACTTAGAATTCTAGAGGAGATTGATCCTCACTTTAGTGTTGGAACTAATATTGAATATTCGCTGCCATATGATTTCTCCATTAGCTACGAGTTTCAAACAGATGTAGATGATTTCTATAGCGAGTCTTATACTTCTGATTTTGCAATTAATTATAATAAGAATATTTGGATTACTTTCACACAACCGTTAGTTAATACAACCTCTTTTTCAACTAGTTATGCTAATTCAGATTATTTAAACGAATGGTTCGGTACACCAGCAAATGAAATGTATAAATACTACAAACCCTCATCAGATTTTTATAAAATGTCTTTATCAAATAGCCTAATCATGCCTTTCTCTGAAAAAATAGTTGGTGTAATTGACTTTAGTTATGATCGATTAATTGGTGAGGCTGCAGATAGTCAATTAATCAAAAAACAAGGTTCACCTAACCAATTCTCTTTAATGTTTACAGTAATGTATGAATTCTATTCTTTTTAGTTTATTAATTGATAAAGTGTCAATCTTTAAGTATTAATTTATAATACTTAAACAAGGAGATTTCCAAATGAAAAAGGCTTTGATAACAGGAATTACTGGTCAGGATGGAGCATATTTGGCAAAACATCTTTTAGAGGAAGGATATGATGTCTATGGAGCAGCAAGAAGAAATTCTAATTATAATACTGAAAGACTTGAAATCTTAGGGGTAGAAAATGATGTTAAGATAAAGGAGTTTGAATTATTAGAAGAAACCAATATTCGCAATGTAATAGAGTCTGTAGGACCAGACGAAGTCTACAATTTGGGGGCGCAAAGTTTTGTAGGTGCAAGTTTTGATACCCCATTGTATACAGCAGAAGTGACAGGGTTGGGGACTTTGAGAGTCCTTGAAGCTATAAGAACTGTTTCACCTAAAACCAAGTTTTACCAAGCCTCTTCGTCAGAAATGTTTGGTAAAGTCATGGAGACACCCCAAAGTGAAGAAACACCCTTTTATCCAAGATCACCATATGGAGTCGCAAAAGTATACTCTCATTTTATTACGATGAATTATAGAGAGTCATATAATATATTCGGATGCTGTGGAATATTGTTTAATCATGAGTCTCCTCTAAGAGGTAATGAATTTGTAACAAAAAAAATTTCGAAAGCTATAGCTAGGATTAAGAAAGGTAAACAAGATCAATTAGTCCTTGGTAATCTGGACGCAAAGAGAGACTGGGGTTTTGCTGGAGATTATGTTGAAGCAATGCATTTAATGCTGCAAGCTGAATCACCTGATGATTATGTGGTTTCCACTGGAGAAACACACTCTGTGAGAGAATTCGTTGAAGTAACACTAAAATTTGCAGGTATAGATTTTGAATGGAGAGGTGATGGAGTAGATACAGTTGCTATTGCAAAAGACAGCGGCAAGGAAATTGTAGTATGCAGTAAGGACTTCTATAGACCAGCTGAGGTAGACTTGTTACTTGGTGATTGCTCTAAAGCAACAAAGAAATTAGGTTGGAAACCAAAGACAAAGTTTGAGTCTCTTGCTGAAATGATGATTAACTATGAACTTAATTTAGAATAATTAGCTAAATCTTAACTTTAATAATGTTGTTAAAAAGTCTACATATGTCTTAAGTTTTCTTTTTGTTTCTCCATGGACTCTTATATCGAATGTATATGGAACTTCATTTATTATCTTAGAAGGATTAATCTTGCTAGTTTTATATACAATCTCTGGAATTATATCAAAATTATTAGAATTTAAAGTTATATCCTTTAGAAAAGAGCTTCTATACATTTTAAAACTTCCGGACCAATCAGAGCAACGTATCCCTAAAACTAATGAATATATAAAGTTCAATAGTTTCGATAGAAAAACAGATGTCACTTTGTCATTGGTCAGACCACCTTCACAATACCTTGAGGCAATACATATATTGTTTCCTTTAATCCCCTCTATTAGCTTGGGTATTAAATTCGGATTATGAGAGCCGTCAGCGTCCATAAATAAAGTATATTCGAGGGTAGTTGTTTTAATACCTGTTTTTACTGCATTTCCGTAGTTGTCTACCCCTTCAGTGTTCACGTATTCTACTTGATCAAAATTGTCACAAATAGAAGGTGTCTCATCAAGAGCTACTGAACTATCAACAATTATTATTTTAAAATTAATTTTAGTTCCCTTAAAAACTTCAATAATTTGAGGTAAAAGAAATTTGAGATTCTCTGCTTCCTTAAGGCATGGGATTACAATATTTAGAGATTTCAATTTATTTTCTTTCAATATCCTCTTCTACACATTCAGGCCCGAATTGAACCTCTACAACTATAAGCTCTTCAGTCCCCTTGTTTTTAAGCTGATGCCATTCACCAACTTTAATATCAAAAACATTAAAAGTTGGTATATCGTATTCTTTTTCATTTAAAACAACTGTAGCGTTTCCTTTTATTACAAACCAATGTTCATTTCTAAAATTATGTTTTTGGTAAGAAAGCTCTTTACCTGGTTTGACAATTAAGGATTTAATTTTAGCTTTTGCATTATTTATTTCAAATTCTCTATATGAATGCCATTCACCCCAAGGTCTTGATCTGGGAGAGTCTCTCCAATTATCTAAAATATTACTTGAAGACTGTGTTTTTCCACCACCAACATTAAAAATTTCTTCTATATCATTTTCAGCGCAAAAAGATTTCTCTGGGGTTGTTTTCTCTGTTCTATCTCCACCATTGCCAAAACATATATGGCGACCAGAATACTTTTTTGTTACATCCAGAATGCCTTGGACAGCCGTACCATCATCATCATTAAAAGGGAGTACATCAATAACGCCTTTAATATTTCTCGCTACCGATTCTCGGTCTTGCCAGTCCATAA
>Ga0233427_10005108_pt1 | contig 10597 bp, 8 predicted proteins | sample SI_118_April2016_5_FD_179885 | JGI IMG/M metagenome (GOLD analysis project Ga0233427, IMG submission 179885) | Seawater microbial communities from Saanich Inlet, British Columbia, Canada - SI_118_April2016_100_MG | ecosystem: Environmental > Aquatic > Marine > Inlet | place: Canada: British...
GTTCCGCCGGGTCGCTCTTGCTCATAGTTTTCTGCCTCATCTTCGTTCCCTACGGTCACTACGATCAGCCAGAAAAACTCCATTATGAAAACCACCCAATCTGTCCCAAAGGCGCTGACGGCAGACAATCGCCTTCGCCGCCTGTTGCCGCAGCGAAGTTCTCCACCCTGGCGACGGAACCGACAACTTCATCGGCAGAAACTGCCGCGCCGAAGCCCAACAGAATCGCTACGCCGACAAGTGCTCCAACCAATCGCCGCATGACCCGTCCTCCGATTACCAGATTTCCGGTGCCATGTCGCAGGCACCCCATCTCGAACTACATGGTGCCCAGGGCTCGACCTGTCGCGCAAACCCATCATCTGCGGTGATCGCGGTCACACACGGCCTCTCACCATCTTTCCGGCATCCACATGATTTCTCCCCACCCGCACTGACCGCAATCTCCAAGGTCGTTAGAGTCCCGCCATGTCCACACCACTGACCCTCGAGCGACGCACCGCGCGGCGACTGTTCCTTTCCCTCCAGGGGCTCTCGGACAATCCCAACCGGCGTATGCGCAGCGACGAACTTTATGCCCTGATTGAACGCATGGGCTTCGTCCAACTCGACAGCATCATCACGATCGAGCGCGCCCACCACCTCACTCTCTTCTCTCGCAACCAGACCTATCGTCGGCGCGACTTCGATCGGCTGCTCGAAAAGGACCGGCGCCTGTTCGAGCACTGGACCCACGACGCAAGCGTCATTCCGATCCAGTGGTTCGGTCACTGGTCCCATCGTTTCGAGCGCATGGCGAACAAACAAAGCAACAGCGCCTGGTTCGCCGAGCGCATCGGCCCCGATGCCGACAAGATCATCGCCGGCGTGCTCGAACATGTCCGGGCCAATGGTCCCACCATGTCGCGCGACCTCGAAGATGCTGAAGGCACCCGTGCCGGCCCGTGGTGGGGCTGGGGCCCGACCAAGGCCGCACTCGAACACCTCTGGTGGTCTGGTCAACTCTCGGTCGTGCGACGCAAGAATTTCCAGAAGGTCTACGATCTCACCGAACGTGTCATCCCCACACACCATCGCGACGATCTGCCCGACCGGGACGCCCATATCGAATGGGCCTGCACCACCGCACTCGACCGCCTCGGTGTTGCGACCTCCGGCGAGATCGCTGCGTTCTGGGCCGCCATTTCCCCGGCGGAGGCCAAGGCCTGGGTCGAGGCCAACGCACACCGTCTCCAGGACGTGCTCGTCGAACAACCCGACGGCGCCAAGCCACGGCCATCGGTTGCCTGGCCACACCTGGAAGATCAGCTCGCTGGAGTTCCGGAACCGCCTTCTCGTCTACGGTTCCTCAGCCCATTTGATCCTGTCGTCAGGGACCGCAACCGTGCTCTGCGCCTGTTTGATTTCGACTATCGATTTGAAGCCTTTGTGCCTGCTCCCAAGCGCCGCTACGGCTACTACGTCCTGCCGATGCTTGAAGGCGACCGCATCGTCGGTCGCGCCTGCATGAAGTTTCATCGCGACCGCGGCTGTCTCACCGTCAATAATCTGTGGTGGGAGCCCAAAGTTAAGCCGGGCAAGGGTCGGATTGATGCTCTAAGCTCAGAACTTGAACGCCTGCGCCGTTTCCTTGGCGCGGAAACCATCACTGTCACCAAGGGCCTTTAGCAGGCCTGCGAAAGCCCGGAATCCATGCACGATCGCAAACGCCTCGTTCCCGAAGACTTCGTTGTCCCTGAAACCCTGGAGCATTCACGCTTCCGCCTGCGTATGCTTAACGTCAACGATCTCATCAAGGACTATGATGCCGTCATGTCCAGCACCGGGCATCTGCAGCAGACCTTCAGTGTCGAAAGCGACGGCATCTGGCCCGAAGACCTGACCATCGAGGAAGACCTGATCGATCTCGGATGGCATCAGCGCGAATTCACCCTGCGGCTTTCCTTCGCCTACACCATGATGTCACCCGATGAGAGCCGATGCCTTGGCTGCATGTACATCATGCCCACGCGCAAACGCGATCACGACGCCAAGGTGACTCTGTGGGTGCGTGCCGATGAACTCGTCAGCGGCCTCGATCAGGAACTCTACGAGACCGTCCGCAACTGGATCGCAAACGACTGGCCCTTCAAAAACCCGGCCTTCCCGGGGCGCGGCATCGGGTTTGATGACTGGCGGGCCCTGCCGGAGGAATGACCACGCGACTCCCCGATCTGCTGGATCTCACCGGCCGAACGGCCTTCATTACCGGTTCGACCCGCGGGCTAGGCTGGTCGACAGCGCAATGTCTCGCCGGTCTCGGAGCAAGAGTCGCGATCAACGGTCGCAGCAGCGATGCCGTCGACGCCCGTTGCCGTGAAATCGAGCAGGCAGGCGGCCAGGCTCTCCCCGCAGCCTGCGATGTCACGGATGGCGACAGGTTCAATGCCGTGCTTGATGACATCAGCACCCAGGCAGGCGCCATCGACATCCTGGTCGCGAGTGCGGCCCATTTCCTCATCAAACCGATCGAGGACACGACGGACGACGACATCTCCGCGCTGTTGGACGGCAAGCTGTTTTCCGCGATGACCGCAACGCGCAGGCTCGCACCTGCGATGCACAACCGCGGCTGGGGGCGCATCGTGCTGGTCTCGAGCATGGGTGTGATTGCATCGGGCGGCCTGGCGCCTGTGGATTCTGCAGCTTCGGGGGGCTCTGGCAGCCTTCGCCAAGGCAATCTCGACGGCCTTTTCTCCCCACGGCGTCACCTGCAACACCGTCGCACCCGGCTTCTTCGATACCGAGTTGACGGCGACCTATCGTGAAGGTGAAGGCCATGAAGCCTGGATCACTTCGCGTGTTCCGGTCGGCCGCTGGGGCCGGCCCGATGAGATCGGCTGGCCCGCCGCCTTCCTGTGCACGGATGCTGCCGCTTTCATCACCGGCCATACACTGATCATCGACGGCGGCACGACGAGTTCTTACTAGATTAGATTCCGACGATCGGATCGCCGCCGTTCGGGCACATCAGCTGGCCGGTGTAATAGGCCCCGGCATCGCTCACCAGAAAAGCGACCGTGGCGGCAATTTCTTCCGGCTCGGCCCAGCGGTTCATCAGGTTCCAGCTCGCCTCTTCGACGATCGCCTCCATGCCGTGTTCTTCGGTCATGGCCGTGCGCACCACGCCGGGCGCGACCGCATTTGCCAGAATACCCCAGGGTGCCAGTTCCTTGGCCCAGGATTTCGCCATCGCTATCAGTGCACCCTTGGCGCCGGAATAGTGGCTGCCGTCGGTAAAGCCGACCTGGCCCCGGTTCGAAGCAATGTTGACGATCCGGCCGAACTTGCGCGCCTTCATGCCCGGCACCACGGCCCGGGTCGCCGCGAAGGCGCCCATGACATGCACACCGAACATGCGGTCAAGATCGTGATCCTCGATATGTTCGATCGCACCGGGTCCGGCCAGACCGACGCCGGCGTTGTTGATCAGGATATCGATCCGCCCGAGCGATTTTTCCGCCTCGCCGATCCCAGCCTTCACACCGTCCCGATCACGGATATCCAGGCAGATGGTCTCGACCGAGCGCCCGCTTGCGGCAATCACACGGGCCGTTTCCTCGAGCGCCTCTTCCTTGAGATCCAGCAGCACCATGTCGGCGCCCATATGGGCCAGCATCACGGCTGTCGCCTGACCGATACCACCGGCCGAGCCGGTGACCAGTGCAACCCGGCCTTTCAGATCGCTTGCCATCGTCAGGCAGCTCCGCTCTGGGGTTTGTCGAGCATCTCGCGCATCAGGGCGAGCATCTCGTCGCGCCCGTAAAGCGCGACAAAACTGCCGAAACGCGGCCCCGCGCTCTGCCCCAGTAACACCTCGTAAAGCGCCTGGAACCAGGCACGCAGCGGCTCGAAGCCATGTTCCTTGCCCACGGCATAAACCTCCGTCTGGAAAGTCTCCCCATCGGCATCGGCCGGCAGCGCCGCAAAGCGCCCAGCCAGGTCTTCGAACGCCGCGCGTTCCTGATCGTTCGGCGCGCGGTACTGTTTCGCCGGCTTCACGAAATCCTGGTAATAGTTCACCGCCAGCCCCGACAACCGGTCGATCAGCGGTTCTGTCTGGGGTGTCGCACCGGGCAGATAGCGGCTGATGAAACCCCACAACACCGCCTTGTCCTCGGCGTTACACACGCTCGCCAGATTCAGCAGCATGCCATAGCTCAGTTTCTGGTCTTCGACCGGCGGCTTGCCACGGTGGATGTGCCAAACCGGATTGTCGATTGCCTTTGCGTCCTGGCCACTGAACGCCGCCAGGTGCTGGGCGTACTCATCGACCTGACGCGGGATGACATCAAAGAACAGGCGCTTGGCCGTCCTTGGCTTCTGATACATGAAGAGCGACAGGCTCTCTTCGGTGCCATAACGCAGCCATTCGTCGATCGTCAGGCCGTTGCCGCGCGACTTCGAGATCTTCTCGCCGTTGTCGTCGAGGAAGAGCTCATAATTGAACCCCTCGGGTGCTGGCCCACCCAGCGCGCGGCAGATCTGGCCCGACAACCGGATTGAATCGATCAAATCCTTGCCCGCCATCTCGTAATCAACGCCCAGCGCATACCAGCGCATGCCCCAGTCAGGCTTCCAGTTGAGCTTGCAATGACCGCCGGTCACCGGCACCTCGACCTTCTCACCGTCCTCGTCTTCAAAGACGATCGTGCCCTTCTCCAGATTGCGTTCCAGCGTCGGCACCAGCAGCACCCGGCCGGTCTTGGGCGAAATCGGCAGGAAGGGCGAATAGGTCTGCTGCCGCTCCTCGCGCAGGCTGGGCAGCATGATGTCCATCACCGCATCGAACCGCTCGAGCACGCGCATCAGCGCATCGTCGAATTTGCCGGATGTGTACATCTCGGTCGAGCTGACGAACTCGTAATCAAACCCGAAGCGATCCAGGAACGATTGCAGCATGGCGTTGTTGTGTGCGCCAAAACTCGTGTGTTCCGTGCCGAACGGATTGGGCACCTTGGTCAGCGGCTCACCCAGATGTTCGGCCAGCATCTCCTTGTTGGGGACGTTGTCGGGTACCTTGCGCAGCCCGTCCATATCGTCGGAGAAGGCAAACAGTCTGGTCGGCACATCGCACAGCAACGAGAACGCATGACGCACCATGCTGGTGCGCGCAACCTCGCCGAAGGTTCCGATATGGGGCAGGCCAGAGGGACCGTATCCGGTCTCGAAGAGCACATAACCCTTTTCGGGATCGCGACCGCCCAGACGTTTGACCAGCTTGCGCGCCTCTTCAAAGGGCCAAGCCTTGCTGGTCTGCGCGTGGTCTGTGAGCGACATCGCCTTGTGATCTCCGGTCAGGGTGAATGCGCGCGGAAACTAGAGCGGATCGTGACCAGATGGAACCACGCTCTGGTTTCATCAGATGCGTGAAACCGCTCCAGACAGCGAGGCAGAGGATCGTTACGGGTTCATGCGTGATCCCGAATGGACCGCATGGACACTTCTCGTCCACAGCTTCTCACGTGAGCGACACACAAGACACATGTTGGGCTTTCGTTCTGTTTCGCCTTGCTCTAGTCCAGTGCCATGACCTTGTCCCTTGAAGCCGCCGGCGGCTGGACCATGGCGCCCACGCTGATCACCGGGGCGGCAGGCGCGGTATGGCTGACGCCCGATGGCGAGATCGAGGAGATCGATCGCAAGGAAGCACGTCGTCGCTGGGAAGCAGGCCCGCCACCGCTGATCTGCCATGCCGGCGCCATGCGGCGGCGCACGGGAACACGTGGCGCTCCGGCCTTCGACATTCTGGAACTGGTCGCCTTTGTCCGCCCCGCCCGTTTTGTTGTTCCAACGCCCCGTGGCCTGGCCCAGTCACTGGGTCTGGGCGATCCCCACGACATGGTCGATCAGGCGATGGCTCTTCGCGGCTGTGCCCGCCTCCTGCTCGAAGAGCTTTCCGGCCTGATCAACCAGGACCGCATCAGGGCAGGACGTATCGCAGCTGCCATGGTCAATGGCGGCTGGCTCTGGGGCGTCGATGTCGCCGACGCGCTTGCGCTTGATGCCGGTGTCCGCCCCTCCCTCGATATCTGGTCGAAACTACCGGAATGGTCCGAGACGGCGCAGCGCCCGCCCGCCGATCATCAGCCGGTCGATGCCGATGAAGTCCGCGACCGCCTCGAAAGCATGCTCGGTGAAGGCTCCGAACAACGCCCCGAACAGGTCGACTACGCCAGCGCGCTCTCGTTTGGTTTCACACCACGCCAGAAGATCGGCGAACCCGAGACCGTGATCGCCGAAGCCGGCACCGGTGTCGGCAAGACATTGGGTTACATCGCACCAGCCAGCGTCTGGGCCGAAAAAAACAAGGGCACCGTCTGGATCAGCACCTACACGCGCAATCTGCAGCGCCAGGTCGATCAGGAGCTCGATCGTCTGGTGCCCGACGCCGATGCAAAACGCCGGCGCGTCGTCGTGCGCAAGGGGCGCGAGAACTATCTCTGCCTGCTGAATCTCGCCGAGGCGACCAATGCTGTCGCGGCACGCGCCAACGAGGCCATTCCCCTGGGACTCGTCGCCCGCTGGGCCCAGGCAACCCGCGATGGCGACATGACCGGCGGAGATTTTCCAGGCTGGCTTGTCGAACTGCTCGGTAACGCCCGTACGCTGGGGCTTTCGGATCAGCGCGGTGAATGTGTTTATTCCGCCTGCCCGCATTACCAGCGCTGTTTCATCGAGCGTTCCATTCGCCGCGCGCGCCAGGCCGACCTCGTGGTTGCCAACCATGCGCTTGTCCTGATCCAGGCAGCACTTTCGGGCGAAGATGATCCCAACCTCCCCACCCGTTACATCTTCGACGAGGGCCATCACCTGTTTGATGCCGCCGACAGCGTCTTTTCCTCCCACATCACAGGGCGCGAAGGCGAAGACCTGCGCCGCTGGCTACTCGGCGCCGAAGGTGGACGCAGCCGCGCGCGCGGCCTCGCCAAACGTGCCGGCGACCTGATCGGCGACGGCGGCGAGGAACCGCTCGACGAGATCCAGAAATACGCACGCATCCTGCCCTCGGAAGGCTGGCGTCAGCGTCTCGTCGATGACCAGCCGCGTGGACCGGTCGAACGTTTCCTCTGGCAGGTCCGCCAGCAGGTTCTTGCCCGCTCGGGCGATAACCAGAGCAATTACGGGATGGAATGCCCGGTCGAGCCCCTGGTCGATGGCCTCGCCGACAAGGCAAGTGTGCTGCACGAAGCCCTGGGCGATCTGGAACGCCCCCTTGTGGCGCTCAACCGTCATCTGGCAACACAGCTCGACGAGCTTGCCGATGATCTCGACACACCTACCAGGCTGCGCATCGAATCCATCATTCGCGGCGTCGACCGGCGCGGCATCCAGATCGCTAAGGCCTGGCGCAGCATGCTGGCCCAGCTCCAGTTCGACACACCAGACGAGTTTGTCGATTGGTTCTCACTGGAACGCTTCGCCGGGCGCGAGATCGATGTCGGGATGCACCGCCACTGGACTGATCCCGGCCTGCCCTTTGCCGAAAACGTGATCGCTAAGGCCCACGGCGTCGTCGTGACCTCGGCAACCCTGCGCGATGCCATGCCGTTCCCGCCGGGCGATCCCGATGCCGATTCGCGCGACGGCTGGGCCGCGGCGACCCTGCGCACCGGTCTGCGCCATCTTCCCCTGGCCCCGACGCAAGCGGCCGTCGCCTCGCCCTTCGACTATGCCGAACTCACCCGCGTCCTCGTCGTCACCGATGTCCAGCGCAACGACCAGGCCCAGGTCGCCGCGGCCTTCCGCGAGCTGTTCCTGGCTTCGGGCGGTGGCGCGATGGGCCTTTTCACCGCGATTGCCCGCCTGCGCGATGTCCATGGCCGTGTCGCAGAAGCGCTCGAACATGCCGGGCTTCCGCTCTACGCCCAGCATGTCGACGCCAAGGATACCGGTACCCTTGTTGATATCTTCCGGGCCGAAGAAGACGCCTGCCTGCTCGGCACCGATGCCGTCCGCGACGGCGTCGATGTCCCCGGCCGCTCCCTGCGCCTTATCGTATTTGACCGTGTCCCCTGGCCGCGCCCCGATATCCTGCACAAGGCCCGGCGTGAGGCCTTTGGCGGCAACCAATGGGACGACCTCATCACCCGCCTGCGCCTGCGTCAGGCCTTCGGCCGCCTTGTCCGGCGGGCTGATGATCGCGGCGTTTTTGTCATGCTCGACCGTGGATTGCCGTCGCGTCTGCTCACCGCTTTCCCCGAGGCAGTCGAGGTCCAGCGCATGGGTCTGGCCGATACAATCACCGAAATCCGTAACCATCTTGGCACCTGAGGGCGAGCAGACCTCGACAAACCACGACCTCGTTCCTACATTCCCCGCGACAAGGCGCGTCAGCGTAACCATCCCTCATGTCCGTGACACGTTCACCGCGCGGACCATCAGAAGGCAGAAATTAAGATGACCCAGCTCGATCCGCATGCCGCGCTGATCTACACCATGGTGGTGGTTTCGGCCGCCGATGGCAGCATGGACGACGACGAACTCAGGGCAATCGGCGACATCGTACGCCACCTCCCTGCCTTCACCGGTTTTGACGAAAACGAACTGCCGCGCATCGCCGAAGCCTGCGCCGCCCTGCTGGCCGATGAAGACGGTTTCGAGACCGTCATCACGATCATTTCAGAGAATCTGCCCGACAAACTGCGCGAGACGGCCTATGCCATCGCCTGCGACATCGCCGCGGCCAACCTGGAAGTCGATGAAGACGAGATGACCATCCTCCAGCAGATCCGCTGGCGCCTCAGCATCGACCGCCTCACCGCCACCGCGATCGAACGTGGCTCAAGGGCACGTCACCAGACGGTCTGACACCGGTTGCGCCATGACGAAACCGCCGGGCCTCGTGAAGCGTCTAGCGACTTTGACTGCCGTCGTTTTGTTGCCACCTGCCTCTATCCTGAGCCTCATCGCTCTGGTTTTGTTGATTGTCGATACACCTTTCGACAATCAATTTCACAAGTTCGTCTTGGTGGCTGGGGTGGTTCTAATCTTTGCGGTGTCGGTTGTTGCAGGTCGACACGCCCTGGATCAGCGGGTTCTCAGGCAAGGACGCACGCCGCCGATCAAGTCACCTGGTGTCATCGAACGCCTCTGAAGCAGTAGACGACACGACATCTGTGAGAACGGGAATACGAAAGAGGCGGAAGCCCCTTGCGACCCAAAGACAGGCTTCCAGGATACGCCAAGTGCCCCAGCGTCGGCAGCATAGCCGACGGCGGAGGTGAATGATTCCATCGCTATGCTAGCCTGATGGCAATCACCACCTATCAGGCGAACAACACACCATGTCCGTAACCAACCATTTCTCTGCCACCTACTCCAAAGCGCGCGCAAAGTTCCTGGAGACCTGCGGATCTCTTGGTCTCGCGGTCGAACACCACATCCACCCCGAACTTGGACGTGAAGGCGAAGAATTGGCGACCGATGTCGCCCGTTTCGGCCCCGAAGATGCGGATCGTGTCCTCTTCACCATGTCGGCAACCCATGGGGTCGAAGGATTCTGCGGCTCGGGCGCACAGATCGGCGCGCTGCGTTCCGGCCTCTACGACAACCTCCCCGATGGCATGGCGGCTGTCCTGATCCATGCGATCAACCCCTATGGTTTCTCCTGGCTGCGCCGGGTGACGCACGAAAACGTCGATCTCAACCGCAACCATCTCGATCACGCAGCGCCGTATCCGGTCAACCAGGGCTACGAACACCTGCGCGGTGCGATCTGCCCGCAGGAATGGACAGCCCAGGCTCAGACTGCCGCCCGTGCGACGCTCGATGCCTATGCCGAGGAACACGACACCATGGCGCTGCAGGGCGCGATCTCGGGCGGCCAGTACAGCCACGCCGAAGGCCTCTTCTTCGGCGGCCATGACACCACCTGGTCAGCCCGGACGATGCATGATGTCGTCGCCAAACATGCCGCAGGCGCACGCCACGCCGGTCTGATCGACTACCACACCGGGCTCGGGCCCTATGGCTACGGCGAGTTGATCTCCGACCACCTGCTTGATGATCCCGGTCATGACCGGCTTGTCGCCTGGCTGGGCGAAGCCGATGTCACCAACACCGATGACGGCAGCTCGGCCTCCGCCCCGCTCACCGGCGTCAACAGTTTGGGTATCGCCCGCGCAGCGCCCCATGCCAGCCTCACCATGGTGACGCCGGAGTTCGGCACCTCACCGGTCGATCAGGTGCTCGACTCGTTGCGTGCAGATTGCTGGCTGCATAACCACGGCGAGCTCGATTCCGATCAGGGCCGCGCGATCAAGGCCGAGATCCGTCGCTGCTTTTATCCCGATGCCGATGACTGGAAAGCCATGGTCTTCGAGCGCACCAGCGTCACTGAACGCAAGATGATCGCCGGTCTCGCCGCTCAGGCTTAAACCAGCGCCACCAGTACGCGCTCGACAAAACCATCATGGTGATCGTCGCCGAGCCAACGCGCGACCGCGACCAGGTCGTGTTTGTAGTCGACCCAGACCAGATGACCGCCCGCGCCCAGCGCAAAGATCGCGTCATGCGGCGCCGAGGGAACCATCAGCCCGTCGGTGTTCAGCCACCA
>Ga0233427_10005110_pt1 | contig 10588 bp, 10 predicted proteins | sample SI_118_April2016_5_FD_179885 | JGI IMG/M metagenome (GOLD analysis project Ga0233427, IMG submission 179885) | Seawater microbial communities from Saanich Inlet, British Columbia, Canada - SI_118_April2016_100_MG | ecosystem: Environmental > Aquatic > Marine > Inlet | place: Canada: British...
TGGATAAACTAAACAGCCTGTATTTATAAAATATGTGAATAAAATAAATAAAAATAAAACTAAAAATAATAAAAAATATTTATTAAATAATAAAAAATAACAGGTTTGAATATATTTTTTTTTTTTTATTTTTTTTTAAAATAAAAATAAATAATGGAATAATAAAAATTATGTATAAAATATAAAAAGCTTTAAGAGAAACAATCAATGCGCCAAGCAAATATATATAAAATAAATTAAAGGTTTTAATAGACTTTAAATTAACAAAATTTAACAATTCAATTATAAATAAAAATACCAATACCATTGCAGCACGGTCAGTTCCATATTCAGATATCCTATAAAAAAATATATTTAGAAAAATAAATGATAATAAGCTTAAAAAATGAATTAAATTCAATCGCTCAACTTTAGTAAATATAAATTTAAAATAATTATGAATTTTCTTTAGAAGAATAATGTTTGTAAATCCTAAAATAAATAAAGAAGTAAAATTAAATAAATAAAATTTTGCATAAGGCAAATAAAATAAAGAATTTATATAAAATATAGACGATGGTGTTCTAAAGCCATGATTAAATTGGCCAATTCCTATATGCAAACTTTGTTGTGTTAGATAATATGTATAAGGAAAATGATAATATGGAAAATCATCATGATTTTTAAATTGAAGTACAGCACAAAATAATAGAATAAAAACTATAAAAGTGAAAATAATTTCACTTTTATATAAAAAGTATTTTTGTTTTATTGAATAGATGAATAAAATTAATCCAATAAAAAGTACTATAAGATTGTGAAATTCAGTATGTGCAATAAAAAGATTACTAAAATATGAATAAATAATTAATATATAGATGCCAAACAAGCCTGCATATCCAAAATTAATTAAATCTAATTTAATTTTGAACAATTTTAAAAAAAAAAGCCCATAACCAATTATGGATACAAGAATTAGCGTATAATAAATAATGAATATATAAAAATTGTACATTAACTTAATATCTATTTTTATTGAAATATGGAGTTAACGTTATAGAATTTTAATATAACATTGTCTAAATAATTAATCAAAAATGCACAATCTCACTTTAATAATACCAGCAAAACATGAGGCAGAAAGTTTACCAATCGTTTTAGATGAATTACAAAAATATAATTATAATATAAATATTATTTTACACCCCACAGATGTAAATACGATTAAGGCCATAAAAAATTATAATATCAATATAATATATCAAAAAAACAAAGGATATGGAGATGCTCTAATTCAAGGAATTAATAGCTGTAAAACAAAATATTTTTGTATTTTTAATGCAGATGGTTCATTTGATCCTTCTGAAATCGAAAAAATGTACAATACTATTAATTCTGAAAAATTAGATTTTATATTTGCATCCAGATATCAATCTAAATCAGGTAGTGAAGATGATACAATAATAACCTTGATAGGAAACTATATATTTACCTATATAGGTAAAATATTTTTTAAACTTAATATTACTGATATTTTATATACTTTTGTAATTGGAAAAACTAAGGAAGCACTTATGCTTAATTTAACTAAAAAAAATTTTTCTTTCTGTGTTGAACTACCAATAAAAGCAAAAAAAATGAAAATGAAATTGGGGAGTACAAATTCTTATGAAAGAAAAAGAATTGCAGGTAAGAAAAAAGTTAATGCTTTTAAAGATGGTTTTTTAATTTTAAAATATATGATTAGTTTATATTTCAAAAAATAATAAAATTTATATCAAATGAAAATTGCAATAATTCCAGGTGCTTTTTTTCCTGACCCAGGAGGTGCTCAAGTTCAGGCTCATAATTTATCAAATATCTTTAATAAAAAAAAAATTCAATCTGATATTCTTTTATTAAATAAAACAAATATAAAAAAAAAAAATTATAAAATAAAATATCTAAATAAATTTATAATTAATTTAGTTTTTATTTTTGATTATTATTTAAATATTAATCTGTCATTTTTATTAAAAATTTACCTAAGCCAAATGATTAAAAAAGAAAAGTATCAAGTTTGGCACTTTATATTTACGAATTACAAAAGCTTAATTTTAATAAATGCACTTAATGCACTTAGTCAAAAAATTGTAGTTACGTTTCAGGGGGCTGATATCCAAATTAATAATAAGATACATTATGGTAATAGGCTAGATAAGAAGTATGATAAATTATTCAAAAAGACACTAGAAAGTATTGATAAATTTACTGCAATCTCAAACAACATCAAACATGATTTAATTAAGTTAAAGATTAAAAAAAACAAGATTGTTGAAATACCAAATGGAATTCCTTTAGAAAAATTTTTAAGAATTAAAATTAAAAAAAAACCAAGTAAACGTCTTAAAATAGTTACAGTTGCAAGATATGCAATAAAAAAAAAGGGTTATGACCTTGTTCCAAAAGTTGTCTTTCACTTAAATAGGTTAAACGTTAATTTTGAATGGGTAATCATTGGGCGTGGCACTCATCTTCTCTACGAAAATAAATGTGTATATAAAAATAGAAAAAAATTTAAAATTTTAAACAACTTATCTTCTAAAGAAGAGCTTTATTTTCCTAATAGCAAAATAATCAAAGAATATCTTAAATCTGATGTCTACGTCAATTTATCAAGAATTGAGTCTTTTGGAATCACTTTTGTTGAGGCTTTAGGAGCAAATATTCCAGTAATCACATTTGATTCAAAAGGAGCTAATGAAATAGTTAAAAATAATTTAAATGGATTTATTACTCGCAAAAAAAAAGTATTCTTATTATGCAAAAAAATTGCATATTTTGAAAAAAATAAAAAAAAATTTAAATCTAATCCATTAAGCTCTTCTAAAAAATATGATTTAGAATTTTTATATGTTAAATATTTAGAAATTTACAGAAATTTAGTGTAAATTTAAGTAAAGATTGATAAAAATATCACTAATTTTAAAATTTATATCAAATATTTTATTACTTTGTTTATAAGTTGTAAGTGTTAGTTTTTTACTTAGAACCTAATTTAAGTTTTTTAACTAGTATTTTGTTAAATGTTAAAGATAGTTAGTATTTTTCAACAGTAATTATTTTATCAAAGTTTTATTTTTTCACCAGAGTATTTAAGCCATATAAGCACAGGTTATATAATGAGCTTCCTCTATGGTGCTTTATTAATGAATGATATTTTTATAAACTGTTGGGCATACATTCACACCTATTTCTTGAATATTTTTTTAGGGCAATTTTTTTTCTTAATATTATTTAAATTGTTTTCTAAATAATATCTTTGCACTAATAGATGTAAACCTTGGGACTAGAACGCTCAGGCCTTTAGTTACACAGTTGTGATATGCCAATCAATTTAAAAATTGATATAAGCAAATTTTCTCAAATTTATTTACATAATATATTTAAGGTTTATTTATTTAATAGTAAATAATTCTTATTTGTAGTTCTTTTTAAAATTTAATAATTTTAGATATATAAAAATATATATAAATACCGAAACTAATATAAGTGTTATTTGAAATTTACTACTTAGTAAATTTTGACTAGCTAGCATAAAGAGTAAAAAGTTATAAGTATTAATAGTTATTCCAGTAATTGAAGAAATATATTTTTTACTAAAAAAACTATTTTGATTTAAATAAAAAAAAAGCAGCTGATGGAAATGATTAATATCTGGCTTTATTGGAGATTTTTTAAATCTATATTTTCTAATTATTGAAAATAAGTTTTCGAATCCAGGGTACCACAGAAGTAAAACTATGTAATATGGTGAGATAAATAGATTATTAATGTGAATATCCACTAAAAGGTAAGCAAATAGTAAACTTATAAGATATGCACCACTGTCTCCTAAAAATATTTTATTAAAAAAATTTAAAATAAAAATATAAAAAAGTATTATAATAAAATGATTATCAATTAATAGTATATAAAGATAACTTGAATTAAATTCTATTGTCCTTAAGGCAAATAACAAACTTAAATAATATCCAATAGTAAGAGTATTTATACCATCAATAAAATTAGATCCATTTATTATAATTAAAAAACAAAATGAAGTAAATAAAATTGCAAAAAAATCATAATTACTTAATAAATAATCTAATAGAATTATATTAGTTTTTATTTCCGATATATTAAGTAAGTATATAAATAATAAAATAATAATGAACTGCAAAATTATTCTAAGTTTAGGAGAATTAATTTTTTTAATATCAGAAAAAAACCCTATAAAAAAAATAAAAAAACAAAAAAGCTTTAAATGCAATAAATCATCTGGCAAAGAAATTAGAATAAATAGTAATATAGAGACACCCCCAACTAAAGGTGTTACTTCTTTATTTACAAATTTTTGATGACTAGAGCCTGTGTAATTTAATAAAAATGAAAACCTCTTACAGCAGTAAAACATTAATAAAGAAATAATTATAATAAAAATTATATGAAGCATTTTTATTTTCTTAAAGAATTAATAGATAATACAAATAACAATATAAATGATTTAAGTGAATTATACCCCATAAAAATTTTGTAAACCTTAAACCCATCACAAATTTTTTGTATAATATGTGATGACAGTGAATCATCTAGTTTTCTCCAATATGTAAAAAACTTTTTTAAACCAACAATTTCAATATTTTTTTTTGCTAATTTTAACCATAAAACATAATCTTCTTTAGTTTTCAATTTTGGAAAAGGGTCTGTATTCATCAAGTTTTTTTTTAACATCACTGTAGATAGTCCAATATCACAAGAACTTATAAGGTTTTTAAAACTTAATTTTTTTTTTGCTATTCTTTCGCCAACAATATTTCCATTTTCATTAATGATTTTATAAGAAGTATAAGAAAATGATTTACTATTTTTAATCATAAAATTTAATTGTTTACATAATTTATCTTTATGCCAATAGTCATCACAATCTAAAAAGGCTAAATAATTTCCTTTTGCCCTTTTAATTCCTTTATTTCTTGAAAATCCAGCACCAAGACGAATCTTATTGTTTAATATTATAATTCTATTGTCTAATTTTTTAATATTTATTAAAAAATTTTTATTTTCACTTGGGTCATCATTAATTAGAATTATTTCAAAATTTTTATACGTCTGATTTAAAACTGATAATATTGATTTTTCTAAGTATTTTTTTTTTTTATAATATGGCATGATTACACTTATTAATGTCATGGAATTTTTTAATATTATAAATGTTATATTTTTAATTTATATTATAAGCTGTTTACAGGTTTAATGGGAAAAAAAAAAAAATTTGATTATGTGATAATTGGTTCTGGACCATCTGGCTCAGTTCTTGCTTATCAATTAGCAAAAAGTGGCAATAAAATTGCATTAATTGATAGAGCTACAAACACGAAACAAGACTCTAATAAAAATAGTTTTATGTTTTCGCCTTATATAAATAAATCAAATTACAACTATTCACCAATTTTTAGCAACCAGCTGGGAGGCAATAGTGCATTATGGAATTGTAAAATTTATTTAATAAGCAAGGATGAATTTAATAATGATAGTTGGTCGTTTAAATATGAAGAGTTAATAAAATACTCAAAAGATTTAGCAAAAAAATTTCAAATTAATCATAATCATATAAATAAAGTTATTAAATATAAAGGTTTCAAATCTTCAAGTTCATTAAGAGAAAAAAAGTTAGGTAATATTTTTGATTTTTTGAAAATTAGCTCAAATAAATTTATTACTGTTTTTGATAACAGCTCACCTATTAAAATGGTCTACAAGCATAAGAGAAATGATGTATCTGGAGTAATTATAAATAATATTATAAAAAATAAGGAAATAGAATTGTCAATTAAAAAATCTATAATTTTCTGTGCTGGAGGATTAGGAAATCCAAATTTAATACAAAATTTATTTCATAATTATAATAAAAATATAGGAAAAAATCTATGTGATCATTCCCATATAAATCTATCAACTATATCTGATGATACTGCATCTAAAATTAAAAAATTTTCTAAATACTTTATTTTAGGAAATAATAACAAAAAAGAAAAAAACATATTCATAAAAAATAAGGATTATTTTGGGGGTCTTCAACTAGATTATATTGAAGATCCATCAAGAATATTAAAAAGGATCTATTTGAGATCTCAGGTAATTTTTTCTAAAAAAATTTTAAACATAATAATAAGTTATTATAATTTATTATTTAAAATAGTCTCAAAATTATTATATTTATTTAAAATTAAAAATAAATACACTTTTGAATTCTTTTTTTCACAAAAAAAGACTAATAAAAATTTCATTAAGATTAATAAAGCTACAAGAGATATATATGGACTCTATAAGTCAGACATTAATTGGAAATTATCAAAATCTGATAAAAAAAATTATCAAAAAATAATTGATATTGTGGAAACAATATTTCTTCAAAAAAAACCTTCTAGAGATAAATTTTTAGAACAAAGAATTTTTACTGGTTTACACCCAAGTTGCACCACTATTTCAACAAAAAATAAAAATATTGCCTGCGTAGATAAAAATTTAAAACTAATAAATTTTAAGAATGTATATATTTGTGGATCAAGTGTTTTTAGTGGAAATGGATTCACCAATCCAACTTGGACAATCATGACACTAGCAAATAGATTGTCCTCTTATCTTAAAAAAAATTACTAATATTATCTATAATAAATTTTAACCGATAAAAATTGTTATTATTTGAAATAACAATAAAGAACAGAAATTGATGGCCTAAGAGTAATCGCAGAATTAGCTTTAATAATGTTATATATCATCCACAAATAAGAACGCTGCTTTTGAGTGGTAGCTATATTAGTGCGGGTATTTTTTTGTTATTAGTGGATATCTAATATCTCTAATAATTTTAAACGATATTAAATTTACTAAACTTATTAAAAAAATCACACTAAAAAAATTTGTTTCTCTTACATGGGATAAAATTAATTATAATTTTACTAAACCAGAATATGAATTTTTTACTTCGAAAAAAGATAAGATTTTTATTATAAAGATCATATAATTCTTGAAGAGTAAAATATTGAATAGTAAATTGTTAAATATTCAATAATCTAGATAAATAATTGTGATGACTAAATATAGTATATTTTTTTGATAATTTTTTAGCATTGTATAAACAATTTTTTAGCAAATCAGAATCCATCTCTCTAAATTTAATAAAAGTTTTCATAAAACTTTCAATGTTATTAGATTTAAATAATAATCCATTTTCTAGATGCCTTAATAATTCAATAGGGCCACTTGTGCAGTCTGATGAAATAATTGGTGTGGAAGACAAGGCCGATTCGATTAAAACAAATCCAGGATCTTCCCATAGCGAACTTAAAATAAAACAATTTGCAAATTTTAGATACTCATAAACGTTTTTTTTATATCCAACTAATCTCACATGCTTATTTAAATTTAATTTTAATATCAATTCGTGTAATTCTTCTCTTTTTTCACCCTCACCAATTATAATTAACTTATAGTTTTCATTTCTAAATTCTTGTTTAATTGCAGCAAAACATTTTATCAAAAAAGTAAAGTTTTTCTGCTTTGTAAGTCTACCTATGCCTATAATCAATTTTTCATTTTTACTGTGTAAGTAATTGCTTTGTTTCTTTTTTATAAGATATTTTTTTATCTCAACTATTGGATCTGGTAAAAAAAAAAGCTTTTTATTAGAAAAAATTTTATCATTGGACAACTTATCTCTTGTATAAAGAGTTGGACAAAATATTTTATAAATATTTTTTTCTGAAATTTGCCAATATTTTTTTCTAATAAAATTAAGTTTTGGTAAGCCTGATATTCTTAAAATTAACTTTGTATCAAAATTAAACATGTTAAAAAGAAATAGTGGAAGAGATGAAATTAAGTGACACATCATGTATTCAGGTTTTTCTTTTTTTAATATTCTGTAAAGTGGCAGGAGTGATATTAAAAAAATAATAACGTATGACATTCTACTTTTAAAAAAAGTATATCGTGGTAGCTTACTATAAATACTAAAAGGTAATAAATTTATTATATTAATACCTTCCTTTTCGATCTCTTGACTGTATTGATCCCATTCACCTACTACATTTAATATGGTTGGTTTAAATTTTTTTGAATATTTGTTTAGCGATTTAGCAGAATTGATAACTGCATAAATCGTTGCTACTTCTGATATATGGGGAGACCAATAAAAGACTCTCATTCTATTTTTTTAAATATTTATAAATTTTTCTCATATAAATATATGTGTACTTAATAAAAAAATTAACTGTCCAAATATTTTTGGTCAACTTTAGCTCCTCACCAAAATTATTTATTTTGATATAAGAGGACAGGCCTGAAGAACCATAAGTTTTAGAGTAGACTATGTTACTATGGTTTGAGGCATAAATTTTATTCACCATTTCATTAATTTCACCAACATTCACTGTATGGGGAATCAATTTTTTTTCTCTATAAATTAAATTATCAGTATCATCAAAAAACATAATTCCATTTTTTTTTAAATATGGGAACCAGTTATAAGCAAGTTTTTTAACATGTTCACTATCATGATAACTATCAATATATATTAAGTCTATTCCATGAGATAATTTGTCGAATGTCTTTAAAATTTTTTTTGTATCCAAATCATCAGTTTTTAAAAAGGACCAATTTTTAGATAAAACTACATCATGACAATCCTCAATGTCTATAGAGTATACATGTCCCCCTTTTTTTTCTGCAAGGTAAGCAAGTATTGAACTCGATGCACCTGTATTAACTCCAAACTCTAGAACTACAGGATTATCAATTTCTATCAAAGAATTATAAATAATTCTTTTTTGATACATATCTTTATCATTGTTTGTTTTATAGTTAATAATATTATTTATTAACTCTTTGTGATTTTTACTTATCATCGTATAAATTTCTTCTTATTTATTTAATTTTTGGAAAAATTAAATTTCTGATTTTGTTTAATGTTTTTATAATACTTAAAAAAATAATAAAAAGTATATTTTGATTATTTTTAAATCTAATCTTAATTTCTTCATAAAGGGTTCTAAAAAAACCAAGTCTACTACTTATGCCAAACTGATCAAAATTCCCAATTATCTCCTTTTTTAAGGTTGAAATTCCGCGTAATTTTTTTAATACAATCATTCTGTAAATTAAATCATAATCTGATGAATATTTAAAGTTTTGATCATACAGGCCAAAACTATCATGTATTTTTTTCCTTATAAAAAAACCTGATGAATGACCAGGAAAAATATTAAATTTCCAATTTAATAAATGTGGGTGAAACCCACTCATAATTCTATTTTTTTTTACTGTACCAAAAAATAAGTCAACATCTTTATGTTTTATTTGATATTTATTAATTATACTCAATGCATCAGGATAATATGTATCGCCTGCATTAAGTATTCCAATTATTTTTCCTTTTGATAGCTTTATTCCCTTATTCATTGCGTAATAAATTCCTCCATCTTTTTTTGAAACCCATTTATTGATAAATTTTTTATATTTTTTTATAATATCGAGTGTTCGATCTGTTGACATGCCATCAATAACAATCAATTCAAAGTTATTATATTTTTGTTTGATTAAACTTTTAATGGTTTTTTCAAGACCTTTTGAATTATTTTTTACAATAGTAATTATAGAAAAGGTAAATGTCATTATAATTAATTATTTGAATGCATTAATAAAAAAGTTTTCATATTTTATAATAGAATTTTTAAGTGTAAATTTTTTAGAATTACTTTTATTTTTTTTGCTCATTTTAATGAATTTCAACTTATTATTATGAAAATAATCTATTTTTTCAGCTAGATTATAAGGATCTTCTGGGTTAAACAGGGCATCCCTTTTACCATATTTTATAATATCGTATATTCCTCCGTTTGATTGTGATGCAATAACTGGAATATTACTATTTATAGCCTCAACTACGGAATTTGGAAAACCTTCAAAATAAGAAGAATTAATATACAGATCTGTTTTATTTAAAAATTTGTTTATATTTTTTTTTTGGCCCAACAACTTAATTTTTTTATCTAGCTTATTTTCATTAATATATTTTGCTAACTCAATTTTTTTATTCCCAGAGCCTATTATGTTCAATTTAATTGAGTCACTTTTTGTAAATTGTACTGCTTTTATTAAAGTTAAAATATTTTTTTCAAATGTTAGTCTAGTAATTGTTGAAATAATTGTTTTTTTTCTAATATTATACTTTCTATTTTTAACTTTTATAATTGATGGTGGATATATAGTTTCAACTTTTTTACCACAAACTTTTTCAAGATCTTCAGAAAGTTTTTGTGAATTACCAATAATTTTATCTGCATTCTTATAAAACAATTTAACTAGTAAGTGCGTTATTTTTTTTTTATAAAATCAGTTATATTTTCATAAATTAGAAGTTCCTTAATAGGTGTTCGTTCAATTAAAAATATTTTTAAATTAGGTTTTTTTTTTATAAGTATACAAGACAAGGCATTTGCATAATTAATATTGGATATAAAAATTACTTTTTTATTTTTAATTTTACTATTAATAATTTTATTAATTTCTTTAAATGAAAAAATTGTTT
>Ga0233427_10005111_pt1 | contig 10586 bp, 9 predicted proteins | sample SI_118_April2016_5_FD_179885 | JGI IMG/M metagenome (GOLD analysis project Ga0233427, IMG submission 179885) | Seawater microbial communities from Saanich Inlet, British Columbia, Canada - SI_118_April2016_100_MG | ecosystem: Environmental > Aquatic > Marine > Inlet | place: Canada: British...
TGGGCCGGGTTGCTCGGCAGGTCGAGGGTGGCTCCTGCAAGCTTGGAACGGCTCTCCTCGCCGACAGCCATCTGCAGGTCGCCGACCTCCCAGCGGTGGCAGTCAGAAGGCAGCTCATCGACGGGGGTGAATGCCAGGTCGTAGACGTAGTCCACCCCGGACACCCCGGTCACATCGATCTGGAGGGCCAGGCCAGCGGGATCGTCCTCGCTGTCTCGCACCTCGCGGACCTTGGCCAGTGCGGCGTCGGTGACGGAGATGACCGGCTCGGTGGTCTCCCCATCGGGAACAAGGACGGTCTGCTCGCTCATGGCCCCATGGTACCGGAGCCGTCGGGCTGCGCTTCGACCCTCCCGACGTTGCGGCGGTAGGTTCTGCGGCCATGGACGACACAGGACCTGCTACCTCACCCGTCACCATCCACCGGGACGGCAAGGTGGCGATCATCCACCTCGACGACGGCAAGGCCAACGCCCTGGGCCACGCTGCCATCGCTGCCCTGCTCGCCGCCTTCGATGAGGTGGAGGCCTCCGACGCCGACGCCGTGGTCCTGGCCGGCCGACCAGGACGGTTCTCGGCGGGGTTCGACCTCAAGGTGATGCAGGCCGGCCCGGATGAGGCCCGCAGGATGCTGAGCGCCGGTGTGGACCTCTTCCTCCGCAGCTACCTGTTCGGTCGCCCCGTTGTGGCGGCATGCACCGGGCATGCGATCGCTGCGGGTTCCATCCTCCTCATGTCCACAGACCTTCGCATCGGCGCCGCAGGGGACTTCAGGATCGGCCTCCCCGAGCTGACCATCGGCATGCCCCTGCCCTTCTTCGCCACCGAGTTGGCCAGGGATCGGATCTCCAGGCGACATCTCTCGCAGGTCTTCCTGGGGCGCATGTACGACCCGGAGGGAGCGACCGACGCCGGCTTCCTGGACCAGGTGGTCGACGCCGAAGCGGTGATCGATACCGCCGTCGAGCAGGCGCTGGCACTCAGCGGCGTGAGCCGTGGTGGCCTGAAGCGCACCCGGGTGACGTCCCGCGGGGCCATTGCCGATGCCATCCGGGCGGGCCTCGACGAGGACCTCTCCCACTTCTCCGTCCAGGGCTGAGGGGACCGAGCCGGAGACACGCCGGGTCCTCCACGACATGATGAACGGCCGGTACGACGCCCTACTCCTGGTTGCCTTCGGCGGCCCCGAACAGCCCGGCGACGTCGAACCGTTTCTGGAACGGGTGACGGCGGGGCGTCCCATTCCGTCGGACCGCCTTGCCGAGGTGGCCGGCCGCTACCTGTCGGTCGGTGGGCGGTCACCCCTGAACCCGAGGATGCGGGCGCTGCTGGCGGCTGTCAGGGCCGAACTCGCCGCCCGCCGCATCCACCTCCCTGTCTTCTGGGGAAACCGGAACGCCGCCCCCCTGCTGGCCGATGCCGTGGCGGAGATGGCCGCCGCCGGGGTGGAACGGGCCCTGGCCTGGACCGCATCGCCTTATGCGTCGTACAGCGCATGCAGGCAGTACGGCGAGGACCTGGTGGCGGCCTGTTCGGCCGTCGGCGAGCGTGCACCGGTCATCGACATGATCCGGCGCCACCATGACCACCCGGCTCTTCTGGAACCGGCCGCCGACCGGCTTTCAGAGGCCCTGGCACGCCTACCCGGGGACCGACGCGACGGCGCCCACCTGCTCTTCAGCGCCCACAGCATCCCGACAGCGTTCGCCGACACGTGCGACTACGAGGCCCAGGTCGTCGAAGCCTCACGGCTGGTGGCCGCCCTGGTGGATCCCGCAGGCCACCACCCCCACGAGGTGGTGTGGCAGTCGAGGACAGGCTCGCCCCGGGTGCCCTGGCTGGAACCGGACGTGGGCGACCGGATCGAGGCACTTGCCGAATACGGCGTGGATGCGGTCGCTGTCTCACCCATCGGGTTTCCGGTCGAGAACTTCGAGATCGCCTGGGACCTCGACACCGATGCCGCACGCCGCGCAGCCGACGTGGGCGTGGCGTTCGCCCGTGCAGCTGCAGTCGACGATGACCCACGCTTCGCATCCATGGTGGTCGACCTGGCGGTGGAGCGGCTGGACGGGACCGCAGGCGGACCTCGACCCGGTGCGGGCAGCCTCGGCATTCGGCCGGATACGTGTGGTGTCAACTGCTGCCCGGATCTCCGCCGGGTGGAGCATCCCGAGGGGGATCCCCGACCGTCGAAGTCCTGACGGGTATTTTCAGTGGTGATGAACCACGCTCGGATCGCCACCGAAGCCCTCCGCTTCCGGCTCGGCACGCTGACCACCAGGGCGGAGGGGGCCCATAGCCTCGACCCGGTTGAAGCGGGCGACATCCTGATCACCTGTGGCGACCCCGGTGTGGACCAGGCCCTTCGCATGCTCGGACAGACCTGGATGCAGGCCGGGCTGGTACCCGAGTCCATCGACCATCCATGGTCGGCTGGCGACGCGGCACGGCTCCGATCCGTGGGTGGAACCGCCCTACTGGATGCGCTGGACGAGCTGGTGACCGGCGTCTCGCGGTGTCGCTTCCGCAACTGAGGCTGACGCCGGCCTACCCCGCCCGGCCATGCCGCGGCGGAACCGATGCTCCGAAGTACGGTCCCCACAAGGCCCCGGCGGGCGCTGTCGCACCCGTGCGCCATGCTCGTCGGACGACGACCGACCGGACGACAGGCGACCATCCAGCCCCATGAGCAAGCAGCAGAAACTCCTCCCCGACGACCAGTCCTTCGCCCGCGAGGTGATCGACGTAACCGTCGCCGACGAGCTCAAGGAGTCGTTCCTCGCATACTCGCTCTCGGTGATCACCGCCCGTGCCATTCCCGACGTGCGCGACGGCCTGAAGCCGGTCCAGAGGCGGATCCTCTACTCGATGCTCCACATGGGAATCCGGCCTGACACACCGCACAGGAAGAGCGCCCGAGTGGTCGGCGACACCATGGGCCGCTACCACCCCCACGGGGATGCCGCCATCTACGACGCCCTCGCACGCATGGCCCAACCGTTCTCCCGGGGCATGACCCTCATCGATCCCCAGGGCAACTTCGGCTCGCTGGACGACCCGCCTGCGGCTTCGCGCTACACCGAGTGCCGCCTGACCGCCGCCGCCATGGCAATGGTCGGAGAACTCGACGAAGACACCGTCGAGTTCAGGGCCACATACGACGGCGAGGCGGTAGAGCCCGTCTACCTGCCGGCCCTGCTGCCCAACCTCCTACTCAACGGCACCACCGGAATCGCAGTGGGCATGGCCACCAACATGCCCACCCACAACCTGGCGGAGGTGTACGAGGCCATCGCGCTCACGATGAACAAGCGGCGGCCGAAGCCCACCATCGACGAGATACTTGCGGTGCTGCCGGGACCCGACTTCCCGAGTGGCGGCATCGTGGTGGACGACGGCATACGCGAGGCCTACGCGACTGGTCGGGGAACCATCCGCATGCGGGCCCGCGCCCACGTGGAGGACGTCGGTCGGGGCCGCCAGGCAATAGTGGTGACCGAACTCCCCTACCTCACCGGGCCGGAACGTGTCATCTCGAAGCTCAAGGAGTTGAACGAGTCTGGCCGGGTGACCGGAATCGCCGACTTCAAGAACCTCTCGGACCGCCACACCGGACTACGCATCCAGGTGACGGTGAAGCCCGGCCACAACCCGCAGACCGTCCTCGGAGAGCTCTATCGGCTGACACCCCTGGAGGAGACCTTCGGTATCAACAACGTCGTGCTGGTGAACGGCGAGCCCCGCACACTCGGCATCCAGGAGATGTGCAGCCACTACATAGACCACCGCCTGGACGTCGTGGTCCGACGCACCCGCCACAGGTTGAACAAGGCCGAGGAACGCCTTCACCTGGTCACTGGCCTCCTCACGGCCCTGGACTCCATTGACGAGGTCGTCGCCATCATCCGTGGCTCCGAGGACACGGCTGCCGCCCGTGTCGGGCTCATGGAACGATTCGACCTCAGCCGCATCCAGACCGACCACATCCTCGACATGCCACTCAAGAGGCTGACAGCACTCGAAACCCGTCGGCTGCTCGACGAGCGAGACCAGCTGGAGGAATCCATCCGTGGATTCACGACGCTGCTGGGCTCCGAAAAGCGGCAGCGGACCCTGGTGCTGAGTGAACTGGCCGAAGCCGTGGAGTCCTTCGGGAGGCCTCGCCGGACCGAGATCCTCCACCCGGACGACCTCCCGGTATTCGACTCCGTGACTGCGACCGACGACGTGACCGACGAGGCCTGCGTGGTCACCCTGTCGACGTCCGGCCAGATCGGAAGGCTGCCCGTGGACGGCGCCAAGAGGGCCACACCGGGTCGACACGACGTGCTGGTCACCTCACTATCCACCCACACCACCGCCACCGTCACAGCCGTCACCTCCGAGGGCCGCGCCCTGCAGGTCCTGGCCGCCGAGCTGGCCGATGGCTCCGGCCGTGGGCGTGGCGCCGGAGCCGCCCAGGCGTTCGGCACCAACCGGGGCGAGGTCATACACACGGTGGTGGCCGAGGGCACAGAGCACCTGGTGTTGGTCACGGCCAACGGCGTCGCAAAGCGCCTCACCCTCGACGAGGTGCGCTCCACCAGAAACGGCAAGCCGCTGTTGAAGCTGCGTGCCGGCGACCGGGTCGTGGCGGCCTTCACCGCCCCCGACGGCGTGGACCTCGTCATTACCGCCTCCGACGGCCAGGTACTTCGCACGGCGATCGACTCCATAAGCATCCAGGGCCGTGGTGCCGCAGGCGTCGCCGGCATGAAGCTCAAGGGTGGAGCAGCCATCGTCGGTGCTGCAGGCATTCTCGGCGATGACGCCCTGATCACGGTGACCGACACCGGCGGGGTGAAGGCGACCCCGAGCACAGAGCTGGAGTCACGTGGCAGGGGCGGAATCGGCGTCAGGGTCTCGAAGCTGGCGGACGGTGCGTCCATCTCGGCGGCCCACGTGGGACCGTCTATTGGCCTGCTCGCCATCATGGGCACCGACGAGGACCCCCGGAAGCCGGACCCGGTCCCCGTACCCCTGATGCTGGAGCCCACCAGGCGGGACCTGGTAAGCGGCACATCTGAACGACAGATCCTCGCCATCGGCCCGGCGAGGTGGTGACCATGGCGAACACGACAGCCCGCTCCTCCGGTGGCTCGAAGTCCGCTGCGACGACCCGGGGGGCCGGCAACGGTTACGACGCCGATGCCATCCAGACGCTTGAGGGCCTGGAGGCGGTGCGGAAGCGACCCGGCATGTACATCGGAGGCACGGGCTCGCAGGGACTCATGCACCTCGTCTGGGAACTCGTGGACAACGCAGTCGACGAAGCGGCAGCCGGTTTCGCTGACCGCATCCAGATCACGCTGCACCGCGACAGCTCCGTCGAGGTGGCCGACAATGGCCGCGGCATCCCGATCGATCGGCACGCCAAGCGAAAGGTCTCCGCCCTGGAGGTCGTCCTCACCGAGCTCCATGCGGGCGGCAAGTTCGGTGGCGGTGCCTACGGGGCTTCCGGCGGACTGCACGGGGTCGGGGCATCGGTCGTCAACGCCCTTTCCACCAGGCTGATAGCCCAGGTGGACCGTGACGGCTACACCCACGAACTGGGCTTCAGCGAGCGGGTGGCGGGCCAGTTCTCGGGATCGACGTTCACCGCAGGCCACCACCTGGAGAAGGTGAAGCGGATCTCCAGGAACAAGACGGGCACCCGGATCCGTTTCTGGTCGGACCGCGACATCTTCGACCCGGAAGCGCGCATCGACATCGACCTGGTCCACGAACGCGTCGTACAGGCCTGCTTCCTGGTTCCCGGCGTCAAGATCCGGGTCGTCGACAAACGATCCGATGGCTCGGCCGAACCCTTCGAGTTCGTGTCCCGTGGAGGGCTGGCCGACCTCGTGGACCACCTCTCGTCCGGGGGCAACGCCTGCGAGGTCATCACCCTCTCCGGCATCGACAGCTTCACCGAGCGGGTGCCGGTGGACGGAAAGATGACCGATGTCCAGCGGGAGTGCCTCGTCGAGGTGGCCCTTCGCTGGGTGAAGGGATACGAGACGAGGGTGGAGTCCTTCGTGAACACCATTCCCACCAGTCACGGCGGCACCCACACCGCCGGCTTCGATCGCGCGCTGACCCGCGCCGTGAACGACGTCCTGTTGAAGGACACCCGCAAGTTGGCGAAGCTGGCCAGGGACAACAAACACCGGGCCATCAAAGAGGACGTGCAGGAGGGCCTCGTGGCCGCCTGCAAGGTGGTGTTCGCCGAACCGCAGTTCCGCGGCCAGACCAAGCAGGAGCTGGGCACGCCCGCCATAGAGAAGATCGTCTACGACGTGATGAAGCGGGGCCTCACCGACTGGTTCACCACGAGCGGCCCCCGCACGCACGTCACTGCCATCCGGGAGAAGCTGGCCAATGCCGTCATCAACCGGGTCACCTCCAAGCAGATGCTCGAGACCCGCCGTAGGGCAGCCAACATGGGCTCGACCGGAATGCCCGACAAGCTGGCCGACTGCAGGAAACACGGTCCGGACTCGGAGCTGATCATCGTGGAGGGTGACTCGGCCGCCGGGCCTGCCAAGGCGGGCCGCGACGCCGCGTACATGGCCATCCTCCCGCTACGCGGCAAGGTCGTGAACGCGGGCAAGGCGACCATGAAGCAGGTGTTGGACAATGCCGAGGCCCAGGCCCTGTTCACCGCCATGGGAGCAGGCTCAGGCAGGGATTTCGACCTGGAGTCCGCCCGCTACGGACGGATCGTGATCCTGTGCGATGCCGACGTCGACGGCAGCCACATCCGATGTCTGCTCCTCACCCTGATCCATGAGTACATGCGTCCCATGCTCGAGGCGGGCCGCGTCTACGTCGCCCAGCCGCCGCTCTACTCGTGCCGACTCGGTGACACGGTCCACAGGGCCTTCTCCGACGAGGAGCGGGACGAGATCACAGCGGAGCTGACCAGGGGCGGGCGCAAGGCCGAGAACCTGAGGTGGAACCGGTTCAAGGGCCTCGGTGAGATGAACGTCGAGGAACTGGCCGTGTGTGCGCTGGACCCCGAGACCCGCATCCTGCGCAGGCTGACGATGGAGGACGGCGCCACCGCCAGCCACGCCGCCGAACTCTTCGAGACCCTCATGGGATCCGACGTGGCCAGACGCCGTGAATACCTGATCGCCAACAGCGCCCTGCTGGACCCCGCCGCCCTGGACGTCTAGGAGGACCGTCGTGCCCGACCTGCCCCGCAGTTTCTCGCCATCATCGGCCGGCACATACAGCCAGTGCCCGCGTCGCTGGCGGTTCCGATACGTCCAGAAGCTCCCCGACCCACCAGGTGAACCGGCCCTTCTGGGCACCTTCGCCCACCGGGTACTGGAGCTGCTGTGTAGCGATCCGGCCCCGGAACGCACTGTCGAACGGGCCAGGGAACTGGCCAGACAGGTCTGGCCGGAGACAGCCGACAGCGGGGACTTCCAGGCCCTCCAGCTCGACGAGGCTGCCCAGCGGGACTTCCGGTGGCGGGCCTGGACAGCCATCCAGGGACTCTGGTCCCTCGAGGATCCCGCCGACGTCGAGGTCCGGGCCACCGAACAGAAGGTCTCGGCGAACCTGGACGGAGTCCCGTTCTTCGGCATCGTGGACCGCCTGGACGCCGATGCCGATGGTCTGGTCATCACGGACTACAAGTCGGGCAAGGCACCCCGGGAGCGCTACCGGTCCAAGTCGCTGGACCAGGTCCTGCTCTACGCCGCAGCGGTGGAGGACAGCTCTGGGGAACGACCCGATAGCGCCCGACTCCTCTACCTGGGTAGCGAGATTCTGGAGGCCCCCGTTACCGAGGATTCACTGGGCGCCACCACCGAACGGTTCTCCGACACCTGGCGCCAGGTCGGTGAGTCCTGCGCCACGGACCGGTTCGAACCCTCAACCGGTCCGCTTTGCGGATGGTGTCCCTACGTGGACCGCTGCGACGAGGGACGCCTCGAGGTGGAGCAGCGTGTCGCCGCCGGCCGGATGCGTGCCGACGCTCCCGGCCGAGCGCTGCTCGGCCTCTGACAGCCGGCGTTCAGTCGGCTCGGCGTCGCCGCCAGAGCATCAGCGCCACGACCAGCGCCACGACGGCACCCAGCGCGCCCAGACGGTGCAGCAGGTCGGCACGCTCGTCAGTCATCTCCACCTGAGGGGTCTCGAACGGCTTCAACTCCTCGGATTCCGTCTCCAGAGCGGTAACCGGGGCCTCGTCGGACACGTCATCAGACACGTCATCAGACACGTCATCGGGTACGGCGTCCACCACTGGAACCGGCTCCAGCAGGCCGTCCACCGGGCTTTCATCCGATGGCGAGGGGCGGGCCCGTCGGGCCTGTGGGTCATATGCGGTCATCAGGCAGGGCTCCCCGGGGTCGGCGACTCAGAATCGGTCCGCGACCCTGATCCCGACCATGGGATCCGGTCCAGCAGGACCTCGAACTCGGCAGCAGCCTCGACGGCACCCGGACGGCGACCCAGGGCATGTATCGGCAGCGAATGCGCCGCCGCCTCGGCCACGGCTGCTCTCAGGCGGATGGGAGGCAGACACCGACCCGGGTAGGCCTCCTCCAGTTGCTCGTTCCAGTAGCGGCCGTCACGCGTTCGGCCCAGACGGTTCACGGCAATCCCGACCAGCCCGGGCCTGTCGTCGCTGCGCCGGAGGCGAATGCGTTCGATGGTCTGGAGCATGCGGGCCACGCCGTCCACGGCCCAGACACCGGGTTCGGTGACGACCAGAACCAGGTCTGCGGCGAAGAGGGCGTTGACGGTGAGTAGCCCCAGGGAAGGCGGGCAGTCGATCAGCACCAGCTGGTGGTCGGAGCCGACTCCATCGGCGAGGGCCGCTGCCAGGCGACCCTGGGCCCCCAACGGGTCGGAGGCGAGCTGTGGCTCGAGAACAGCCAGGCCCGGAGAGGACGGCACCAGGAGCGGTGGTGGTCCGACCTCGCTCGACCAGGCACTCGCGCTCACCACCGCTGCGAGGCCACCCACGTTGTCCTCCGTCAGCAGCTGTTCGATGCCTGATCCGGCATCGAATACGCCGAGTCCTGTCGTGGCATTGCCCTGCGGGTCCAGGTCCACGACCAGGGTCGCGACTCCGCCGGCCGAAGCCGCCGAGGCCAGCCCGAGTACCACGGTGGTCTTGCCGACCCCGCCCTTCTGGTTGACCACGGCCACAGTGACGATCCCGGCAACCTAACCGAGCGAAACAGGTCGTCCTGTGGGTCGGCCACCGATTCTCGGGCCCGGGACGCCATCAGGTGGGCCATTACGCTGCGTTGGTGCCCGAGCTCCCGGAGGTCGAGACGGTTCGGCGCCAGATCCAGCCCCTTGTGTCGGACATGGCGATCCTGGATGCCTGGGCCCATCCCTCGGCTAAATTCGCGTCGGCACCGGATGCTGTCGGTCACCGGATCTCCGGCGTCTCGCGACGCGGCAAGTACCTGCTGTTCGGCCTCGAGCCCCTCGCAGCGGGATCTGGGGACCGACTGGAAATGGTGGTCCACCTCGGGATGACCGGCGCCCTCTTCGTGGACCCGGCACAGCCCGAGGACACCTACTCCCGCGCCTGGTGGCTGCTTGAGGACGGCCGTCACCTCTGGTTCCGTGACGTCCGACGATTCGGCAGGACGGTAGTGGTGCCGTGGGGCGACCACCGCTCCCTGCCCACCCTCCGTGACCTGGGTCCGGAACCGTTCGACCCGGCGCTGACCGGCATCACCTTCCATCGGGCACTCGCCACCAGCAGTCGCCGGATCAAGACCAAGCTCCTGTCGCAGCGACCCATCGCCGGCATCGGCAACATCTACGCCGACGAGGCGCTCTGGCGGTCGGGAATCCACCCGGGAGCCAGGCGTCTCGGACCACAACGCTCGGAACGGCTCCTGGGACACCTGCGCGATGTCCTGGGCGAAGCGCTGGACCACGGCGGCACCACCCTGCGCGACTACCGCACGCCGGACGGCGGATCGGGCCGCAACCAGCATCGTCTCGACTGCTACGGGCGCTCTGGTCAACCCTGTCGCTCCTGCGGCGACCTACTCACCTCCCGGGCCATGGACCAACGCACCACCACCTGGTGCCCGAGCTGCCAGGCCCGTTGACCTGCGGTCGGGGGGGGTGCCCCGACCGTCACCATGGCGACCTCTACGCTCGGCGCCGTGAGCCTCTCGTGTCGACCCAGCATCCGGATGGCTCTCCTCTTCGCCATGCTGCTGCTCGTAGCGGCCGCCGCCCCCGTCGTTGCCGGCCCCTACGACGCTGAGATAGCCCAGGTACGGACGGACATCGGGGAGAAGCTGGACCTCATCTCCAGCCTGCAGGACCGAATCTCCGGCCAGCAGGATCGAATCTCCGACTTCGAAGATGATCTGGTGGCGCTGGACCTCCAGATCATCGACAACGATTCGGCCATCAGCACCGAGGACATCGAGCTGAGGGTTCTTCCCGTGCGCCTGGAACTGCTCGCCGACCAGTTCATCCGGGTCCTGGCGTCACGCAGCGAACCGGCGATGCTCCACCAGACCATGGCCATCGACGCCTACCTGAGGAACGACGAGCGCATGAACGCC
>Ga0233427_10005120_pt1 | contig 10575 bp, 9 predicted proteins | sample SI_118_April2016_5_FD_179885 | JGI IMG/M metagenome (GOLD analysis project Ga0233427, IMG submission 179885) | Seawater microbial communities from Saanich Inlet, British Columbia, Canada - SI_118_April2016_100_MG | ecosystem: Environmental > Aquatic > Marine > Inlet | place: Canada: British...
ACTCTTCTTATTATCAGCCCCGATGATTCAGATTATGTCCAATACTTTGCGGATACCGTTTGCCCTGTTTCGGCCTGTGAAACGAAAATCTTTCAGGTGGTTACTGATACAACCGGCAGTCCTGATGAAGAGTTTCTTGTTCCGGAATCGGTAGCAATAAATAATGAAGATAAAGATCTCGTTCAGGGGCAAAGACCACAAGGTTTGCCACTGAATTTGCAGTTGGAGGGGAATATTCCTGCGGATCGGATGTCGATAAAATATCGGCGAGCGTTGTCGGAAAAATTCAAGCTTGGTTGTCATCCGTAAGATCGTCGCAGGGTGTGGAGTTGCTGTAAAACCATTGTGCCTGTAGTTGAAGTTGTTGAAGAAAAAGAGCGTGAGGTGGGTGTTAGAAGTGATCGGAATAACGGATTAATTCGAGTATTAGAAAGATCGCTAGCCCGGGCTTTGCGCACAATTAACTGAACCTTTAGGAGGGTAGTATGCGAATTGCAAGAAAAATTGTAGCGATAGTGTTGACGGTTTTTGTTTCTGCCGCCGCCAGTGCAGCGGTAACGATTGAAGGGGATCCCAAGGTTGCATTCATATACTTCTCGCCAAAAAATGATGGTGGGTGGACTGAATCCCATGAAAGGGGACGTGCAAATGCGGCAAAGACCCTGGGTCTGGATATTGCCTACGTAGAGAACGTTCCCGAGACGACCGAAGGTGTGAGACAGGTTGTTGATCTCTATCTAGACCGAGGGTTTAACATCATTATTGGCACCAGTTATGGTTTTGGCGATGGCTTATTGGAGGCCGCAAAAGCGAATCCAAACGTTGCATTTATGAATGCAGCGGGAGAAACCGCGTCAGAAAACCTTGAAACCTTCTATGCCCGGACTTATGAACCTTGGTATCTCGCGGGAATGGCGGCGGGTGCTGTATCAAAGTCGAACAAGATTGGCATAGTTGCAGGGTTTCCGATCTCGGTTGTTAACTGGGATATCAACGCTTTCACCCGCGGAGCCCGTTCAATCAATCCCGAGATAGAAGTTATAGCGACCTTCGCAAACACCTGGTATGACCCAGTCAAAGAAAAGCAGGCAGCTGAAGCGATGTTGGAGCAGGGCGCTGATGTTATCGCCTGTAACATGTCATCCACAGCAGTGGTCGTTGCAGCCGAAGCCGCAGGCGCTTATTCGATCGGGTTCCAGAACGACATGTCTGCCGCTGGCCCAAATGGTCATCTGACTTCAGTCGTTTTTAATTGGGAAAACTACTATGTCGATGCGATTAAGCGTATGTCTTCTCCGAATTGGGTAAGTGAGGGATTGCCATTGGCGGGCATGGAGATTGCATTGGCAGATATCACGCCTTTGAGCGATGCAGTGCCGCAGGATGTGCAGGATCAGATTAGCAAGGTTAGGCAGAGCATGTCAGATGGAAGTTTTAGCCCTTATTCGGGTCCAGTCACCAAACAAAACGGGGAGGTTGCAGTTCCTTCCGGCTCTGTGATGGATGATGGAGGTCTGTGGGGAATGAACTACTTCGTAGAAGGGGTAATTGGCGCGATGCCCGACTGATCCGGATGCCTCAGCGTAATCATTCGGCGGCGCTCTCCCTAAAGAATGTAAGCAAGACTTTTGATCAGCAAAAGGCTCTGATTAACGCTGACTTCAGCGTTGATTGGGGAGAATTGCATGCGCTTCTTGGAGAGAATGGTGCGGGTAAGTCGACACTGATGAACGTCGTCTGCGGGTTGTATACCGCAGACGACGGCCAGGTTCGGATTGATGGCCGACAGTCATTCATTTCGGATCCTCAGCACGCAGGTGTGCTTGGAGTTGGGATGGTGCACCAGCACTTCAAGCTTATCGAGTCATTCACCGTCGCAGAAAATCTTTTGCTTTCATGCGGGGATCGCGTCGGAATCAGTTCATTAAGCGAGATTTCAAAAAGGGCGAAAGAGGTCGCTGAAAGTATAGAGTTTTCGATAGACGTCGAATCTCGAATAAGTTCTCTTTCTGTTGCGGAACGTCAACGTATCGAGATAACCAAGTTGATGCTCCTTGGAGCGGACATATTGATTCTCGATGAACCGACTGCGGTGCTGACAGATCAGGAGGCGTCCAATGTTCTTGGCCTCTTGAGACGCTTAGCATCTCGGGGCAAAGCAGTCGTACTGATTACGCATCGTCTGAATGAGGTGATCGAGTTTGCAGATCGTGTGACTGTGATGCGGTCTGGTGAAACTGTTATTGATGGTGTTCCATTAAAGGGCCTGACCGAGAGTGATCTCGCGATAGCGATGGTTGGGGAGGGCCGAGTTCCAGTGGAGTCGGTACTGGATCGAGCGCAGTCTCGAACTACGAAGATACCCAGACTAAAGTTGCAAGAGGTGTCAATTAAGATGCCGGGTAGGAAACAGGGTTCTGCGAATTTCAGTTTCGAGGTCGCTGCTGGAGAAGTGTTAGGCATTGCGGGGGTTGGTGGCAACGGACAGACTGAACTAACCCAGGCTTTGATTGGGCTCATCGATATAGAGAGCGGAAGTATCACCGTGGATCAAGATGATCTATCCAATGCGAGCATAACGAAACGTCGCCAACACGGACTCCGATTGATTCCAGCAGATAGAGCGGGTTATGCATTGATTCCTGATCTGCAAAACTTCGAGAACCTAGCCCTGACCAAGATCGCGACGAGCAATTTTGGAGGAAGATGGTGGTTGTCTCGCCGTGTGATGCGGCAGAACGCCAAGGAAATGTTTCGTACGAGCAACATCACAGGCGGGACAATCAATTCAAAGACCCGTTTACTCTCAGGAGGTAACGCTCAGAAGTTGCTATTGGCTCGTGAACTCGATACCGCGGCGTCAGTTCTGATTGCGCACTCGCCGACCCGAGGGCTGGATATCCGTGCTTACGCGGCGGTTCACGAAGTTATTCGCCGCTCTGTCGCAAATGGCGCAGCATGCCTATTGATTAGTGAGGATCTTGATGAGGTGTTGACCCTCTCGTCGAGGGTAGGGGTGATGAGTCGTGAGGCGTTTCACGGACCCTTTCACCCCTCGGACCTCAGTCGGTCTCGAATAGGGGAGTTGATGGCAGGACATGTCTAGCCCTTTTGAGTTGATGCCCAGACAGTATTCGCCCGTTTGGCTAAGGGCGCTTTGTCTTATATCCGGAATTGCTATTGGCCTTGCTCTTGCGACAGTACTGTTGATGTTCAATGGTGTGGACTTCAAAGGGATCGTTCGCGAATTCGTTCTCTATAGCTTTGTCAGCAGCCGGGGTCTTGCCCAGACCATTTCTACAGGCACCCCCTTGCTTCTGGTCGGACTCGCGTCCGCAATTGTTCTGAAACTGCGTTTTTGGAATATTGGAATTGATGGACAGGCCTGGTTGGGTGCAATCGCGGCGAGTGGGATAGCAATATATGAGGTAGGTGATCCGTCGTTCAGGCTGCTGATCATGGCCTGTGCCGCAATCATCGCTGGTGCAGTTTGGGTGGGGATCCCGGTTTTCTTCAAGATGCGCTTGGGCGTCAATGAAGTGATTTCTACACTGATGCTCACATATGTTGCGTTTCTCGCTGCACAGCATTTGCTTTACGGCGACTGGCGGGATCCCTCGACGAGTTGGCCGGTGTCAGTGACGTTTGATGAAAACAGCGAACGTCTACAGAGGATTGGTTTTGGTCATGTCCATGACGGAGTCTGGATAGCACTTGGATCCGCATTGTTTGTGAGCTATCTCATGCTTGGCCATCGTTTTGGTCTTTTTCTTTCAGCGATTGGACTCAGCCCTAAAGGATCGAAGGCGTCCGGGTTGCCCGTACCCGTGGTCGTAATTCTTACCGTTTTGATCGGTGGGGGCTTATGTGGGTTAGCAGGTTTCGTGATCGTCGCGGGGCAGGAGTATCGATTGACTCAGTATGTGATACACGATCTTACATTTAGTGCGATTCTGATCGCCTTTCTGGCGCGGTTCAATCCGATAGCCGTTGTACCAGTGTCATTCTTGGTCGCAGGTATGTTTACCGCAGGAGAGACATTGAAAGCGTTTTATCAGCTGCCCTTATCTCTCATTTTAGTGGTCCAGGCAGTAATTCTTGGAAGCGTGATATCTGTCGAATTTTTCAGCGCATATAGGGTCAGGATCAACGGGTTCGGTTTATCTAATCGTCAAATTGATGAAGAGCAGAGTCAGCAGCTCTAACGAACGCAAACTCAAGACTTATGGAATTTATTGTTTATTGGCTCAGCGCAACTCCATCGTATGCAGCACCGCTGCTGCTCGCCGCGTTGGGATTGATAATTAATGAGAGGTCGGGTGTACTGAATCTTGGAGCAGAGGGCATGATGGCATGCGGTGCTCTGGCTGGCGCTCTCGTCAGTTTGGCCTACTCGTCTCCATTACTGGGGATAGTTGCCGCAGCAATGGCAGGCGCCAGTCTGGCTGTTGTTTTTGGCGGACTGACCGTCGTACTCAGGTGTGACCAGGTGGTGAGCGGCCTTATCCTGGTTGCGTTGGGCGCTGGCATCACGGGACTGCTGGGCAGAAATATTGTTGGGCAGACCCTTCCCGGTTTTCGCGACGTCGACCTTGGCGTGATCTCCGATCTACCAGTTGTCGGTCCACTGATTTTTAGCCAGAACACATTAACCTATTTCTCGTTTCTCTTCGCCGCGGTCGCGTGGTGGTGGATGTATCGGTCTGTCGGTGGATTAAGGCTTCGTGCAGTCGGTGAGAGTCCATCAACAGCTGATGCGAATGGCATCAATGTAATCACCACCAGATTTCTAGCGGTTGTGGTTGGAGGTGGGTTTTGCGGTCTGGCTGGAGGGTATTTGGCGCTTGCCTCCAGTTTCGTCTGGGTTGAAGGTATGATCGCTGGGAGAGGGTGGATTGCGATTGGATTAGTGATATTTGCCCGATGGAATCCGAGGCACGCGATACTTGGTGCGCTGTTGTTTGGGGCAGTGGAAGCTCTGATTCCCCGCGTACAGGCAACAGGGGTAGATGTTCCCATTTATCTGATGATGATGTTGCCTTATCTGACGACATTAGGAGTTTTGGTGGTTGCATCTAAATTAGATGAGAAACGATCGCGGGAGCCAGCGAGCCTCGGTATGCCTTATGCCAGGCAAGACCGGCACTGAGAGGGCGTTCAAACAGGTGATATCCAGCGGAGTATTAGTTTGAGCACTAAAGACAGAATCAATACGGGCATCGAAACCCGGGAGGTATCGGATTTGACTCCGGGCCTATCGTCCGTGCAAATGACACACGAGGAAATCCCGGTGATTGATCTTGGGCCAATGTGGTCTGGGGATCAGGCGGGCAAAGCGCTTTTGGGAGAACAGATATCGACTGCATGTCAGGAGATCGGGTTTTTCTATGTTAAGAACCACGGCGTTCCTGATTCTGTCATTGCTGATGCACAGCGCGTCAGTGGTGAGTTTTTTAAACAAAGCGAAGAAACAAAGACATTGATCGAGGTATCCGCTTCGTCGTCCAACCGCGGGTACATTCCTTTATTTGGGGAAAAGAACAGTTCAGTCGCAAAAGGAGACTTAAAAGAAACCTTCGATCTATCGGTTGAGGTCGATCAGGATGACCCGCTCTGTCAATTAAAGGGGGGGCTATACGGCCCCAATCAGTGGCCCGAGCATCCCGAGGATTTTCAGGCAGTCATGATGGCGTACTTTGAGGAGATGACCGGGCTAAGTCGAACTCTCTACGATGCGTTTGCTCAATCACTTGACCTCAGCCCAGAATTCTTTTCCCAGTACCTCAATACACCGCTAGACATATGCAGACTATTACAGTATCCGCCTCAGAAAGTAGTTCTGGACGAGGATCAAATCGGGACGGGAGCACATTCGGATTTTGATTGCTTTACGATTCTTTGGCAGGACACCAATGGTGGATTGCAGGCCTTGAGAAGGGACGGAATCTGGATAGATGCACTACCGATCCCGGATACGTTTCTCGTCAATGTCGGGGATATGTTACAGAGATGGACCAACGGAAAATATGTATCGACTGTGCATCGGGTAATCAATAGATCTGGAAACCGGCGTAATTCAATGGTCTTTTTTGCGGCGCCAGATTATGAGACCAATATTGACTGTATTCCCAGTTGCCTCGAGAACGGTGAGGCGCCTAAACATCCTCCTGTAACGTCAGGGGAATACATCGTATCCAGATACGAAGAAGTGTTGATCTGAAACGGGGCATCCGAATATCGGTCGTTCTTTTCCTTGAGTCGAACACACCTTGAATAGTCTCGAAACAGCGAAGAGTTGCAGTACTTATAGTAGTTGGCACCCGTTGTTTGCCCTGGAAGATCTGGAAGAGCGCGGGGTTCCCGCTTATACGCAACTTCTCGGCCAGGCTGTTCTTTGCGAGCGGTTCTCGGAAAGTAAGGTGTCTGTAAGGTTCGGGGATCAGAAGCATTTGCCCAATGGTCAGGTCGAGGAATTACAGTCACAGGTGCAATACGGGTTTGTGTGGGCTTGCCTTGGCTCAAAGCCCCAGCCGCTTTTCGATATTCCGGAATACCACGAAGTCGATCGACGCAATGTGTGCACCGGAGTGTTTGGTGTAGAAGTGTCTGCCCCGAGAGTTATCGAAAATTTTCTGGATATGGGGCATTTCCCATTTGTCCATACTGGATTGCTCGGGATAGAGCCACACACGGAGGTCGTCGATTATCAAGTTACGGTCTCTAATGGGTCGAACGAAATTCTCGCGACTGAATGTCTTTTCTTTCAGCCACAAGCAGCGGTGGGATCGGTTGGTGGCGTCATTACGGACTATGTATATCGGGTTCCACATCCGTTTTGCGCAATCCTTTACAAGTCCTGCCCGTTTGACGAATCCCGACGGGATGTCATTGCTATTTTTGTACAGCCTGAGGACGAAGAAAGAATTCGTGCCCACACCATGATGAGCATTGTTGATCCGGAAAGCAGTGATACCTCCATTCGTCTTTTTCAGCAGACGATCTTTGGACAGGACAAGCCAATACTTGAAAACCAGTTTCCGAAGAAGCTTCCCTTGAATCCATTGGACGAGATTTCGGTCCGCGCTGACCGTGTCGCTGTCGCTTACAGAAAATGGCTTGCGAGCAGTGGTATCCGTTACGGAGTGATACCGTGCGCAGATGTAACTTAACGGGGCGATCTGTTTGAAGGATGACGCCTCAAAGGAATGGATTCCGATTGCATCGAGTATCGACCTTGTTCCGCGTCATGTGTTCCATGGCTGTTTGCCGGGTCAGGATCTTGCAATCTGGCGGGCCGATGATGGTTTTGTAAATATCTGGCAGAACCAGTGTCCGCATCGTGGAGTCCGGTTGACTATCGGTACCAACGACGGCGCGCAGCTGCGTTGCCGGTATCATGGATGGTGTTATGCCAATCGGACCGGGGCATGCACCTATATTCCTGCTCATCCAGGGGATTCTCCACCTCAGGCGTTGATAAACCGTGCGTTTCCGGTGATAGAAAAGTACGGGTTGGTATGGACAACCTTGGCCGATTCGTATTCGGCACTGACTATTGACGGACTCGAAAATAAACATACGCTTGTCCTTCGAGCCGTTTCCGTAAACGCGCCGATGCGGATAGTCTCGGATCAACTCCGCCAGAAGGCGCAACGGTTTGATCGATCGGACTCAAAAGGTGACTCCCAGATCGAAGTGATAAGTTGTGGGTCGATCCATATTGAGCTGAGAGGGTTTGCTGTTTCCCCGGGTACGTCGTTGGCATTCTTTACCCAGCCCGTGGATTGTGATCGATCAGTAATCCGGGGCGTGTTGAGTTGCGATCAAGAGCCAACTGAGCCGATGTTGCTGTTGCGATTGTTCAGCAGCACTCTTAATGAGATTCGGGATCAGATTGAATCGGATCAGGTGACCGTACTCCGTGACTCTCAACCGACATTGGATGTCCCCAGCACGTTGCCCGAGTTATCCCGGCTGAGTGACGACAGCCAGACACCTGGTGACCAGTCTCTTACAGTCCGAGTGTCTGAAAAGCGCTTTGAAGCGGACGGAATTGTTGCTCTGGAATTGACTTCGGCGAACGAACTGTTACCTGCTGTTCAGCCGGGAGCGCACATCGACCTTTGTTTCCCAGGCAAGCACGCCGCACAGTATTCTCTGGTTAACGGCCCAACTGAGACAGACCGCTACATTATTGGGATAAAGCTTGAGGAGGACGGTGGCGGCGTTTCACGTTACGTGCATAAGGAACTACAAAAAGGTGACGAGGTAAGAATATCGCCCCCAAAAAATCGGTTTCCTTTGCGAAGGGATGCTGTTAAGACTGTCTTCATCGCTGGGGGTATAGGAATTACGCCGATACTGTCGATGGCTAAAACCTTGAATCACGTCAAACTCGATTTCACCCTGCATTACTTTGTGCGCTCAGAGAGTCATATCGCATTTGCCCGAGACATAGAGCGGTTAGGGTCGGATGCACAGCTTCACGTCGGGTTGTCGATAGAGCACACCCAAAATCAAATCTCAAAGATTCTCGAGGAGTGGGCGTCGGGAACCCAGCTTTATGTCTGCGGCCCATCGCCTATGATGGAAATGGTAAAGCGCATGACGAGTGAGAAAGATCTTCCCGAAAGTATGTTCCATGCAGAATACTTTGAAAATCCAAATGCTATCGATCTTGGCGGAGCGTTCCAGGTGGTATTGAGCCGATCCGATAAGGTGTTAGATGTCCCTCAGGGAAAAAGTATCCTCCAGGTGCTTCAGGAAAACGGTGTTGTTGTACCCTCATCTTGTGAGCAGGGTGCCTGTGGCACGTGCTTGGTGAGGGTGTTGTCCGGTGATCCAATCCATCAGGATGTTTACCTAACCGAATCGGAACGACGGCAAGGCAACTGGATTGCAACCTGCGTCTCAAGATCAGATTCGGATGAACTTGTGCTCGATCTTTAGGGTGACCTTGTGCTTAAGTTATACGACTACGAGTTGTCCGGAAATTGCTTCAAGATAAGGTGGTTCCTCAACATCCTCGGGGTTGAGTATGAGTCGATACCTGTCGAGTTCTACCCTAGTAAGGAGCACAAGTCATCCTGGTTCAAACAGATTAATCCTCTGGGTCAGCTTCCTGTTATTGAAGATGGTGATTTAAGGCTGCGGGATGCTCAGGCAATTCTCGTGTATCTTGCAACGAGATATGATTCGAGCGGGAAGTGGTACCCAAGAGACGATGCGAGTCAGATTGGAGAGATCTCACAGTGGTTGTCATTTGCCGATAGCCTTACAGCTACAATCTCTTCAGCCCGGCTTGTGACAACATTTTTCTTTGATCTTGACCTGGAAAAGTGCCAGACCGGTGGTCACCGACTTTTGCGGATTCTTGATGAGCATCTGTGGTTTCAGGAGAGACAGCAATTGGACTGGCTATGTGGTGGGGCGCATCCTTCATTGGCAGAGATTGCCTGTCTTCCTTATGTCGCCCTTTCTGAAGAAGGTGGAATCTCGCGACAGGAATACTCGGCTGTACGCCGGTGGACCGACCGGGTTAAGAGGATGCCTGGATTTATCGTCATGCCGGGGATTTTCCCGGCAGGTTCCTAATACTTAGTGGACGCTTAGAATGACGAGGCCTATGAACGTCCTCTTTTTGATGGCGGATCAACTCGCGCCACACTTCCTGCCGGCCTATGGCCATCCGGTAGTCAAGACGCCCAGGCTTGACGAGATTGCGGATAATGGCGTCGTTTTTGATTCCCATTACTCGAATTCACCGCTGTGTGTGCCCGCCCGGGCGGGTTTGATGACGGGCCGGATGCCGTCCGCGATTGACTGTTTTGACAGCGGTTGTGATTACCCGTTCTCTGTTCCGACGCTAGCGCATTACCTGCGGGCCGGTGGCTATGAGACCGTGCAAACCGGCAAAGCTCACTTTATTGGTCCGGATCAGCTTCACGGCCTTGAAAAGAGGCTCACGACTGATATCTGCCCGTCAGACAACTGCTGGTATGGGATCTGGGATGACCCCGATCGGATTCTTGACTGGTTTCATACATTGAAAAATGTTGTGACTGCCGGGATTGCCGAGCGTTCCAGCCAGCAGGATCACGACTTTGATGCGGCCCATACCGCGGTCCGCTGGCTTTACGACTATGCCCGCAGTCCTGAGCAACGGCCTTTTTTTCTAAAGGTCTCTTTTAGTCATCCACATGATCCGTATGTCACCCCACCAGCATATTGGGATCGTTACCGGGATGACGAGATAGACATGCCGGTAACCCCCAATATTCCGTTACCAGACCGGGACCGCCATGGTCAGTGGTTATATCAGCACTATGACCGGGGGGAATACGATGTTACCGACGAGCATATCCGGCAGGCCCGGCATGGTTACTACGGATCCATCTCGCTGGTGGATGATCTTGTAGGTCAGGTGATGGATGCGCTGGTGTCAGCGCGGCTCGACCAGAACACGATTGTTGTGTTCACGGCCGACCATGGCGACATGCTGGGCGAGCGCGGTGCCTGGTACAAGATGAGTTTTTACGAGCGCTCCTGTCGTGTTCCGCTGATGATATCGGTCCC
>Ga0233427_10005122_pt1 | contig 10568 bp, 6 predicted proteins | sample SI_118_April2016_5_FD_179885 | JGI IMG/M metagenome (GOLD analysis project Ga0233427, IMG submission 179885) | Seawater microbial communities from Saanich Inlet, British Columbia, Canada - SI_118_April2016_100_MG | ecosystem: Environmental > Aquatic > Marine > Inlet | place: Canada: British...
GCGGGCAATTTTCGGGGCATTATCAATTCGAGTCTTGAAGTCCTGCTTCTGGTGCTCTCCTTCAGAAATCATTTGAATGACAAAAGACATGGTCAAGTTGATAATCGGTTCAACGAAGTTAGCGAGCATTCCGGGAATGCAAATTGCAGAATGTCTCTCGGAAAGCCCTATCTTTGCGCAGAACATAAGAGCAGAAGAACTAGAGAGGGGCTACCACCCCTCTTTTTTTGACCGCTTTTGATGCAAAATAGAGCCCCACTATCGCCGTGATTCAAGAATCGACCATCCGCCAATTAGCGAAAGCTTTCCTCGAAGGAACGCCTGGCTTTATTGTGGATGTACGCGTAGGAGAAGGCAATAGCATCTCTATTTTACTTGATGACGATGATTCCACGAACATTACTTCATGCATCGCATTGAGCAAGCATTTGGAGGATGCGTTGGATCGGGATGTGGAGGATTTCTCATTGGACGTTAGCTCTCCAGGTTTGGATCAGCCGCTAAAAATGGAGCGTCAATTTCAAAAAAACATTGGCCGAGAAGTGCAGTTGAAGGTCAGCAATGCTGGCAAGATTGAAGGAGAATTGGTCTCGGCAACCGAAGAAACAGTGACCATCAAAACGCGTTCAAAAATGCGCATTGAGGGTCGGAAAGCCCGAGAATGGGTGGAAGAAGAAAGTACCTATGCCTTGAGTGACCTGGACTGGACGAAAGTTCAAGTGTCATTCAAGCAAAACTGAATATTTTGATTTTGTCATTAACCGCAAGCAGCACAACACTGAACGCATGACGCAACTCAATCTGGTGGATTCTTTTAAGGAATTCAAGGAATTCAAGAACATGGACCACGATGTCATGATGGGAATTCTGGAAGATGTTTTCCGTGCAATGATTTTGAAGAAGTATGGAGATGATTCCAACTTCGATATCATCATCAACCCGGATAAGGGAGATTTGGAAATTTGGCGAAATCGAGCCATTGTGGCCGATGAGGCCGTAGAAGATGAAAACCAAGAAATTTCCATTTCTGAAGCCTTGAGTATTGAAGATGATTTTGAGGTAGGAGAGGAGGTTTCAGAAGAAATCAAGCTAGAATCATTCGGACGGCGTAACGTGTTGTCCTTGCGTCAGAATTTGGCAGGCCGAATCATGGAATTGGAAAAGGATTCCATTTACCAGAAGTACAAGGAGCGGGTAGGCGAGATCATTTCTGCAGAAGTGTATCAAATCTGGAAGAGGGAGATTTTGCTCGTTGATGATGAAGACAACGAGGTCGTGATGCCTCGGGAAAGTCAAATTCCAGGCGACTTTTTTAAGAAGGGTGACACCGTTCGCGCTGTTGTTTCCGCGGTGGAAATGAAAAACAACAATCCCCGCATTGTCTTGTCTCGAACTGCACCAGAGTTTTTGGAGCGGTTGTTCGAACAAGAAGTTCCGGAGATATTTGATGGCTTGATCACGATCAAGCGAGTCGTGCGGTCACCGGGTGAGCGCGCGAAGGTAGCGGTAGAATCGTATGACGATAGAGTGGACCCCGTGGGGGCATGCGTGGGCATGAAGGGTTCTCGCATCCATAGCATTGTTCGTGAATTGAAGAACGAAAACATCGATGTCATCAACTTCACGGAAAATGAACAGCTGTTGGTGACCCGTGCATTGAGTCCGGCGAAGATCACTTCCATGGAGCTGAACACTGAAACCCGCGAAGCCAAGGTTTATCTCAAACCAGACCAAGTGAGTTTGGCTATTGGTAAGGGAGGCAATAACATCAAGTTGGCGGGTCTCTTGACCAACTATGAAATAGATGTTTACCGGGAAGATGAAGATGCAGTAGATGATGTAGAATTGGCGGAATTCTCTGATGAAATCGATGCATGGATTTTAGAGGAATTCGTTAAGGTTGGGTTGGAAACGGCCCGGTCTGTTTTAAATCTTGATGAGGAATTTTTGGTGAAGCGTACCGACTTAGAGTTGGAAACCATCCGTGAAGTCTTAAAAATCCTAAAGGACGAATTGTCCTGAGCCTCGTATTGACTCTTACCTTTCGCATATTAACCCCATCCCAAGTCCCTTAATTCGCTAATGGCTGACGCTAACAAACCCGTACGACTCAATCTCATTGCCCGGGAATTTAACCTGGGGGTTCAGACCATCGCTGACTTTTTGGCAAGCAAGGGCATCGAAGTTGATGCCAAGCCGAACACCAAAATTGATGCTTCGGCCTATGCGCTTGTGCGGGCCAATTTCCAGGACCACAAAGAGGCGAAAGAAAAGGCCATAAGTTCTTCTGCACGGACGATTGCGGAAAGGGAAAGTGTTACGCTCGCTTCTGCGCGTAAGCGTTCAGTCGTCCCGGAGGAAGTCGAAGTGGAGATCGATTTGTCGGTGTTTCAAAAGAGCCAACAACAACCGGTGGTTGAGCGGTTGCAGCCGGAGGAAGCCCCGGAAGCCCCGGAAGCCAAAGTTGTCGCGCCCGAATCAATTCCTGAGTTGGTAGAGGAAGTTAAAGAGGAAGTTAAAGCGCCTTTGGAGCCGGAAGTCGAAGCGGAGATTGCTGTTACGGAAACGTCAACCCCTGTGGTAGATGATGTTAACGCAGCTTCAGAAAAGGACAATTCTACAGCGGATGGTCCTGTTAAAGTATTGGGAAAATTGGATTTGGACGCGGTTTCCGGAAAACGCAAGTCAAAGTCCAAAAAAGAGAAGCTAGAAGAGCGGGCTTTGATTGCTGCAAAATCTGCAGCCATCATGAAGAAGGAAGCGGAATTGGCAGCTAAGGCGAAATTGGATAAAGTGACTGAGGAGGCTTCACAGAAAGCTGATGAAAAAGCTGCGGCTGAAATGCCAAAGCCTGCAGAGAAAATGGCAACGCGGGTGGAAAAACTCACAGGCCCTACGGTCGTAGGGAAGATTGAGTTGCCTGTTGAGAAGAAACGAACGCCTGTAAAAACGGACGATAGCAAACGAAAGCGCAAGCGGATTACGAAAGTGGACGTCGAAAAGACTGCACGAACTGCTGGCGGTGGTCAAGGAGGAGGAAATAAACCGGGAGAAAGCCGTGGGAAGGGTCGTAAAACTGAGCCGAAGCGCGAGGTGAGCCAGGCGGATATTCAAAAAGAAATCAAGGATACGTTGGCGCGCTTGAGTGGCGGACGGAAGTCCAACTCTGCAAAGTTGCGCCGGGCAAAGCGAAGTGCTGTGCAAGAGCGTCAGGAGCAAGAAATTGCTCGCCAGGAAGAAGCAGCGAGTACTTTGCAGTTGACGGAATTTGTGACCGTGGCTGAGCTTGCAAGTATGATGAATGTCAATGTCAATGAAGTCATTTCGGCGTGTATGACATTGGGGATTATGGTGTCCATCAACCAGCGACTGGATTCAGAAACCATCACCATCATTGCTGAGGAATTCGGATTCGATGCTGACTTTGTGAGCGCTGAAGTGCAGGAGGCCATTGACCTTGAAACGGACAGTGAAGACGACTTAAAGGCTCGACCACCGATTGTCACGGTGATGGGTCACGTTGACCATGGAAAGACTTCGTTGCTTGATTTCATTCGAAAAGCGAATGTCATTGCTGGCGAGGCGGGCGGGATCACTCAGCACATTGGCGCATATAATGTTACCCTGCCTACAGGAGGGACCATGACATTCTTGGATACACCGGGACACGAGGCATTTACTGCCATGCGTGCGAGAGGTGCACAAGTAACCGACATTGCCATCATTGTCGTTGCTGCGGATGATGCAGTGATGCCTCAAACAAAGGAAGCGATTAACCATGCACAAGCTGCGGGGATTCCCATGGTCATTGCCTTGAATAAAATGGATCGTCCGGAAGCCAACGCGGACCGAATTCGTCAGGAGCTTTCTGAATTGAATGTCGTTGTTGAAGAGTGGGGCGGGAAATTCCAAAGCATGGAAATTTCAGCTAAGGAGGGGACGAATGTCGAAGAGCTTTTGGCAAAGGTGTTATTGGAAGCGGAAATGTTGAATCTCCTTGCTAATCCAGATAAGCGGGCATTGGGAACCGTGATTGAGAGTTCGTTGGACAAAGGCCGTGGATATGTGACCAATTTATTGGTTGAAGGTGGGACGTTGAAGGTAGGGGATGCGATCCTTGCTGGTCAATATTCCGGAAAAGTCAAAGCCATGTTCAATGAACGTGGTACACGGGTAGAAGAGGCTGCCCCTTCTGTCCCGGTGTCAATTTTGGGATTTGATGGCGCTCCGAGTGCTGGAGATAAATTCCATGTATTCGATGACGAACGCGAGTCTCGGGCAATCGCGACCAAGCGTCAGCAATTGCAGCGTGAGCAGGGAGTTCGTTCTCAGCGAGCCGTAACATTGGAAGAATTGGGGCGTCGGATTGCGGTCGGAGAATTCAAGGAATTGAATTTGATTGTGAAAGGTGACGTGGACGGTTCTATCGAGGCCTTGAGCGATTCTTTGGAAAAGCTCTCCACGGAAAAGGTACAGGTCAACATCATCCACAAAGCTGTGGGTCAGGTGTCTGAGTCAGACGTTTTGTTAGCCTCTGCGTCTTCTGCGATCATCATTGGTTTCCAGGTTCGTCCAAGTGGAGCTGCTCGGAAATTGGCAGAGAAAGAAGAAGTGCAAATCAAGCTTTATTCCGTCATTTATAAGGCCATTGAAGAGATGAAGGATGCGATGGAAGGCTTGCTCTCTGTTCGTATCGAAGAGAAAGTGGTGGGGGCAGCTGAAATCCGTGAGACGTTCAAGATTTCAAAGGTTGGCACGATTGCCGGTTGCTTTGTGACAGAAGGATTGATAAAACGGAACAACAAGATTCGATTGATTCGCGAAGGGGTCGTGGCTTATACCGGCACTTTGGGATCCTTGAAACGCTTTAAGGACGATGTAAAGGAGGCTGCGAAAGGCTTTGAATGTGGATTGAACGTGGAACGTTACAATGACATCAAAGTTGGAGACATCATCGAGGCATTCGAAGAAGTCGAAGTCAAGCAGAAGCTTGAGGATTGAACCTGATTAACCCGCTTACAGATCGAGAGCTGGCAATCTGATGGGCATTGGGACGACCAATGCTTGGGAATAACGTGCTTCAATAGCCTGTCGCTGACGCTCTGCAGACCACTTATCTCGGAAATCTCCAATGGTCACACGGTAGCTCGGTGGCATGGAAGACAAGTACACGTTTTGTTCGCTGCTTTTACGAATTTGGGCGCGCACTTGTCGAGCTTCTTGCAGTGGACCTAAAAAGATTTGGACTCTGTACCCTTGGACAGGATGCTCCTCTGATTTCCAAGCTGAATCCAGTTGGGCAATGCCTTCATCGCACGTCAAAGAATAGCTCCCAGGCATGACCGGCAAGCCTTGCGATGAATTTAAATTGTCCTCGTTACCACCAGTAAAGACAGGCATCAGTACTTCTCCGGGTTTCTCTTCCGTTGAAAAACCGGGGATATTTATGGGGGCTGCTTCATGAGAATTAGGCTGTTCCTTCACGGAATCCTTGGTGCGAAAAAGGGATTTCCACCAAGGAATGGTTTCTTGGGCATGGGCAGAAAGCGATCCTAAAACGAACAGAATGATGGCGGAAGTCCTCATGTGATTCTAAAGGTGTTGGAGGAGGTTTGAAGGTGACATCGTGAGGTGAAATTAATGAAGCCCGCGATGGTTTCGATGTACAGAACGCTAAAACACAGTAAAACATTCTTTCGATGGCTTGAAGGAATCGAAGTCACCGCCAACCTCATCCCGCTTATTCAGAATCAGTATGAATAAGAGAGGTTCTGCAGATTGCTCTCCGATGGCTCTGTTTATTGCGCCTTGTATGCTTAATTTTGCGCGCGAAATGAGCGATTTTTTATCGTAATGCGAAAAGCGACATACATGGTAGCGTACACGGGAATCCGGGCCACACGAAACTTGCTAACGGCATGTCTTCTGTTTTCTGCAGGAATAGCCACAGCGGGAATTTGGGAGGAGGGAGATGTTGAAGCGGGTCAAGCCTTGTTCAATGCCAATTGCGCGTCTTGTCACAAGGTGACCGCTGAGGTGCTTGCAGCTCCAGGACTGGCGGGAATTGTAGACCGTTGGGGCGCAAGTGATGAAATGTTGGTGAAGTGGATTCAAAATCCTCAGGCTGCTGCCGAAGAGGGAGATGGATATATCAAGTCGATCGTTTCACGGTATGTTCCGACATATGGTTGGATGACAGCGCAAGCTGTTTCAGCTGATGACATTAAAAACATCATGGCCTACGTTCAGAATCCGCCTGATGTGGCTCCGGTAACGGATTCGGGTTCTCAGTGTCCAACGGTGGATGAAATGGCACTCCCCGCCGAAGATGGAGATAGCGGCATTTGGTTTTTGATTCTGTTGGTGCTGTTCTTGATTATTGCCTTGTCTGCAGCGGGGGTCAATCGTTCCTTGACAAATGCAGTGAACAAAGATGCGGGGGAGGACATGCTCCCTGAGCTCCCCTATGGAAATCGAATTCAGAATTGGGCATGGGATAATCGGGTGGTCGTATCGCTCATTGTCCTCTTCTTTGCATCTTACGGAGCCGTGTTGGGATACCAAGGTCTCATGCGTATTGGCGTCGTGGAAGGATACAAGCCCAATCAACCCATTCAGTTCATTCATTCGGTCCACGTTTGTGAAAATGAGGTGGACTGCAAGTATTGCCACACGAGTGCGTATGAATCAAAGCACGCGGGCATTCCATCTACGAACGTTTGCATGAATTGCCACAAGGCGGTCAAAAAAGGGCGTCGTTCGGGTGAAGCGGAAATCGCAAAGATTTATGAAGCCATTGGTTTTGATGCCACAACAGCAACGTATATCGATGGCGATGGCAAGAGCGGGCACGCATTGCCTCAAGACTCATTCGATGGTGAACCAATTCGATGGAATAAAGTGCACAATTTGCCTGACCACGTTTATTTCAGTCATCAGCAACACGTAGTTGTCGGAGGACTGCAATGTCAGAATTGCCACGGCGATGTCGAAACGTATACGGTTGGACGTGTAGCGAAGGTTGATGACATCAATCAACTCGTGGACAAGTACCCTGGGTTGATTGAGCTGTCCAAACCGACATTGACCATGGGCTGGTGCATTGAATGCCACAACAAAGCTGAGATTGACTTGGCCAGCAGTGGTTACTATGAAGAAATTCACCGGCGCCTAAAGGATAACTTACGCGGGAATGAAGAACTCAGGAAATACCTGGAAGACGATAAAATCACAGTGAAGGAACTCGGCGGATGGGAATGCGCCAAGTGCCACTACTAATGAATCAATCGCGAACCCCTTATCGCAGCCTCATGGCAAATACAAAGCGTTATTGGTCCGGACTGGACGAACTCCAGGAAACGGAAGCATTCAAGAACATTCAGGAACAAGAGTTCCCGGAGGCAAAGTCGGTTGATGAATTCCTGAGCGACGAGCGCTTGGAATCCACCCACACAGGTCGCCGGGATTTTCTGAAATTTATGGGATTCAGTTTGACGGCTGCGACTCTTGCCGCGTGTGAGACTCCAGTGATCAAAAGCATACCTTACACCAACAAGCCGGAAGACGTGACTCCTGGGGTAGCGAATTTTTATTCCAGCACCTATTACGATGGGCATGACTTCGTCAATGTCTTGGTAAAGACCCGCGAGGGCCGACCGATTTTCATCAAGTCCAATACAAAAACAGGTGTAGGTCGGATCAATGCTCGGGTCAATGCATCGGTGATGTCCCTTTATGATGGCTCACGTTTACAAGGGCCACAGATGGAAGGTGCAGACGTAAACTGGGATGCGGTAGACCAACTAGTAAAGAAAGGGTTGCAGCAACCTGGACGCAAGGTTTTATTGACGAATACGATTTTAAGCCCATCCTTGAATCGCGCCATTGATGTCCTCAAAGAATCGGCGGGTGTGGAACATGTCCAATATGATGCGGTAGATTATGGTGCGTTTCATGCGGCATCTTTGGCGGACTTTGGAGTGAGTTCTTTTCCGTCCTATCGTTTTGATAAAGCGAATGCGGTGGTCAGCATTGGTGCAGATTTTTTAGGAACGTTTGGCGATACGATCGTTTACAACGACCGCTGGAGCAGTAACCGCCGACCGGAAAGTGGCAAAATGTCGCGGTTACACATGTTCGAAACAACCATGAGTTTGACCGGATCCAATGCGGACTACCGGACCATGGTGAAGCCTTCTGAACAAGGGAAAATTGCAACAGCACTTCTCAACGCAATCACGGGCCAAGGGGTTGCGGCCAATCTCTCAGAAGCTGCTGCTGCTGCCGTGGCAAATGCGGCGAAGGATTTGAAAAAGGCCGGCGCCAATGGATTGGTGTTGGCGGGCTCGAATGACATCAACACCCAACGTATCGTCAACGCCATCAACGTGGCATTGGGAGCCGTAGGCACGTCTGTCATACACAGCGATTCCGGATTGTTTCAAGGGGACTTCAAGGCCTTTAAAGCGCTGGTGAAGGATATGAACGCGGGTGAGGTGAGCACACTGATTGTATCGGATTGCAATCCGGCCTATGACGCGGTGAATGCTGAAGCGTTCATTTCGGGTCTTGCCAATGTCAAAACATCTGTGAGCACTTCTTTGGTTTCAGATGAGACCGCGAGTCTTTGCTCTGCAATGGCTCCAAACCACCATTGGTTGGAATCATGGGGTGACCTTCTATTGGATCAAGAGCGAATCGATTTGGTGCAGCCAACGATTGCACCCCTGTTCAATTCTCGAGCTACGGGAGAGAGTATTCTGGCGTGGGCGGGAATTCCGACAGATTGGTACACGTACATGCGTCAAACGCATGCGACCAACTATGAATCGTCGCAGATGTACACGAATTCAGATTGGAACAAAGCCGTTCATAACGGATTCATCGCCACAAATCGTGAAAATGCCGAATTCAATGCATATGCTGGAGGTGATTTGACCGCTGCGTGGACTGAATTGAATGGACGTAAAGGAGGGGCATTCGAGTTGGCGCTATACCAGAAGACAACGATGGGAGCGGGGCAACACGCGGCCAACCCCATTTTGCAGGAGACGCCAGACCCGATTACAAAAGTAACTTGGGACAATTATGTGTGCATGTCACATGCTGACGTTGACGCGATGGGACTGAATGGCTTTATTGGCCAAGAAGCACCGGCAAGTGTCGTGAAAGTGACTGTTGGAGGTTCATCGATTGAGTTGCCGGTATTCCCGACACCAGGACAGACACCCGGAACGATTGGTATCGCATTGGGTTATGGCCGTGGAGCGAACGGAGAGAATATTGGAAAGGCGGCTTTCCAAAGTGCTGAGAATGGTTCGTTCCAGATGGATGCGTCTGGCAACATGACACCGGTGGGAGCGAATGTGTTTCCATGGGCAGTAGGCGTAGGAAGCCATGTGGAGTATGCCCAGTACGATATAACGGTAGAAGCCACGGGCGGAACATATCCTTTGGCTTGCACCCAAATTCAGAACACGTTCATGGGCCGTGAGAGCATTGTGAAGGAAACGGATTTCACCAGCTACTTTGCGGAGCGCGACATTAAAAAGGGCTTGGCATCATGGAACAAGCGGATTACGCTTGGCGTGCATGAAGATGTGAATGGGGATGGCAACATCGATGCGTTGGACAGCAAACCGACCGATGCGTTTGACTTATGGCATGAGCATGCGGTTGAGGAAGTAGGACACCGTTGGGGAATGACCATCGACTTGACGACCTGCACAGGTTGCAGTGGATGTGTGACTGCTTGCCACATCGAGAATAACGTACCGGTTGTAGGAAAGGATGAAGTTCGACGCCATCGGGATATGCACTGGATGCGAATTGACCGATTCTTCGCCTCCGATTATAGCTTGAAGAAGGGCGAGGAAGAAGGGACAGGCGTTATTTCATCTTACCGACGGATGGAAGACCCGGCCTTGAATCCGCAAACGGTTCACATGCCGATGATGTGTCAGCACTGCAATCATGCTCCTTGTGAGACGGTTTGTCCGGTTGCTGCAACGACGCACTCCAACGAAGGCTTGAATCAGATGACGTACAACCGTTGCATCGGAACCCGTTACTGTGCGAACAACTGCCCGTATAAGGTCCGCCGATTCAACTGGTTTAATTATCCGGGATACAAGAAATTTGCAAATTTCAATCCAGCACAGGATAGTCTCATGCGCATGGTGTTGAATCCAGATGTAACGGTTAGAAGCCGTGGTGTGATGGAGAAATGCAGCATGTGCGTTCAACGCATACAGTCGGGGAAACTCGACGCCAAAAAGAATGGGGCACCTGTACAGGATGGAAGCATCGTTACAGCTTGTGCTGAGGCTTGTCCAACCAACGCCATTTCGTTTGGTGATTTGAACGACAAGAAGTCTGGTGTACGCGCCATTTCAGAAAATAATCGGGCATACCACGCTTTAGAAGAAATCGGAGTCAAACCGAACATCTTTTACATGACCAAGGTGCGCAACGTAGAACCAACTCAAGCCTGATCGGGATATGCAAAGAGAAGCAGCCATTCGGGAGCCCCTGATTCTAGGGAATAAGTCTTACCAAGACATTACCGA
>Ga0233427_10005125_pt1 | contig 10566 bp, 9 predicted proteins | sample SI_118_April2016_5_FD_179885 | JGI IMG/M metagenome (GOLD analysis project Ga0233427, IMG submission 179885) | Seawater microbial communities from Saanich Inlet, British Columbia, Canada - SI_118_April2016_100_MG | ecosystem: Environmental > Aquatic > Marine > Inlet | place: Canada: British...
TCATACATTTACTGTCAAAGAATTCACTTCGAACCCACTCTTGTCGCTCACTGCAGACTTAACCCTCTTCCTTACACCGACCAATACTTCCATCGAAGGTAGTGGAGAATTTACCACGCAAATGGTTATGTCAAGGTTCTTTTCTACAGCCGACATCCCACTTCGACCAAGTTTTGGTGATGATTACATAGAGGTTGATATCCCTTACTCGCATATCCCTGAATCCACCGGTGCGTCTATCGCCTATGAAGTTGAGTTATGCGACTCAAACCGCCTCATAGACCTCGATGCCATGGGACTAACAGGCTCAGGTTATTCGTGGAATATCACCCTTATCGAAGTGTTTGCAGATGGGACAGAAGACCACCACCTATTGGATCTTGAACAGGAATGCGGTACAACTTCAATTGGCCCAACTTCAAGATACAACCTTCCTGAACAATCTCCTTGGAATCCATCGACTTTCAAACTGAAAGCTGAAATTCCAAGCCAAGACAGCATTCTTTCAGGCGATGGCTGGGACTTGACTTTCCGCCTCTACCATCCTGATGAAAACGCCGGCTATACTCAATTCACTGAAGAAACATTTACTCTAGCCTTAGCCGTATATTCTGATCCAATGATTAAGAGTATTTCATCAACAGATGGATTCTTTGAAGAAGGTGAAGAAGGTATTATCACGGTAATTGTCAAAAATGTAGGAACTGCAACTGCTCTTGATGTTGTTGTAGATTTACAATGTGCTGGACTGACATTATCGACGAGTCAAGCCGACCAACCACCTCTATTGAATCGTTCAGCCGCCAATGGCCAGAATTTCTCGATGATACCATTCTTTTTCCCTGGTACAGAATGGAAATTGGAATGGGTCGTGACCGCAGAATCCATTGATTGGTGGGAACAGCGCTCAGAAATTTCATGTATTGCAAGTCTCAATGCTTCTTACATGGAAAGCAATGTCGTAGACAATGACCAAAAGACCCTAATTGAAGATGTACAATCGCAATCTCCTGGGATTCAAAACAGTTTTATTGCTTGTATCACCTGTTTACTAGTCTCCATAATATTGTTCCGTCTAACCGCACAAAATGAAAACTTCCGATTGCTTGGAATATATTCTGGCGTAATTGGCTTAGGTTTCTCCTTCCATCTATTCCAATATGCTTGGTGGGGCTTTGTTGTCTTGACACTCTCTGCACTCTGGATTTGGCGAGTCAGTTGGGGAAGTACGGAAGAATTCAGATTACTTCATGAAGATTATCAACGTGCCCGAAAGGGAGTCTCTACCTTGTATGCAGATCATTTCGAGGAGTTATCCAACACTCGCCGACAATTGAGTGTCATTTTGGCAGTTCCAGTTCTTGGTATGCTCGCTGTTGTTCTTGGAATCCCGCCTACAATTACGACGAATAACACAAACATGGTGAGCCTTATTGCATATATCTCGGTTGTCATGATTGGAGTTTGGGTTCTCATTAAGAGAGCAGATGCAATGTATGGCTCATTATATGGCCGTCTTACTGATATCGAAGTGAAGGCGATACGTATTGAGAGAGATTTGGGAGACCCTGCTCGCCTCTTTAATGAATTGGCGGTTGATGGATTGAATTTAGACGAGATTTTCGGTGATGCTGAATCCGCTCTAACAGGTAATTCCGATGCAATTTTTTCTAATGAGGAGGTGAACGATGATGCCTGATGAAGAAATAATCGACCCCGCTTCCGAAGAGAAGACACTCGATGAAATGCCACAATTCGAAGATGAAATTGATTCGGATGAGCAAGGCTCTTCAATACCGCAAGAAGATGAATCAGATGCTTCTGTTCCAACTGAAGAAGAAGAGAATACCGCTGATGCGGAATCAGATGCAGATGCAGAGCCGGAAGAGCCAGAAGAGCCGGAAGATGCAGATTCTGGTGCAGATGCAGCTGATGCAGATGCAGAACCAGAAGATGCTACTGAGGCTTTGACTGAAGAGGCCATGGAAGTTTCTAGAGAACTAGAAAGTATGGTTTTGGGTGTTGCCAATGACGATACCAATTCTTTAGCAGGAACTGAAATTGAAATTGGTGATGCAAAGCGATTCTTACAATCGCACAAACTTCGACGTGCTTTGTCGAGTGTAAAAAATGCAGAATCATCTCTCATCGAGCTTGAAGAAGATGTCCTGTATCTCCGCCGTAACATTGCCATGTTGCATCGCTTGCTCAACGAGAAGAAAGTGAGTGCGCATGATATTGAAACCATACTTCTTCGCCTTCGCAGTGCGACAGGTGCTGCCGAAATAGGAGATGTTGGAGGTGCGGCAGGAGAAGTCGAGTTCCTTGTCGATGATTTGATTGGTGGAAACACCTCTACTCTCAACCCATTCTTATTCAGACATTTTTGGATGGGGTTAGAAACACGCTGGCCTGCTGGCGGCGATGAGGGCGTATTGGTTGTCCGTCTCATCAACGATGGACCAGTTGCTATGCCGCCAATGCGCCTTTCACCACCAATTCCTGAAGGCTGGAGTTCTACGCCTTCGTCGATTGACCTTCCGACAATTGCCCCGGGGGGTAATCTTCCTGTCCGATTCAACGTTGCTGCTAATCGACGCTATGGTGCGGACGAAATACCATTGTCTCGTAAACTCGCTATTACCACTGGCTATGAAATGCGAACAGGTGAAGTCTTCATCACTATTCGTGCGCAAAATCGTTCAATGGAACCTCTTTCCGAAATTATACTCTCGCCCTGGTTCCCTCCGGGCTATACAGCAGATAAAGTTCCATTCGTCGACCGCCTTGCGCCCGACGAAGTAGCAATAATAAGGATGCCACTTCGCATCCAAATGAGTTCAGGAGGTAATGCCTGACTCCATCCTATTCCACCCTATTGGGGGAAACTAAAAAAAAATGGTGAAAAAAATATGAAAGAAAATACGAACGAAAAAAGCGATAATATCGCTGCCATAGGTATTGGTGCAATGATTGTGTTCATTGCATTGATTCTAGTTGCAGCGGTAGCAGCAGCGGTCATTATACAGACGGCTGAAAAATTGCAGCAAAATGCACAAACGACAGGCGAAGAAACAACATCCTTGTTATCATCAAAAGTGATGGTAAAGAATGTTATTGTCCCTTCAGCCGGTGCTTTGTACATTACCTTTGAATTAGCCCCAGGGTCCGATACAATAACCGCAGCTCTAGTAGCTTGGGTTATTGTTTGTGGAACTACTGGTATGGACTCAGGTACTTTCGCTGCAGCAACACTGGTTGGGACAGCTACCCTGCCCGGTGGGACTCTCAACCCTGGCACAACCTATGATTTAACCATCTTAGCAGCAAGTTTGGCTAGTTGTGCCCCTACGGCAAATCAAGATCACATACTATCTATTCAATCAGGTACAGGCGGATTCAGTTTTGAAGAATTGAATTATGGTTCAGTTGTAACAGCAGGAGCGAAGGTAATATGAAGTCAAATACTCGTAACGAAATTCAAGAAGACAAGATTGCAGCGATTGGTATCGGTGCAATGATTGTTTTTATCGCATTGATTCTTGTTGCTGCAGTTGCAGCAGCAGTAATCATTCAAACAGCTGAAAAGTTGCAACAAAATGCACAAAAGACTGGTGACGACACTGCCGATAACATGGCAGGAAAAATCATGATTATGCAAGGTAATGTTGCAACTGCTTCTGCTGCGGCGCACTCCGTCCTCTTCACGGCTGGGGAAGCATATCTGCTTATGGTTCGACTTGCACCAGGTAGTGATACTACCGCACTCAACAGTATTACCTTTCAATTATTCTGTGCAAATGGAGTTGTAGAAGGTACAATGGGCACAGTCGGAATGGGTACTGCAGCAGCAATGACAGCCCATGCCACTGCCGTTACATCACTGACACCAGGAGTTGGTTACTTGATCTGGATTGATGGTGACGGCGGTGGAGCAGATTGTTCACCGGATTCAGGTGATGCATCAGTTGAATTGTATCTGCACGTTGCAAATGGTGGAACAACATTTGAGACTCTTACGATTGATAACACCGCCGGTGGTTCCCTAGTTGTCTGATTATTTCTAAGGGTTGTAGTGGCCGAAAGGCTGAACGACCCTTGGAGGAGGAATCAACATGGCATGGCCATTTAGCGGTAACGCAGATAAAAATCGGGATGCAGACGCAGAACTTACAGAGGAACGACTCAAAATCATGGCAAATATTGCCATCGAGCAAGTCCCACTTCCAGAAGAGGGGGAACTCAGTGAAGAAGATGCGTGGACTATTAGTCCAAGCCCAACCCGAGCGCGAATGAATAGTTTAGGTAGTGTACCAACGGTTGCAGCAACACTTGCACCAACGGCACCTGCTCAAACAAGCACAACAGTGGACACCTCAGGGTTAGAACGCTTAATCAGCAGTCGTCTAGACATGGTCGAAGACGTATTGCGGATGGTTGAAGTTCGACTCGAGGCCCCTCAAGCAGCCCCAGTAATGGATGCTGAAGGAAATCCTGTTGAAGGTTTAGAAGCAGTTGGAGATGAGGCAATGATGGGTGGAGACACCATCGTCACTGCAAGTGGCGAAGTCATTCCTGTTTCTGGTGTTGACCGAATGATGAATGATGACAGTGCACCTTTGGTGGAATTGTACGAGGCTCAAGCACTCGCAGCAAATCCATTCTTGCATGCGCCGTCCAGTGGTGGAACAGCCGATGCAAATCGGGTTGGAGCACCTACTGTCTCTGCTTTACTTCTTGACTCAATGTCGGGAATGGCAGCGGTGAGTTTTGCTCAGAAAGCGATATCATCAGGTATGTTGAGTGATGAAGAAGGGCGGGCTGTGCTTGCTATTGTTCAACTCGCAGCACCTGGTGAATCAGAAGCAGCTTTGGATGACCATTTGTCTCACAAGGAATTGCTCGTCTTTTCATCACTCGTCAGTTCATGGCGCAGTGTGAAAACACTTCGAGGTGAAAACTGAGATGGGCGCCTCGGTTGGAATTGGAGGTCTCATCGTTGGGATCTCAATGTTGGTGGTCTTTTCAATGGCCATTACAGCATTGGACGCACAGGTTGCAACCGGATTGGATGCAATTGAAAGCGCTTCAGTTCCAGACCCGAGTTTTACTGTTGATGATGTGAACATTGCACAATTTGCGATTCATGAAGTCAATATGACTCTTGGAAACCAAGGAACAGGCTATAGCGATGGGATTTTACGAGCAAACGTAGGTTCTGGTGAATGTGGCGGATTTTCCGCTACTTTTACTCAAACGGGTGGACAAATTGATTTAGGAAGCGTGGTTATCACCAACCATGGAAACTGTCCTAATTCAAATCCTCCAACTTGGACGATCTACGATTCGACTTTATCCATCCAAACCCCGACTTCAGTGGCGAATTTCTCTGCTCCTTTGTTCAGACAATACATTTACGCGAACATCACGAATCATGGTTCACTTACTCTTTCAACTGATGAAGTGTGGGTGTTTTATGATGGAGAAGACCCTGAAACATTAACCGCTTCGTCTTCACTTACAGGTTCGAGTACCAACTGGTACTCTGGCGAAACGCGTGTCTTGCACTGGGATGATAATCCCAGTTCAAACACTGCATACGAACGTATTGCATTTACTGCTGGAGCTACAACAATTGTAAGGGCAACATCCTGAGGTTTTACTATGGCAGATGGAGGGGCTTCTACATACATAATGCTGATTACAGCATTATTAGTGTCAAGTTCAGCCAGTGCTGTGCTTATTCAAGAATGGTCTTCTTCATCCCGAGTGATTCAACACCAACAAAGGGGATTACAATTTTCAGAAGAGTTGGGGGTCGACTTTGCAGGAGACCCAATGAATGTGAATCTTGCACGAACGAATCCTGATACAATTACCTTTTACATTTTGAATACAGGTGAACATACTATGAACGAGACGAAAATGGAAGTTTTAATCGACGGTTTGTCGATTTCATCTTCTGAAGTGACAACATCATTTGTTGGTTCTGCTACCGATTGGAATCCGAATGTCATGGTAGAAGTGGAGGTTTCTAATTCGTCTTTTAATTCATATAATGATGGCGATGACATCAGTATTTTTACCACTGTAGTATCTGATTCAGTATCAGGAATGTCAGCCAGTGCAAGTTTTGGAGTGGAGGTGCGTCTAGATGTCTGATGACCCTGTAAAAGAGGACCCATTCCTTACGGCACACAAACCGATTGAAGATGGATTTCCTTACGAACTGGAAACCGATTCATTAGCGGATTCCATGGGTCTGCGGTTACCAAACCGTTCTCTAATGATTCTCCAAGGTACCGTTGGTGGAGGTAAATCTCTTCTTTCTCAACGTCTTGCCTATGGTTTGGCAGAAAATGATGTCAAAGTTCTAGTGATTACGACCGAACTTACCACTCGTGGATGGGTTGAACAGATGGAGTCAATTGGCTATGGAGTGACTGAATCTATTCGCTCTGGCCAACTTTTGGTCTTCAGCCGATTCGGTACAATTGCTGAATCTTTACCTGAGGTTGGTCTCGAAGAACTTCTTGAATCTGAAGCGATTGAACTTGCTGATGTTGTTATCATTGATTCTGCAAGTTCTATTATGCCTGCAGATTTAGATGACATCAGTCGATTCAAACTAATGCAAAAACTTCGTCAAGTTTGTTCGAAGGGTCGGTCACTTATGCTGTGTATCGACCCTGAAGAAATGGACCACAAATTATTACATACTATGCGTGCATCTTCTGAAGTCGTTTTAGATTTACAAACAGCGATGATAGGTGGAGAAATCAAGCGAAATATCGTGATTACCCGCTACCTTCGGGCAGCAGGGCCAATTCAAACATCGATTGGATGGCGTGTTGAACCCGGCATGGGATTCATCGTCGATATTACAGCAGTGAGCTGATGGAGTGATTTGAAATGGCCGCCGATGAACCAAGATTCGCTAAAGGTGACCTCAATGGGGTTATGAATGCACATTCTCACGTTGCTGAATGGGTAAGTGATTTCGAATCGAGATATGGTACACGTCCGATTTACTATGGAGAGTTGGACCGTGGAGCAAAGAAAGAACGTCCTTTCAATCTCATTTACATTACTAAAGAACCGATTTTTGTTCATATCTATGAGCCACCGGCTGATGAAGAAGGTGGAGGGCAAATCCTTTGGTTTGGACTTGAGCCACAACTTTCTGAGGAAGAGGAAAACCTTCGACGTGGATTAATCGAAACTCTACTGCAAGAAGCGCCTAGTGCACCTACATTTACTACAGATGATGAATTCGAAAATATTCTCTCTCAGATGATTGAGCGATATACACTCCTCGACACGGATGCCAACTCAACTGTTAGGCGCCAAGGACGATTATGGGAAATGATGGGGATGGATGACAAACGCGTCATTGTTACTGAAGCGCAACGCGAACGCTTGCGATATATCGTGGTTCGAGATTTAATTCGTAACGGCCCATTAGAGCCGCTTCTTTCCGATGAAATGCTGGAAGATATTCACTCGATTGGATTGAAGCATGTTCACATGGACCACAAGGTGTTTGGAATGGTCACCTCAAATATTCGATTCCGTGACCGCGAATTACTTTCAAGGTTTTTACGAGCGATGTCAGAAAGAATCGGGCGCCCAGTATCGGATAACAAGCCGATTATCGATGGTGCATTACTTGACGGCTCTCGTATCAATATCATTTTCTCTGATGACGTTTCGATGCTCGGTCCATCGTTTACGATTCGTAAATTCGCTGAAGAAACAATTTCTATCACTCAACTGATTGCTTGGGGAACTATTTCAGCTCAAGTTGCTGCATATATCTGGATATGTCTTGAATACGGTATGTCCGTGTTGGTGTCCGGAGAAACCGCTTCGGGAAAAACTACAACATTGAATGCGATTTTACCTTTCATTGACCACAATGTCAAGATATATTCTGCTGAGGACACCCCTGAAGTAAAGGTCCGACACAAGATTTGGCAACGGTTAGTTACACGTTCTTCAAAGAATGAAGAATCCCGTGTTGAAATGTTCGATTTGCTTAAAGCGGCTTTGAGAAGCCGTCCTCGATACATCATCATTGGTGAGATTCGTGGTGTTGAAGGGGCTACTGCCTTCCAAGCAATGCAGACTGGGCACCCAGTCATTGCTACTTTCCACGCATCATCAATTGTCAAAATGATTCAAAGATTTACAGGTGACCCAATCAATGTCCCAATACGATTTTTCGATAACTTGAATTTTGCCATTTTCCAAGAAGTAGTCGAAGCACCTGGTGGAGGTATTGCTCGACGTGTCACAGGTATCGATGAAGTAATTGGCTACAACAAACACAGCGATGGTGTATTGACCCGTGGTATGTTCGAATGGGACCCGGTAAAGGATAAGCATTACTTCCGAGGAATGTTCCAAAGCCATCTTCTTGAAAATAAAATTGCAGCAATGGCTGGATTTTCAAATAAGCGTGACATCTATGATGAAATGCTCAAGCGTGCAGACGCTCTTGACAGAATGGTTGACCGAGAATTGACGCATTATGACGATGTTTTCGATTTGTTAGGAATTTACTACAACAGCGGTTGGGAACACTTTGACAGAGCAGTCGATACATGGACTGGAGTAAACCAAGGCTGAGGTGATGTCGAATGCAGCGAATGTCTTTCTGGCAAATCGCCCTTCGGCGGGTCGATATGCCTGTTGGCAGATTTCTTCTCATCTATGTTGGAGGCTCTGCTATTGCTGGTTTCTTTTTTTCCTTAATCCTCATTTTCTTAACGGGTGGTTTAGTTGAGGGCGCCCTATTTTCAGGCGTTTCGGGTATTTTGTTGCTCATTCTACTTCCACTTCTCTCGGCTGTATCTGCTGCAGCGTTCCCTTTACTTGATGTACAGCGTTCAGCGACGATGATTGAGAAAGAGATGCATATGTTCATCACAAGAATGGGCATTCTATCGTTGGGTGAAGTTGGTGCACAATCAATTTTCGATATTTTGAAACAAATGAGTGATTATGGTGAATTAGCGAATGAAGTCAAGAGAATTGAAGTTCTTGTCGACAAATGGCACACATCCCTGCCGGAGGCATCACGTATTGTAGCACAACAAAGTCCGAGTCCATTATGGGCGGATTTCCTTGACAGAATGGCTTTTTCAATTGAAGCGGGACAAGCAATTGACGGATTTATGCGCTCGGAACAAGAAACGGTTGCTGAGCAGTACACTACCCTGTATGACACACGCCTTGAATCAGTCGACATGATGAAGGAAATTTACGTTTCTTTGGTTTCCGCCGGATTATTTGGTCTCGTGATTGCCGGAATTCATTTGGTTTTATTCGAAGTCGGTTCGGCAACTGATACACCAATTATGGTCGCTAGTAGATTGAGATTCCTTCTTTTGGCCTCGCTTCTTTTCACTGTCGTTCAGATAGGTGCTGTCTTTGCTTTTAAAGCAACAGTCCCCGACGATCCGACTTTTGCTCGCGATGAAATGGATACTCCATTCCGAATAAATTTCCTCCGTGCTCTTGTCGGTGCAGGGATTTTGACAGCATTCCTTCTTGTGATAATGACATTGTTATTAGCCTCTGCCTGGACTGCAATTACAACCCAATGGGACCGATATGGTCTTATTTTTATTGCCGCCCCACTCACGCCAATGCTGATTCCAGCATTGATGATTAGTCGTGAAGAAAGACAAGTTTTGCGCCGTGATGAAACATATCCTGATTTTATTCGTGCTTTAGGAGGCACAGCACAGGCTCGTTCCGCAGAACCATCTGCTACAATTAAGGCATTACGTGGGATTGATTTTGGTATGCTTGATCGCTCTATTGACCGGTTGGAAAGACGTCTTTCGACTCGAATCGATTCTGACCGTGCTTGGGATTATTTCAATGCAGATACAAATTCAGCAGTCATTTCTCGCTATACAAGAATTTACATCGAAGGCTCTCAATCCTCTGGAAAGCCAGCAGATACAGCCGAAATGGTCTCTCGTTCGGTGGGTAGTCTTCTTTCATTGCGCCGTAGAAGAGCCTTGTCAGCAGATACGATGCGGGGTGTAGCCCTTGGTTTGTTAATCGCTTCAGTAACAAGTTTGAACGTCACCATTGCAATTGTTCTCAAACTTGGAGATTCAATTGCAGGTGTTGCTTCTAATTTCACAGATACCGATGTTTCCGCACTCTCTGAATTTGGCGCTGGACTAGCTTTACCGGTAATGGAAGATGCTTCAGGTGTGGGGGAAAATATACGAATGTTCAAAATTATTGTATCGATATTGATTCTTTTCCAAGTTGCTGCGGTTTCCATAATATCAAATCGCTTACGAGGTGGAGCTCGTACAACAGCACTTGGTCAAGCCATTCAGTTGCTATGGGTTGCAGGTATTACCTCTTACATCACCTCTCGCATCCTTGAAGCAGCATCTGCTGTATTCGGTGTCTAATATACCCAATAACAATAACCCGCTTCTCTAATTTGTGGCCATGCAAAGCCCCCCCCCGCCAACAGCCCCAACCATTCCAACTATTGCTCCAGCCCCAGCCCCAGCAGCAGCCTCACCTTAT
>Ga0233427_10005135_pt1 | contig 10542 bp, 11 predicted proteins | sample SI_118_April2016_5_FD_179885 | JGI IMG/M metagenome (GOLD analysis project Ga0233427, IMG submission 179885) | Seawater microbial communities from Saanich Inlet, British Columbia, Canada - SI_118_April2016_100_MG | ecosystem: Environmental > Aquatic > Marine > Inlet | place: Canada: British...
CGCTCAACTGCCCTTGCCGAGTGGCGCGAGCTTTCTGCGGCATGACGGGCGCCAGGTGGCCGATCTTCCTAGACCCGTTTGTTTTAGTCTGACACCACCCACCAAAGGCAAAGACGGGCCGATTGTCACTGGCGGCAAACGCCGCATCATCCGCCAGTGGGTGCCTGAAGCTGACGATCTAAAGCCAATCGAGTTTCGGTATTCGGTGCCTAAGGACAAGTCGGACTAACGAAGCGATTTGCTACCCCAGTTGCTACCCCAACCAAAAACGGTGGCCGATGCCACCGCTGAAACCCTTGAGAAATATGGAGCGGGCGATGAGATTCGAACTCACGACCCCAACCTTGGCAAGGTTGTGCTCTACCCCTGAGCTACGCCCGCTCAACACATCCGTCCCGGGCACGTGCTCCGGCGACGAAGGGCGCTCTTAATAGCAGATCACACGCGCCGTGCAAGCGGGTTGCGCCGGGCCGCGCGGTGACGCCATCATGGCCGCCCATCAGGCAAGCGGGATCACCATGGATCATTCGACAGGCAGCAGGTTGCGCGCCAGGCGCAGCTTCATCTTTTTACCGGGCCTCAAGCCCGAAATGTTTCCCAAGGCGGTCGCCTCGGGCGCCGATATCGTGTGCATCGACATCGAGGACGCGATCCACCCCGATGACAAAGAAGAGGCCCTGACCAGCACCCTGGCGCTGACGGCGACCAGGCCCGAAGCCGGCGCGGCCGAGGTCGTCGTGCGGATCAACTCGGTGCGCACGCCCCAGGGGCTGACCGATCTGGCTGCCGTGATTGCCGCAGGGCCCGATGGCCCGCCCTCACTGATGCTGCCCAAGGTCGGCTCGGCCGACGAGGTCGCGATGATCTCGGGCCTGCTCGACGATGCCGGGCTCGACACCACGCTCCATGCCATCATCGAATCGGCCGCCGGGCTGGAACACTGCTGGCAGATCGGCCATGCCAGCACCCGCCTGCAGGCGCTGTTTTTCGGCGCGGTCGATCTTTCATCCGATCTGGGCTGCGAGAACACCTGGGAGACGATGCTTTATGGCCGCTCGCGCATGGTCGCGGCAGCAGCCGGCGCCGGGCTCGACGCGATCGATGTGCCCTGGCTCGATCTCGAGGATATGGCGGGCATGAAGGCCGAGGCCGAGGCGAGCCGAAGGCTGGGATTCGTCGGCAAGGGTTCGATCCATCCCAAGCAGATCGCCACCCTTCACGAGGTCTTCAGCCCGTCGGCCGAAGAGGTCGCACATGCCCGGCGCATCGTCGCGGCGTTCGAGGAAGCGGCGACCGGGCTGGTCGTGATCGACGGCAAGCTGATCGAAAAGCCCGTGCTGCGCGCCATGGAACGTATTCTGGAGCGCGCCGCGCGCGTTGGTTAGGCCGGGGTTATGGCGAGCTCAGTTGATCATCCCGATGCAGGCGAACGCACGAGCGCCCAGCGCACCGCTGAATGGGTGCTGGTCGGTTCACTGGCCGCGATTGCCCTGCTTTTGACCGGCAGTGCACTCGGCCTGCTGCTCGCGCCCAAGGATGATTCGACGCTGGGCCTGATGCGCGCCCTGGTCTTTCGCTGCCATTAGTTTGATCGCAAGGCAGAAACCTCCGGTTCTGCCTTGCGGCCCTCAGTCGCCGGGCAGGATGCTTCCCATCGGCCCTTTTTTCTGGAGACAGAGCAGCTTCACCTGTTCTGATTGTGGCGCTACGCGATTCAATCAGATCAGGATTTGCTCTGGGCTAGGCGCAAGTTTGCACGGGGCCGCCGTCGCGGCCCTCGTGCACATCGAATGAAGTTTGGATTCCCCCCAAAAGGTTCCCAATCAACGTTTGGTTGATTTTTACATCCAAATCACCAACTATACCCCTCCCCAGGTGAGGCGGGTAAGGAGTTGGAACCATGGCTGTTGCTGCGACGAAACGAACTGACAAACCCGGACATGCCCAAGCCGGCTGCCTGCATCTTGATGATGATGTCAGGCGCGATGCGCGCCAGCGCCTGCTTTCGGTGCGCGGCCATGTCGAAGGCATCCTGCGCATGCTTGAGGACGACACTGTCTATTGCGTCGATGTCATGAAGCAGATCAGGGCGGTCGACGGTGCGCTCGACAAGGTCGGCGGCCTGATCCTCAAGGCCCATCTGAAGGATCACGTCGTGACCTCGGCCGGGCGCGGCGACGAAGACGCCATCGTTGCTGAACTCATGGAGATTTTGAAATACCGATGACCCAACATCTCGATTTCACGGTGGAAGGCATGACCTGTGGCGGCTGCGTCGCCAAGGTCGAACGCACCCTGGCCAAGGTCACCGGCATCGACCGGGCCGAAGTCAATCTCGCTACTCACCGGGCAACGGTGACAGCAGAAATCGTCCCCGACACAACGGCCCTGCGCGCGGCGATCGATAGCCTGGGCTGCGAAACGCCGACGGTCGAACGCGACTACACCATCGAGGGCATGACCTGCGGTAGCTGTGTCTCGCGCGTCGAGAAAGCGCTTCTTGCCGTGCCGGGCGTGACCATGGCCGAAGTCAATCTGGCGACACATCACGGCCGCGTCACCGCACTGGCCGGTTCGCTCAGCGATCAAAAGATTGCAGAGGCCGTGGCCTCGATAGGCTACGCCGCACAGGCGGTCGGCGAAGCAGGTGACGCCGAGGACGATGGTGAGGCGCGCCGCCAGGCCGCCCTGGCTGCCTTGCGCCGTCGTGTTGTCGTCGCATCCATCTTCACCATTCCCCTGGTCATCCTTGCCATGGGCCGCCATATCGGGGCGGTCGAGCTCTGGACCTCGCAGATCATGGGCCATCGCGGCTGGATCACCGTGGAACTCGTACTGGCGCTTCCCGTCCAGGTCTTTGCCGCCAGTCTGTTCTACCGTCTGGCCTGGCGGGAACTGCGCCACCTTGCGCCGGGCATGAACAGCCTCGTTGCCATCGGCACCTCGGCGGCATTCGGCTATTCCATCCTGGCACTCGTTGCACCCGGACTGTTCCCCGAAGGCACGGCGAATTCCTATTTCGAGGCCGCCGCCGTGATTGTCACGCTGATCCTTCTGGGCCGCCTGATGGAAGGCGCGGCCAAGGGCCGGACCTCGGCTGCGATCCGCAAGCTGATGGAGCTTGCCCCCCCGACCGCGCGCGTGCGCCGCGATGGCCAAGACGTCGAAGTCGCGGTCGAGGAGATCGTGACCGGCGACCTGGTTGTGGTGCGCCCCGGCGAACGCCTGCCGGTCGATGGCGAGGTTTTTGAAGGCGTCAGCCATGTCGATGAAGCCATGATCACCGGTGAACCGATCCCCGTGGAAAAGATCCAGGGTGAGGCTGTCACCGGCGGCACGGTCAACGGCACCGGCGCGCTGCTGATCCGCGCGACGCGCGTGGGCGGCGACACCGTGCTTGCCCAGATCGTCGCCATGGTTGAGGAGGCCCAGGGTTCCAAACCGCCGATCCAGCACATGGCCGACAAGATTGCCGGCGTCTTCGTGCCGATCGTCATGGTGCTTGCCGTGCTGACCTTTGCCGTCTGGATGGTCTTCGGGCCGCAGCCGGCACTTTCCTATGCCTTCGTCACGGCGGTCTCGGTCCTGCTGGTCGCCTGTCCCTGCGCCATGGGTCTTGCCACGCCGACCGCCGTCATGGTCGCGACCGGCCGCGGTGCGGGTGCCGGTGTGCTCATCCGCCAGGGCGCGGCGCTTGAACGCCTCGCCAAGGTCGATGTCGCGGTCTTCGACAAGACCGGCACGTTGACGCAAGGGCGCCCTACACTCGCCACTGTCGAGACGGTCGCGGGCGGTGACGAAAACGAGGCGCTCGCTTTGGCCGCTGCGCTGGAACGTCAGAGCGAACACCCCATCGCGCTTGCGATTGTCGGGGCGGCGCATGAACGCGGTATCGCTCTGGGCGAGGCGCGCGACTTCAACACCGTATCGGGCATGGGTGCGATCGGTCTGGTATATGGCAGTACGGTCATGATCGGCGCGGACCGCTACATGACGGCAAACGGCATCGACACGTCGGAACTCGCCGCCGCCGCCGCCCTGCATGCCGGACGCGGCGCTACGCCGGTCTTCCTTGCCGTCGACGGCAAACCCGCGGCCTTTCTTGCCGTGGCCGACGCGGTCAAACCCGGCAGTGCGGCCGCACTCGCCAGGCTGCACGCCATGGGCGTGACGACCGCCATGCTGACGGGCGACAACACCCGCACCGCAGAAGCAGTTGCCGCCGATATTGGCATCGACCGGGTCTTGGCCGAAGTCATGCCCGGCGACAAGGCCTCGGAAATCTCAAGGTTGCAGGCAGAGGGTGGTACGGTCGCCTTTGTCGGCGACGGCATCAACGATGCCCCGGCGCTTGCTGGTGCTGATGTCGGCATTGCCATCGGCACCGGTACGGACGTTGCCATCGAAGCCGGCGATGTCGTGTTGATGTCGGGCGATCTCGCCGGTGTCGCCAACGCCATTGCGCTGGGTCGGCGCACGCTCACCACGATCAAGCAGAACTTCCTGTGGGCCTATCTCTATAACGTGTTGCTGATTCCGGTTGCCGCCGGCCTGCTCTATCCCTTTGCCGGCATTCTGATGCACCCGATCATGGCCGCGCTCGCCATGAGCGTTTCCAGCGTCTTTGTCGTCACCAATTCCCTGCGCCTGAATCGCTTCCGCATGGGTTGAGCCGGTCTGCGTCGAGGTATGACTCCGTACCTTTGCTTCGGTATGGTCGAAGGTGTTCGATCAAGATTGGGAGCAAGACGATGCCCGTCCGCCACTTCAGCCCTGATGCCGCACCCGACGCCATGCTGGAGGAACTGCGTTCCAATGGCGTGATCGTCGTCGACAACATGATCGACGATGCCGTGATGGACCGGTTCATGGATGAACTCGCGCCACACATGGCCGATGCACCCCTGGGTGGCGGCGAATTCTTCGGCGGAGCGATGAAGCGGGTGCAGGAGGTCGCGGCCAAGGCACCTTCGATCGCCGGGATCATCGCTGATCCCACGCTGGTCGCATTGGGCGATGCCGTCCTGCTGGAAAACTGCAAGAGTTATCGCATCCAGGTTCTTGCCATCCTGGAGATCTGGAAGGGCGGCAAGACCCAGCCGCTGCACCGCGATTTCGGAGTCTACGAGCCCTACATCATGCATGAACCCGGTGCGAAGGAAATCCTGCTGTCCTGGATCGTCGCCGGCACCGACTTCACAAAGGCCAATGGCGCCACCCGTGTGGTCCCCGGCAGCCATACCTGGCCGCTCGATCGTGTGGCCAGGGACCATGAGGTGGAGATTGCCGAGATGCCGCGTGGTTCGGGACTGATTTATCTCGGTTCGGTGCTCCATGGCGCCCGGATCAACAACACCGACCAGCCCCGCACAGGCATCGTCTCTGGTTATGCCGTCGGCTGGTTGCGCCAGGAAGAAAACCAGTATCTCTCCTGCCCGCCCGAAGCTGCCGCGAAGCTGCCCAAACTTGCCCAGCAACTGCTTGGTTACCGCGCCCATTCCCCCGTGCTGGGCCGCTCCGGCGACAGGGACACCCAATGGCTTCTGGGGCCCAAAAAAGTCGACATCGATGCCGATGGCTACAAGGACCAGTCCCTACAGGAGGTGTGAGGCGAAACCCGGCGCCGTGGAAATTTGACCATCGGAGCCCGGACCTCTTGCAACGACAGGGGATTGGCCGTGAACTGCGGGGTTCTCGCGGTCACGCAACGACCGCTCAGTCAAAACGCGGTCCACCACCAGGGATGGTGGCCTGGGCCCTTGATACGACAACACCTACTGTGCATGGGGTTGAATTCGGGTTATCGGATTACCCCCCGTTTGGACGATTGAAATCAGCATGCCCGCGACCGAACAAGACCTGCTTACCCGGCTCGACGCGCTGGGGATTGAACACACCACCCATCGTCACCCTGCTGTCTTCACGGTCGAGGAGGCACGCGCCCATTGCAGCCATCTGCCAGGCTGCCACTGCAAGAACCTCTTTCTGAAAGACAAGAAAGGTCTGCTCTGGCTGGTGGTGGCACGCGCCGATGCGCCGATTGCCATGAAGCAGTTGGACAAGCAGATCGGTTCGGCCCGACTCAGCTTCGGCAAGCCGGACCTGCTGATGGAGGTTCTGGGCGTGATCCCCGGTGTGGTGACGCCGTTCGCCCTGATCAACGATAAGCAGCAGCGGGTCAACGTCGTGCTCGACGAGGCCATGATGGCGAGTGATCTGGTGAACTATCACCCGCTGACCAACGAGGCGACGACCGCGCTCACCCCCGATACGCTGCTTGCGTTCATACGTGCCTGCGGTCACGAGCCTGCTATCGTGCGTGTCGACGCGATGCCGGAAATCTGAACGGCGGCGTCCCCCGCGACCTTGCGTTCGGGCGTGCGATCCTCCATCTAACAGGGCACAAACAAACACCTCTCGACCTGATTCAACGGCCCCGATGGCGGGTCCGGACAGAAAGGCAACGAACATGGCGATGATCATCGGAGAAAACGGCGGCGCACCGGCCGGAGGCGCGGCCCCGGTCAAGGATGTGACGACCGATTCGTTCGAACAGGATGTGCTCAAGGATTCGGTCAACCAGCCCGTTGTCGTCGATATGTGGGCGCCCTGGTGCGAACCCTGCAAACAGCTCGGGCCCATGCTGGAAAAGGTGGTCAATGCCGCCGGTGGCCGGGTCAAGATGGTCAAGATCAACATCGACGAGGAACCCCAGATCGCACAGGCCCTGCGGGTACAGTCGATCCCGGCGGTGTTTGCCTTCGATCAGGGTCAGCCGGTCGACGGCTTTGTCGGGGTCCAGCCCGAAAGCCAGATCAAGGCCTTTGTCGAACGTCTCGCCGGTGAGATCGGCCCCAGCCCTGTCGATCAGGCGCTGGAACAGGCCGGGGTTGCGCTTGAAGCCGGCGAGTTCGAACAGGCCGCGGGAATCTACCAGCAGGTCATGGCCCACGAGGCCGGCAATGTCGATGCGATTGCGGGACTGTGCCGCGCGCTGATCGGTCTTGGTCGGGCCGATGATGTGCGTGATCTGCTCGAAGCGCTCGATGACGAGACCCAGGCCGACGAAAAGATCATCGGCGTCAGGGCCCAGCTGGAGCTGATGGCGGGTGCGGGCGGTGATACCGCCGATCTTGAAGCCAAGGTCGCGGCCAACGGCAACGACTTCGATGCCCGCCTGGAACTGGCGCAGGCCTATGCCGCGATGGACCGGCGCGAGGATGCCGTCGACCAGTTGATCGCGATCATCGAGGTCAAGCGCGACTGGAACGAGGAAGCCGCGCGCATGGAGTTGCTGAAGTTCTTCGAAGCCTGGGGCCCGACCGATGAAGCCACCGCCGACGGCAGGCGCAAGCTTTCTTCTGCCTGGTTCAGCTAGTTGTTGTGTTTCCTCAATCGACGGGCGCTCGCTCCGCTGGATTGGCTTTCGCGCCGTTCGGCGCGTGCATGCGGTCGCATGCCTAGGGCCAGTGTGACCTCTGCGGGATGCCACAGCGCAGCCTGGGGGCGATGAAATGACAGGTATGCCCTACTATCACAGCGTCGATGAGCTGCCGCGCACAATGCCGATCTTCCCATTGCCGGGCGCTCTGCTGCTGCCGCGCGGCACTCTGCCGCTCAACATCTTCGAGCCGCGTTATGTCGCGATGATCGAGGATGCGCTCAAGACCGAGCGGCTGATCGGCATGATCCAGCCCGACGAAGAGTGCGAGGATGTCGGCGCCGCCCATGTCTTTTCGATCGGCTGTGCCGGTCGCATCACCCAGTTCACCGAAACCGATGACGGGCGATACCTCGTCACACTGACCGGCGTGTTGCGTTTCCGGGTCGGTCGTGAGCTGCCCGAGATGGATCACGGCTACCGTCTGATCGAGCCTGATTTTGCCAGCTTCGGTGACGACCTGCGCTCCCAGGGAGGCACCGGTGTGATCGAACGCGACATCCTGATCGATCACCTCAAGGCGTTTTTCCAGCGCAAGCAGATCGAAGCCAACTGGGAAGCGATCGAAAAGGCCGATGACGAAAGCCTGGTGACGGCGCTTTCCATGGTCTGCCCGTTCCAGCCTCCCGAAAAGCAGGCCTTGCTCGAAGCGGTCGATTTTGTTGCCCGTGCCCAGACGCTGATCGCGCTTTTGCAAATGGGCGGCGGTGACGACGAGGACGAGGTCGTGCGGCAGTGATTCCTTGATGTAATGTGACCAGCCTACAAGGGCACCAAGCAGGAGTGCGGAGCGATGAGTGAAGCCGGAGTTGATCCCAAGTTGCTGGAAATCCTGGTCTGTCCGCTGACCAAGGGAGCGCTGTCCTATGATCGCGAGAGCCAGGAGCTGATCAGTGAGCAGGCGTGCCTGGCTTATCCGATCCGCGACGGCATCCCAATCATGCTGGTCGACGAGGCACGCAAGCTCGATGAGGCCAAGACGTGAAATCGGACGCCGAACCGACCCGTCACTGGCCGGTCGAGATCCGTCTGAAGTCGGCCGAAAAAATTCTGGAAGTCGATTTTGATGATGACATCAAGGTCGCCCTGCCGGCCGAACTGCTGCGCGTTGAAAGCCCGTCGGCAGAGGTTCAGGGCCATGGCGCCGGCCAGAAGAAGACCATCCCCGGGCGGCGTCATATCGGCATCATGAACATCCACCCGGTCGGCAATTATGCGATCAAGATCGCCTTTGACGACATGCACGACACCGGCATCTTCTCGTGGAACCACCTCTACGAACTGGGCCGCGATCAGGAAACGATCTGGCAGGATTATCTCGACCGGCTCGAAGCCGAAGGCCTCAGCCGCGACCCCTGAGCCGGGCTATCGGCACCGGCCCTCACGATTGGCGTCGACCCTCACCCCGGCCCTCTCCCCTCGGGGAGAGGGTTGGGGTGAGGGGGTGCGCTGAACCCGTTCAGTCGCGGTTGAACAGGCGGCCGAGCAGGCCCGGGCGTCGGGGTTCGTCATCGTTGTCATCAGGCATCGAGGGTGGTGCGGTGGCGGCTTCGCGTATCTGGCGGGCGACTTCTTCGGCGCGGGGATCGTGGTGGCGCGGCATGGCCTGGGGCTCGGCGGTTTGGTGCGGACGCACAGTGTCGTTGGCATACCGAAAACTGTCGGTTCCAGCCGGGGCGTCGCGTTCCAGGCGGGGCTCGACACGCAGCTGTGGTTCCGGCTCGGGATCGAGCGGCTCCAGGCCCACGGTGAGCGGCTCTTCGTCGTCATCGGGCCATGTCGATGGTGCGCTTGTTTCTGCAACGGGCCCGGCATGGCCCGCGACATCCGGCACGACAGGTGCGGGTTGTGGCTCAGGTTCGGCCACTGGTTGGGGCAACGGCTCTGAAACCGGCGCAGCGGCGGGCTGGACCGGGGCGGTATCAACCTTGGTCGCCAGCATGGTCAGCGCCTCGGCGATCGCGACCATCTGTTCCTGGCGGCGCTCTTCGGCTGACGACATCATCGCGATCTGCTCGGCGATACGCGCCTGTTCCTCGGCGATCGCCTGTTGCCGGGGGTCGTGCTCGACCGTGCGGGCGCTGTTTTTCTCGACCGTCTGCATCACGCCGTACATCGCCGCGGCGATCTGTTCCATGCGCCCGGTCAGCACGGCCTCGGTCCGGTCGATCCGGGTTGCGAGTTCACTGCCGCCGCCGCCCGACTTTTCGAGATGGGTGACGAGCGAGCCCAGAGCGTTGGCCAGTTCGGGCGTGCGGTCCTGCTTGGCCGGCAGGTTGGTGTTGTTTTCCGCGCTGACGATGCCGAGGTCGTGGTTGGCGGTCTTGATGACGGCTTCGCTCAGCCATTCGCCGATTGTCATGTGCCGCTCGTGGGCAGCGCGCGCAGCCTTGTCGCGGGCCTCTCGGTCCACGCCGCGTACCGACCAGGGCTGTCGGTCGCTCAACGCCCCGCCTTCAAAGATAACCGTGCCATCACCTGCATCGTGCGGGAAAAAACCCTTTGATTCCACACGTTTCCAGCCTCGCCAGTGGACAGTTCGTCAGGGCTTGCAACAGACACAGCACTCAATAACCCAGCGCGATGCCGTCCTTGCGGGGCTCGGTGGCGCCAGCCAGCGTGCCCTTTTCCCAGTCGATCCAGATCGCTTGGGCGCCGCCATGGGCTTCGGGCGTGATCTGAACCTTGTGGCCGCGCCGTGCCAACTCGTGCATGACATGGCCGGGGATCGAGGGCTCCAGCATCGCCGCGCCGTGTTCATGGCTGTAGCGCGGCAGATCGAGCGCCTCCTGGGGATCCATGCCATAGAGCAGCATGTTCTGGAGCACATGGGTGTGGCCCCAGGGCTGGTAATCGCCGCCCATCACGCCGAACGGCATGACCGCCCTGTCACCCTTGGTCAGCATGGCCGGAATAATGGTGTGCATCGGCCGTTTGCCCGGCGCGATGCAGTTGCGGTGACCCGGTTCGATGACAAAGCCGCAGCCGCGGTTCTGCAGCACGACGCCGGACTTGGGCGCAACGCGCGACGAGCCGAAGGAGAAATAGGTCGAGTTGATGAAACTCGCCGCGTTGCGGTCCTTGTCGACCACGGTGAGATA
>Ga0233427_10005138_pt1 | contig 10536 bp, 9 predicted proteins | sample SI_118_April2016_5_FD_179885 | JGI IMG/M metagenome (GOLD analysis project Ga0233427, IMG submission 179885) | Seawater microbial communities from Saanich Inlet, British Columbia, Canada - SI_118_April2016_100_MG | ecosystem: Environmental > Aquatic > Marine > Inlet | place: Canada: British...
TTGTTGGATATAGAAAATCATAAACATACGCTCCAGACCAATATTCATCATCATCACCAATATAGGAGCTAATGGTATAATTTTGGGCATTTATAGAAGAAGTAAATCCAATAAATAAAAGAGAAAGTAAAAGGTTTTTCATAATTAATGTTTTTTTATGCTACAAACTTACTCAATAATTTTCTAAAAAAGTTCGAAATAAGGACCGTAAGGCCCACTAAAAAGAAACCCAGTGGGTTTTTTATTCAACTAATAACTTAACTTTATAAATAGCTTTTTCTGCAGCATTTACAATATCTTCCACATCAAAAGAATCAAAATTAATAGAATCTCCAAATATTATTCTACAATTGTATGGCAAGATTAGATTCTTTCCTTTAGGTAATGTTTTGTGCAATCCATCTAAATAAACTGGAATTACATCTACTGTCGGATTTTGTTTTACTAAATACCCTATACCTTTTTTAAAGTCTGTCATAACTCCTGGAACTCCTCTTGACCCTTCTGGATAAATAATAATTGATCTTCCTTTTTTTAATAAATTACTCATCACTTCAATAGGATCAACATCTTCATCAGAATTAGCTCTTTTCCGTGGGATTAAAGTTGCGTTAACCATATATCTCATTAATATTTCCTTAAATCTACTTCCACCAAAGAAATCATCTGCTGCCACAGGATGTACTCTATGTATATATCTGGGTGGCATGGAGCTCATAATTGCCATTGTATCCATATGACTATTATGATTTGCTATTAATATAAATGGTTTCTTCTTTCTAAGTACTTGTTGATTATAATACTTTAACCCTATAATGATTTTAAGGAAATTTCTCCAAAAAATAGTGTATATTATTATGAGGATTAACTTTTTCATTTATACAATAACCATAAAGTAAATTAGATGAAAAAATGGTGAAGATGTTGTAGATAAACTATCAATTCTATCTAAAAATCCACCATGACCAGGGATAGAATCGCCCATATCTTTTACACCAAAATCTCTTTTTACAGCAGAAATAATAGCGTCTCCCATAAATCCTAGAACAGCTATACAAAAACTAATCAATATAAGTTGCCAAGAATTTAATGGTGTAAGAAAGCCCATAAAATATCCAATAATAGTTGTGGAGATTACTCCTCCAATAAATCCTTCCCATGTTTTATTTGGACTAACTTTTGGCAAAATTTTATGTTTCCCAAAAATCTTTCCAAACACAAATTGCATAATATCATTTGCTTCAGTAATAAATATTAGAAATAGTAAAAGCGCTTTCCCAGATATATCACCATCATTCATTTCCGGGAAACTAATTAGTAATGCTAAATGACTGATTCCAAAAACTCCTAACATTAATGAGGTTGGTAAAATACACATTGAACGAATAATATCATCTGTATCTCCTGATAGAACTAATAGAAACGGAATAATAATAAACATGAAAACAGGAATAAAAATTAAAAACATTGTATACCAACCCTGATAAGCAAAATAATACTGAATGGGTATTGATAAATAGCATGCTACAAGTGTACTTCTATCAGCATCACGCAATTTTAATAAAGTATATACCTCCCTTAAAGTAAAAAATGACAAAAAAGCTAATCCTATATAAGTGATAATAGGATGTACTGTTGATGCAAAAAGAAAAATAAAACACATTCCCCACCAAGATCTTGTTCTCAATGTCATCTCATCTACTAATTTACTTGGGTTCAGTTTATTCCATATCCAAAAAGTTGTTGTTGCAATTACTAATATTGATAAGATAATTGCAATAACCCACTGAATCTGTGCATTTAAATCAATGCTACTTATTAATTTTTCCATTTTTTATAGATTTAGTTAGTCGTATAAAGGAACTGAAAATCATCAATATTGATGAACCTCCAATTATATAATTCATATAAGGATCCAAACTGTTTGTAAAATAATATACTATACATATTACTCCAATCAGGAAAGCTCTATCGCTCTTACCCATAGGTCCGTCATACCTTCTTTCTCCAGATATTACTTTTGCTATCAAACCACAGAATTCATTAATTATTGAAAGAAGAATAAAAATGATAGCAATTTCAATACTTAAAGATGAAAATATAATAAGAGGAAAGTAAATAGCAACATCTGAAACTATATCTCCAACTTCATTTAGAATTTCCCCAAATTTTGACTGAAGATTATAAATGCGTGCCATCATACCATCAAGTGCATTTAGCATCATTCTAAGTAATAGTCCAAATGCTACAATCAAGAAATAGGAATAATTATCTGAAGCATTCCAAAAGAAATAAGATATTCCAAAAGAAAAAAAGATTGAAAAGATAGTAATTGAGTTCGGACTTATCCCTAATCTTCTTAATAATTTCAGCAATGGCATCAGTAATTGTTGAAACTTAGGTTTTATTTTATAAATTGATATCATTCTTTTTAAGTTTTTTAAATGGATCCCAATTGTACTTTACTCGTTTTGCATTTTCGGTAAATTTCCCTTTTTCTAGAAAATAAAAAATTTCTTGGCCTATTACATCAAACCTTTTGTACATCAAATCATGATCCAAATAAGTATGCAAAAAATCATCTAGGTTCATTTCAATTTCTTCTGCATTATAATTATAATTTCCATAACTATCGGATCTTTTTTTAAAAAATCTCATTAGTCTTGTGGCTTTATTTTCAATAATAACACCAATTGTTAAACCGTTTGCATTGCTTAATGGGTTGATATTTTTTTCACTAAAATCAGCAAGTACTTTACCATACAATATTTGAGAAATAAATGGCAATCTTTCAGTAGCAACCTTTGGGGCTCTCTCCTGGGTTGGGCTTCTGTCATAGATTATGGTTGTTATCCTACCTTTTCCATTTTTTTCAATATGCTGATTTAAAACATATCCACCAATTATATAACATAAGAACTTTACTTCTTTATACTCATCTAAATTATTTTTATTATAAAAAGATGAAAAAGTTGACACAGTCAAATCAATTGAGTTTTTTTCAACATATTCCGGAATAAATAAGTCATATCCTTTTTCTTGAAAAAACTCTTGCTGTATTTTTCTATTTTTTTTTGAATCTCCAAATCCATTTAATATCACTAATGCTTGTTTCTCGAAAACATTCTCTGATGTGTCAATAATGATTACTTCTTGAGCATATATACTATTAAATAGTAAACAAAAGATTAATGTGTAAATTAATTTCTTCATGGCACAAAAATAAAGATTAAGAATTAAAATGCTATGCTAAGCATAGTTTCTCAAAAAAGTTCAAAACTGGGACCGAGAGGTCCACCAAAAAGAAACCCACTCAATGAGTGGGTTTTTGTTTACTCAATAATTATCTTTCTCTCAACTGATCCATCATCATAAATGTAAAAGAGAGGCGTGTTCTTTGCCGACTTAACTGTTCTTCCAAGAGCATCTTTTATCCCAATTAGTTTTCTATTTGTATCTAGAGTGACATCTCCTATAGAGCTAACAGGAGAATAAACATAAAACTCATATTCTGCTCTTCTTGGATTAAGTTTAATAGCATCATTATTTTCTGATCGAATATAAAATTTTATTTCCAGTCCGCTAGATTGAAATGGGAGAGTTGCTGAATAAATTCCATCATTAGCATTTATATCTCCATTTGTTCCATCATCTAACATTATAAAAGAATTAAATTTGGAATTATATTCACTTGTTGTAGCCATCAACTCTACAGTATTGGCATTAAACACTTCTGCTGTTACCAGATTATTCGTTAGCAATACATTGTCAATTGTTGGGGACACTAAAGAAATCTCTGGATGATTAAGTAAAAATTGTTTTCTCTCATTAACAGTACTCAATATTCCTCCGAACCCCCAGTTTGTCCATATAGCATTGTTGACATTTTCATAATAATCATTCATAGAGAAACCCTTGTTGTTGTCTTGATTTGCCGCATTATATGCTAAAGCCTGTAAGTTGTCAATATTAGATCTTATCATGCTAGTATCTAACGACTCCTCAATTATGGTGTTTATATGTGCTGTATATATCTTTCGATAGTATGTATTGGTTAATAACTTATACAACAAAGGTCTTTCTTCCCAGGGCTGAGTTGACCCCCCTAATGAAGGCCCTGTAAAATACGGATCATATTCATATATGTTAGAAGGATTAAAAAAATCAAATCCCATTATTGCTCCTGAGAAGCTATTATCAAGATCCCATGGAATCATTTGAAACAATCCATCTTTGGTCTGATACAAATAATAATTATGAATGTAATATGTATTATAGCAATCTAAATTCTGAATTACCTGATTTACTGCAAACGCCCAAAGGATTCTGTCTACATTTAAAACACTATCTATATTCTGGAAATCTAAATCAAGAACTTTTATTAGGTTTACTAACTCACCCCATCCTTGCTCAGATTTCATATCATAACTATCATAATATAAGGTTGTATCATCACCCATGTAATACAAATTAGGAGGCATTGCAGAAGGAGCATTAGCAGTATCACAGAATCTATCAATATTATCACATTTAAACAATGGCCCGGACTTCTCGTCAAAATGTTTTTTTAGGAATTGCTTATTAATAGATTCGTCATTAACATAAAGACCTACATAATTTCCTTGAACATTTAGTTTTACTAAATTAGACTCTCCTGTTGGTAAATATCTTCTATAAATATTACTACTTACAATTTGCTTCACAAAGGTAGGGTCCATCCATGCATTAGCAAGCTTCATCTTATTATAATCCAATAACTGTTGCCCATCAATAAAAAAATTCATATCAATATTATATGGCACTTTAGGATTTAAATTATCATTTGGAAGGCAAAATGTTGAATTTCCTTTGTATCGCACACCAACACTATCATAAGTAGTTCCATTCAATGTTAATGTAGCTGGAATTCTATCAGAAGGTGAGTAATACCAGCTATTAACCAAATAACTATGATAAGATGGTAAATAGAATTCTAAATTAATAACCCTGAGCGAATCTTCATCAAAAAGCCCCCCTTGACTATCATATAAATCTTGAGGATTATACAGAATTTGTCCAAAGGAGAACAAAGGAAATATAAAAAATATAACTATCACTCTTTTCATCTGACAAACTTAGTCAATAATTTTCTAAAAAAGTTCAATTTAGGGCCGTAAGGCCCACTAAAAAGAAACCCACTGGGTTTTTATTATCTTTGCTTTTTAAAAAGAACACCTAAAACGCATTAATTTATCACAAAATTCCACTATGAACTATTTAATTCTTCTAATGGTATTTTCATCAACTCTATTTACTTTCTGCACGAAAGAATATCATGAATGGGAGGATGAAACACTATTTAGTATTAACAAATTAAAAGCCCATAGCTCTTTCTTTGTAGTAGAATCTTTACCAGCTGAAAAATTGAACTAATGAGTGGCCATGTAGAAATAACAATAACGGAGTCAGATATAAAAAACACACTGCTACATTATAATTATGGATCCTATATATCTCACGAAAATATCTCTTTTGGGTATGCAAACGAGAATTTTAAAGTAACTACTACCACAGGTAATATTTTATTTCGTTTATACAAGATACAATCAGAAGATAGTGTGAGACAAGAATTATTACTAATGAATGCTTTGCAAAACAGTGGCTTTCCAACAGCCTATCCTTTAGTTGATAATAGCGGAGCTTATATCCACTCAATAAATAATCACAGTTGCATATTGAGCGAATTTATTGAGGGGATACACCCAATTCCAAACCAGCATATGGCAGGTGAAATTGGCAGAGCAATTGGTACTCTCTCTGTTTTGCCAATAAATGAAAAGTATAAAAGACCCAATTATATTAGCATTGAACATTGTCTATCTATCATTCAAGAATTTCCAAAGGCCAAATACCAGCACCCTGAAATATTTGACTATTTCAAAGTGCAAACCACTTTTTTAAAGAATTACATTTCGGAGGAGCTGCCTATGGGAATTGTACATGGAGATTGTTTCCCTGACAATACTATATTCAATGACAATAAATTAATTGCAATTATAGATTTTGAAGATTTTGCCTTTGACACTTTACTTTTTGATTTAGGAATGTCCATTAACGGATTTTGTTATAAAGATAATATGATTCAGATAGATTTAATGCACGAACTGATAAAGGAATATGAATCTGTTAGAAAATTAAATAATAAAGAAAAGGAGTTACTTCCTTATTATATTCAATGGGCTGCACATGGGATGATATATTGGCATTTGCGCAACAATTTACTTTATGCTAAAAATCAGATACAATTAAAGCGTGTAGAAGAATTCATGAATAGGGTAAAGACTCTTAAAGGGAAATCATTGAAATGGAATTAATAAATATTGTATTCAAGGTACATGTGTAAAATGACACACAATAAGCCAACTCTTCTATTTATATTATTACTCTTTTTTACTACTGTTTCGTGTAAAAAAACAATTATTCCTTTTTCAAATGTAATTGAATTAAAAAATAGCCCAACATCTCCAACTGATGAAGGATTAAATACTTTTTTTGATTTAGGGAGTTGGATGGGATTTGCACTATCTGATGAAAAAACTACAACCGGATTCTCAGGTCCTTATATCTTAGGAGTGGAACATGGAATTTGGGCATCAAATAATTTTACTTCTTTAGATTTAGTTGATGAAAATGACAATTCACTCTTAAGAAATCTGAATTATTCTGAACAAAATTATTTTCCTGGAAAATTAGAAAATCAAATAACTTTTGAAGAAATTAACCTGAAGAGTACCTTAATATTTACTTCTAGTAAAAGTCTTATTATCTCAACTACAATAACAAATAATGGAAATCAGAATCTGGAATTTACTCCACAATGGGAAGGAGAAATATTTCATCAAATTGGTCACTTTATAAATAAGAATACACACTTAATTACACTTATGGAAAAGGGTCAGAAAATTTACCTGAACCCAATAAGTGATGAGCCTTTTAATATTTATTCAGATTTAAATAAATATGTTGTTTCTCTTAAAAATGATAATTTAAAACCAAAAGAAACAAAAACTTATTCCATAGAGATTCAATATCATCCCGATCAGAAAAAACAACAAAAAACTATCCGTAAAATTAACATATCAAAAGAAGTAGAAGACAATCAGTTAAGGTGGAGCAAATATCTGGAAATAACAAAAAACAATTCATTAAGTAAAGATGAAAAACTTATTCTCACAAAAAGCATCTGCACTCTAATCAATAATTGGAGAAGTGCTGCAGGAGCATTGAAACATGATGGTCTTTTTCCTTCCTATCATTACAAATGGTTTCAAGGATTTTGGTCATGGGACTCATGGAAACATGCTGTTGCTTTAGTGAAAATTGATGCAGGACTTGCAAAAAACCAAGTAAGAGCAATGTATGATTATCAAAATAGGGACGGAATGATTGCTGATTGTATTTTTAGAGACACAACTATAGAAAAACACAATTGGAGAGATACAAAACCTCCCCTTTCTTCTTGGGCAATTTGGGAAATTTATAAAGAAACTCAGGACACCACATTCCTAAATGAAATGTATCCTAAAGTGGTAAATTATCACAATTGGTGGTATGCTTTTAGAGATTATGATAAAGATGGCTTATGCGAATATGGCTCAACTGATGGTTCATTAATTGCGGCAAAATGGGAAAGTGGAATGGATAATGCAATTCGATTTGATAACTGTAAAATAGTAGAAGGTTCAGATTATTCCATCAATACAGAATCGGTAGATTTAAACTCTTATTTAGCTAAGGAGAAAGAATATCTATCAAAAATGGCAAAAACACTTAAGCTCTCAGAACACACTAAATGGGAACAAGAATTCAATACGCTCAGTGATAGAATTAGAAGCAATTTTTATGACGAAAAATCAGGGTACTTTTACGATATTGATTCAAAAACTGGGGAATTCCTGAATGATGCTTTAGGCCCTGAAGGCTGGACGCCTATTTGGTGTGAGATAGCAACTAAAGAACAAAGTGAGAAAGTAATTGAGTACATGATGGACAGCACTCGCTTCAACACAACAGTTCCATTCCCAACTATTGATGTGTCACATCCAAAATTTGACCCTCAAAATGGTTATTGGAGAGGTCCTGTTTGGCTAGATCAACTTTGGTTTGGTGTTGATGGACTTAATAAATACGGTTATACTAAAGAAGTTAGCCTCATAAAGAACAAAGTAACTAATAATTGTGAAGGTTTAAATAAAGCAGGGATATCAATAAGAGAAAATTATCACCCATTAACTGGAAAAGGATTAAATGCAGAACATTTTAGTTGGTCGGCTGCTCACTTAATTTTATTAATTACAGAATAAAAAAAGTTCAAACTTATGACTGTAAGGTCTGCAAAAACAAAACCTAACATGAAGTTTTTTCTTATTTTAGCGTTATGAAAATAACAATTAGAGAAGGAATAAAAGAAGATCTTCCTACTGTATTAAAACTTATTAAAGAATTGGCTGATTATGAAAATGCTATTGACCAGGTTTCTATTACAATAGAAGAATTAGAAAAGGATGGATTTGAGGGAAGTCCTTGGTATTGGTTCTTAGTTGCAGAAAAAGACAATGAAATTGTTGGATTATCTTTTTATTGGATTCGCTACTCAACATGGAAGGGTAAATTCTTATTTCTGGAGGATTTTATAATTAAAGACAAATATAGAAGGCAGGGGATTGGATCTAAATTATTTGAAGCAACAATCAAAATATGTCAAAAATTAGAACTTAATGGAATGATATGGCAAGTATTAGATTGGAATACTCCTGCAATAGATTTCTATAAAAAGTACAATGCGGATATTAGTAAAGATTGGTTGAATGGAAAACTAACAAAGAAACAAATTGAAGAAATCAATACGCTTCATTAAGAAAATAATTATTAAGGAAATCCATACCCTTTTCTAAGCCAGCATGATAATCTTTTGTTAAGTCATCTACACTTGTACCTACTACACTTGATTTCAAAAAATTGTCAGGGCAAACCTGAAGGATTTCTAAATTCTTATGCTTTGCTGTTAAGAAATCTACCGCCTTATTATATCTATTATCTTCCTTAAAAAAGTTATCCCTTACTTTTGGATTATTTTTCCACCAGTATCCGGCAGCTAAACCTAAATAACTTAGCCCATTTAATTTATAACCTAAAGGGTTTGGCCTGATAACGATTATTTTAGTTGCCCCAAAATCTGCAGCTGTCTTTGCAGGTATCGAATCAGACCATGCTCCATCCATAAAATTTACGCCATTAATTTTACAAGAACCTTTTGTAAAAAAAGGCAATGAGGAAGTAGCTTGTAAACACTTGTAATAATTTTTCTTATTTGGCTCTAAATAAACAGCCTCACCATTTTCTAAATTAGTGGCTACTATGTAAAGTTCTTTATTCTTAATTGTCTCTTTAATGTTTTGTAAATGTAAAGGATTGTGCTCTTTAGCATATTTTGATAAAAAATTTAAATCCATATACCCCTGTTCTGAAAGAGCATGCCTATAGCTTAAGAATTTTTCATTAACCGATACTTCTTTGGAAAGCGAAAAATAGGATTTGTATTGGCTAGCCACATAATAGGACAAACACATTGCCCCACTTGAAACACCAATATAAATATCAAACGGATTAAATTTATTAATTAGAAATGCATCTAAAACTCCAGCTGAAAAAACTGACTTAAAACCCCCACCCTCAATTACTAATGCTAATTTTTCTTTTTCTTCCATCTCTTGTGTAATTATAACAAAGATAATATAAAAAGCTATGCGTGCATAACTTTTTTGAAAAAGTTCGAAATAAGGACCGAGAGGTCCACTTAAACCTTTACAGAAATATATTCTTATAATTTTTAGCTGATTTTTCAAAAACCTTTTCTACAGCTCTTCTCCCTACTTCTCCAAGAGATATTGAGAATTCATTTACATATAAATTAATATGAGCATCTATTACTTCTGTTTCCATTTCTTGAGCATGAACTATCACAAATTCTGATGAAGATTCTCTATTCTCAAAAGCATATTCTACCGATTTTCTTAATACTCTTTCAAATTTTTTCTGAATTTCAAATGGTAAATTTCTATTTATTACTATCCCACCAAGAGGAATAGGGAGTCCTGTTTCCTTCTCCCAAAATTCACCTAAATCTCTAACTTTTTCTAGCCCTTTTTCTTGGTAAGTAAATCGGTTTTCATGTATAATAAGCCCTACATCAACACTTCCATTTATTGCATCATTCTCAATTTCTGAAAAAAGCATTTGTACTTTATTTTGATATTCTGGATAAGCAATACCTAATAACATATTTGCAGTAGTATATTTTCCAGGAATTGCAATTTTACTTTCTGAAGTTAAAGTTGTAGTGGGCTTTTTGATTAGTAACGGACCACAATTCCTACCTAAAGCCGAGCCGCTATCTAATAATGCGTAATCATGTACACAATGAGTGAAAGCATTAAAACTTAGTTTTGTAATATCTAGTTTTCCCTCAAGAGCCCAAACATTTAATTGCTCTACATC
>Ga0233427_10005140_pt1 | contig 10536 bp, 9 predicted proteins | sample SI_118_April2016_5_FD_179885 | JGI IMG/M metagenome (GOLD analysis project Ga0233427, IMG submission 179885) | Seawater microbial communities from Saanich Inlet, British Columbia, Canada - SI_118_April2016_100_MG | ecosystem: Environmental > Aquatic > Marine > Inlet | place: Canada: British...
TATAAGGCAACGACTCGGGGCTTATTCCTTCAACATACAGTAACACCCTTTGTGCGGACTCACATAACCGCTTTCCCCCGGGGCAGGGCGAATGATCCCGCAAAGGACGACGGCCGACACCGGTATTGGAGGCTTGCGGCCTTGTGGGTCTTCCTGGTCGCAGGCGTTACCGAGTCCTGGTCAATTGCTGCTGAGCAATCGCCTGACCCGTCTTCGGCTGTCACTCAATCTTATTCCGCAACCGCCGTGCAGGCGTTCTCGCCGGTCCTCGATCTTGACTTTGAGACCCTCGCGAAAAGTAAAGAATCCTTGTCGCCCTCGAGCGAAGGGCGCAGCGATCAAGACCGCACATCTGCCGTTGACTTCCGGCTGGAGCTTGGAGACGAAATCCTTGCGGACCTGAGGGACAGACGGCTTGATGAGCTCGGGCTCTATCTGCTTGACGACCTGCCACCGAGTTCCGCCGTTCCGGAAACCGAACGCCAACGACGGCGTTGGTATCTGCTTGAGCGAGGCAATCAAACAGAACAACTCCAAGATGAACTTCAGGATGTCCTGGCACGTGCAGAAGGTGACCTCCGTCTCGAAATCGGCTTGCGGCTTGGGGACCTTTTGCTTCGAACAGGTCACCCGGCAAGAGCCCGCGGCGTATTCCAACAACTCCTTCTAGAAGAGGTTCCCCGTGAAGGTGCAGTTCAACAGATTCGGCAGCGGATCGTGTTGAGCTACTTTGATGAAGGTCGGTTCTCTGATGCGGCAACTTTCGCGGACCATCTGACAGCGGAGTCCGCGCCAGACCAACCTTCCTGGCGCCTGCTTCGTGCGCTTATTGCGCTCTCGCTAGCTAGGCCGGAGGAGGCGGTTACGTTACTACGTGATGAGACATCAATTGAAGCGAAACTCTGGCGAATCTTTGCCCGCTGGCGAGACGAGTCGGTGTCCGCGACGTTGGGACTGGTTGCAATCGGGCAGATAAAGGTTCCGGCGGACAGTCGCGAACTGGTTGTGCTTCGCTCGGCCATAATCGCGCAGCTGGCAAAGTGGCCAGAGCACGCCCGTACCCGCGCAATGGCCTTGGAGTCGCTAGTGCAAAGCGAGGCCAAACTGCCAGCTCTTTTGCGTATTGACGCGAAGACCGAGCTCCTAACAGCGTATATCCAGATTGCTCGGCTGACGCTCGCTCAGGAAGGGATTTCTCTCGTTTCGCTGGACGTTGTCCGGAACTACCAGAGGAGTTACGGTCCCGAGGATGCCCTGTCTCAGCGCGCACTTGGTGTTGCCTTGATTCTGCAAGAAAAGGCTATGGGGATCCCCATCTCCTCCGACAGTTGGTTGATCAGACACCTGATCGAGGCGGGTGTACCTGGACTGCTACCGGTTTTCTTCGGCGATGGCGGTATCGCGGCTGAGGTCGAGGAGGTCAGTGCGGAGTCGTTGATGCTGCTGGTGGATGAAGCCTTGCGCCGGGAGGATCTCCCTGCTGCGGCACGGCTTCAGGTGCGTATCGAGACGCCGACTTCAGGGATCGATCTTGGTGAATGGACGGTGCGCACCGCGAGAATACATGTTTTGGGTGGTAACGCTGTGTTAGGTGCGCGACAGTTGGCTGACTGGTTGTCTGGCCTTGAGGGGATGACGCCAGCGAGCCTAGACCGGGTCATGCAGATCCTGTTCGACCTACAGTTCATTGGGGAACATCGATTGGCGTTGGATTTGTTTGAGGTCATTGCGCCTTTGGTTCGGACTGCGAGTCATCGGCGTGAATTGTTTTATTGGTCAGCGCAGTCGTACATTGGATTGGAAGAGTACGCCCGGGGAGCTGCATTTTTTCTTGAATCGGCACGGCTTTCGGGAGATCAGTACCCGTTCTGGCAGCAAAGCGCGCTTTACCAGGCAGCAAAGGCACTGGAGTCTGCAGCACTGTATGAGGATGCTGCCAAGGTATACAGAGGATTACTGGGAGGTTCATCAGAGCCAAAAATGCAGGCGAAACTTCGCTACCGCCTTGCTCAGATTGAAAGAAGGCGTGCAGAACGGAGTTCGGATTGATGACCCCGAAGGTGACCGGCTCGGAAATCGCGGAACAGTTTCTTGATTCCCTCTGGCTGGAGTCAGGACTCAGTGGTAACACTTTGAGCGCTTATCGTAGTGATCTGGCGGGGTTTGAGGCCTGGCTCGATAAGAAGGGCCTGGGCCTCAAGAACGCCAGCCGGGCGGAGTTATTGGGTTATCTCGCCGCCAATGTTCGACAGGGACTCAGCCCGCGATCATCCGCACGAAGGCTTTCCACATTGCGGCGATTTTACCGTTACCTGTTGCGCGAAGGAATCATTCATGATGATCCCACGGCAGATATCCGTTCGCCGAGTCTTGGCCGGCCGCTGCCAAAAGCCATCACCGAAGCGAGCGTAGAGAAATTACTGGGGGCCCCTGGGGATACGACGCTGGGAGTCCGGGACCGGGCGATGCTAGAGACAATGTACGCCAGCGGCCTCAGGGTATCAGAACTAGTGGCCCTGGCATTGAACGAGCTTGACCTCACGACCGGCCTTGTACGCGTGACCGGCAAAGGGGGGAGAGAGCGAATCGTGCCGTTGGGGGAGGAAGCGACGAGCCGACTACGGGACTATCTTGACCGGGCTCGGCCTGAACTTACTGGGGAACAGAAAAACGGGTCAGTGTTCCTCACACGGCGCGGCAAACCCATGACCCGACAGGCGTTCTGGCAGTTGATTAAGCGGTACACAGCCTTAGCGGGGATCGATACAGACCTTTCTCCCCATTCATTACGGCATGCCTTCGCGACCCATCTGCTGAATCATGGCGCTGATTTGCGCAGCGTTCAGATGCTTCTTGGCCATGCCGATCTTTCGACCACACAGATTTATACCCACGTGGCACGCGCCAGGCTGCAGTCTTTGCACAGTAGTCACCATCCGCGGGGCTAGTCAGGGCTCTAGGATTAATGTAGGGCCTGCGCCAGTTCCCGCCGATAACGGCGAACCCGTTCATCCTGAGCGCCGAGGCTCTCAAAAATCTGAACCAGAGTAGACCGCGCCTGTTGGGCAAACTCGTTCCCGCGCCCTTGGCGGATGATCTCCAGGAATTGGATTATGGCTTCGTCTATTTGATCGGGATGCTGCATCATGTGGTGGGCAAGAGCGATTCGCGCCTGAAGATCGTCTGGGGATTTTTCCACTGTCTTCCTGAGGCTCTCAACATCCAGCGTGGAATCAGCATTAAGCGCGAGTTCGACTCTGGCACGAAGTTGTTTAACCTCCGGCTCCTGGATAGAAGTCAGCGGAATGTCACGCAAGACCTCGGCCGCTGCGGTAGCTTTACCCGCCGCAATCTGATGTGTGGCGAGGGCTAGGCGGAGCCTGAGATAGTCCGGGTCGGTCAGAAGTGTTTCGGACAGTAGTGAGATCGCACCTAGAAGATCGCCATTGTCAGCCAGCGATGCTGCGCTGGCGATCTGGTTATCGGCAGGCCGGGAGACGTGACGGTCGATCACTTCCCGTACACCGCTTTCAGGCAGTGCGCCCATGAACTCATCCACCTCGACGCCATCGCGAAAGACCTTCACCGTCGGTAGGCTACGAACACCATAAGTGGTCGCCAGTTCCCGTTCACTCTCGGTATCAACTTTAGCGACCTGGAATTTGCCGTCATATTCACGGGCGAGTTTATCGAGGATAGGCATAAGCATTTTGCAGGGTCCGCACCAGTCAGCCCAGAAATCGACCAGGACGGGAGAGGTTTTGGAGGCCTCGATGACTTCGGTTGCAAATGTGTCCGCTGTCACAGCGCTGATGAAAGGGTTGTCGCTCATTTTGGTTATCCAAAAACAGTGTTGAGTTTCAAGTAGTAATGGTTCCGGGCAATCGCCCGCCCGTTGCGCCTGTACCAGAGCAAAGGTTGCAATAGACTACGCGAGTCCGTAATTTTATCGAACCCGTGAGATTGTCCGCAAAAAGTTCTTCTACTGGAAATTCTGCCAGCCTTTTATTTACCGGCGCACCTGCATTATTTGTGGTGCTGTGGGCCACCGGCTTTATTGGGGCGAAGATGGGGCTTCCCTATGCGGAGCCCGCCACGTTTCTCGCAATACGGTTTTCTGTGGTCGCGGTGATTCTCGGCGTTGTCGCCTGGATAAGTGGCGCAGCGTGGCCGGAGAGTTGGCGGATGGTGGGTCACATTATGGCAGTCGGATTGCTGGTCCATGGCGTTTATCTTGGCGGAATTTTTGGAGGGATAAGCTTGGGTGTTTCGGCGGGGGACAGTGCCCTGATCGTGGGAATGCAACCAATTTTGACGGCGGTCCTCGTGGGTCCGATCCTCGCCGAGATGGTTCGACCACGACAGTGGCTGGGGTTTCTCATTGGAACCGTAGGGGTCTCTCTAGTCTCCTGGCGCTATGTCGACGGCCTTGGCAGCACTCTGACAGGTGTGGTTTTGTGCGTGATTGGTGTTATGGGAATGAGTCTTGGAGCGATTTATCAGAAGCGGTTCTGCGCAAGCATGAACCTGCTCACGGGATCCTGCTTACAGTTTCTGGCGGCGGCGGTAATGATGATCTGGATCGCACTGATCATGGAGACCCGTCACGTTGACTGGACGGGTGAGTTCGTTTTCGCCCTGGGTTGGCTGGTGGTGGTGTTGTCGCTGGGTGCAATGACTGTGTTGTGGTTGTTGGTGCGCGCCAGGGCCGCGACTCAAGTGGCGGGCCTCTTTTTTCTGGTGCCTCCGGTTACGGCACTGATTGCCTGGCCACTGTTCGGGGAGACCTTGACGCTTAAATCAGTGGCTGGGATGGCGCTGGTGGTCGTGGGTATTCTTCTGGTCAGACGAAAGCAGGATGATGAGGAGGGTGCGGGAGCAACATGAAACTAGATCTCCGGTGGCCATTGGGTGTGGTAATCGCTTGGATGTTTCTGGTAACCGCGACCCAGACGGCATATTCCGCGGGCGGATTGACCGATCTAGAAGGGAAGCGAGCCCATTTTTCCGACTATGTCCCTGCGGACCAGTGGCTTGTGGTGATGATCTGGTCTTGGAGTTGTCCCATATGCGCACAGGAAATGGCCGGTCAGGCACAACTCCATGACCGACAGCAGGGCGGCCGTTTGACTGTTCTTGGAATTTCAATGGATGGCCCTGAAGGCATTATGGAGGCCTGGGCTTTTGCAGAAGAGCACGGCGCCCGTTTTCCTAATCTAATCGGCGACGGGCCCGACGTAGCACAGTTTTTTCACGAACAGACTGGTCAATCCCTTCAAGGGACGCCAACGTTTCTTGTCTATGCACCAGGCGGTCGCCTTAAAGCGGTTCAGGCTGGCGCGGTTCCACCTGAGCGGATCGAGGCCTTTATTGCTGGCCAGGAAGGTGCGGGTGGGTAAGCGCGGATCTTACTCCTTAGGGCTGTTATTGCTTCGACGGGTTAGCGATGCCGAATGACTATCGTAAGGGGTTCTGGCTCACGCTAGGCGGTGTGCTGGCGTTTACACCAGATGCGCTATTGATCCGTCTGACAGCGGTTGATCCATTTACGCTGGCATTTGGTCGGGGATTGCTCGCTGGAATGGTTATTCTGATCGCGTACACGCTTTTCATCTCCGGCGGTTTCGTGAAGGCGCTCAAGCCACTTGGTTGGTGGGGTCTTTTGTTTGCAGGTCTCCAGACCTGCGCGTCACTAACGTTTTATGCGTCCTTTTCCTACACGAGCGTGGCAAATGTATTGGTCATCTTTGCCTGTACCCCGTTGATCGCAGCGCTGTTCTCCAGGGTGCTTTTTGGAGAAACGGTGACCCGGTCGACGAAGGTCGCGATTGCCTGTGTTGCCGGTGGATTGCTTGTTTTGGCCAGTGGCGACTCAAAGGGTACACAGTGGATTGGGGATGCGCTGGCATTGGCGAACGCCATTATCCTCGGCCTGAGTTTCGCAATCGTGCGGGGTCGTCGACAATTCAACATGATTCCGGCCGTGGTCGTGGGGCTTCTTGCCGCTGGTGTGATAGGCGCATTCTTCGCGGATTTCCCGCCAATGCAGACTGTGCAGTGGGGTGCGCTAGTGCTTGGAGGTGCAGTACTGCTCCCGCTTGCGATTACCCTCATCACCATCGGACCGAGGTATCTGCCCGCGCCTGAGGCGGCGATGCTCGGCTTGCTAGAGTCGGTTCTCGGGCCATTTTGGGTCTGGCTGGTGATTGGGGAAAATCCAGGCGTCCGCTCAATTGTGGGCGGTGCCATTGTGATTCTGGTTCTCTTGGTTCATGCCATGAGTCGATTTCGGGAGGAACACGTCAGTTAGGAATCCCGGGATACGACAAGCGATCCAGGGTCAGGTGCCTGATGAGGCAAAGTTGACCATTCGGTCAATTGGAGTTCAAAATGCTCTCGTTATGGAGACCTTGCAGGAGCATCCGACCTTGAGTCCGTCCGAGGCGCGTTCAACGGGCAGTGCCGGAGGCATCGGAGAGCGCCAACGAGAAAGGATCATTCGTGCGGCGACGGGGGTTTTTTCGCGCAAAGGTTACGACGGTGCGCGGGTAGAGGAGATCGCGCGTGAGGCGGGTCTTCCCAAGGGCAACGTCCTTTATTACTTCAAGACAAAAAAAGATCTTTATCGTATTGTGATCGAGCAGGTGCTTGGCCTGTGGCTCGAGGCCTTAGGCGACATCGCTGTTGATGGTAATCCCGAGGAGGCCATCCGCCAGTACGTTAGCCGTAAGCTATCACTTTCGAGGCACTACCCCGAAGCCTCCCGACTGTTTGCGATGGAGATCATCAGCGGAGCGCCTCTCATTGGTACGCATCTGAGTGGACAACTCCGTAGTTGGGTGGAGGAAAAGGGCAGTGTATTCAGGAGATGGCAGCAAGAGGGTCAAATGGCAAAGATTGACCCCGCCCATGCTTTTTTCATGATCTGGGCAGTCACGCAGACCTACGCGGATTTCGAAACCCAGATTCAGGCGGTGACGGCCGTTGCGGACTACGATACGGAAATCTATGAGACTGCAACGACTGAGGTAGTAGAGGCACTGGTCCGCGGCCTGGGTCTGAAAAACGAGGTCAGCGAGCCCTTGATTTCCCATGAAGGTGCGGGCCGCGCTTGAATTACTCGACTGGCCTTTAACCTGGACCATTCTCTTCTGCAAAATTGCCCAAGGCCTGCATAACTCGATGAAGACACAAACCGAAGGAGTGAAAGATGAGTAAACTGAAATCCGGATTGATTCAAATGAGCCTTAAAGGATCTACTGAGGACTCACCTGAGCAGATCCGTGATGCGATGCTCAAGGCGCATCTGCCGTTGATCGATAAGGCGGGCGCTGCGGGTGTGCAGATCCTGTGTTTTCAGGAGGTCTTCACTCAGCCCTATTTCTGTCCGAGTCAGGATGCGAGATGGTATGCGGCAGCAGAAGCGATCCCTGATGGCTACACGGTATCTTTGATGCGTGAATACGCCAAGAAGCACAATATGGTCATCATCGTTCCGATTTACGAAGAGGCGATGACCGGTGTTTATTACAACACCGCCGCAGTTATTGACGCGGACGGGAGTTATCTGGGCAAGTACCGTAAAACCCACCTGCCACACGTCGCGGGCTTTTGGGAAAAGTTCTTCTTCAAGCCGGGTGCCTCTGACTGGCCGATATTCGATACTGCCTACGGCCGGATCGGGGTCTATATCTGCTACGACCGCCATTTCCCTGAAGGCTGGCGAGCTTTAGCGCTTAAGGGTGCTGAGATCATCTATAACCCGTCGGCGACTGTTGCGGGTTTGTCCCAGTATCTTTGGGAACTCGAGCAGCCAGCGTCAGCCGCGGCCAATGGCGTATTTATTGCAGCTATCAATCGAGTCGGCATTGAAGCCCCATGGAACATCGGCGAGTTCTACGGCTCAAGTTATTTCGTTAACCCAAGAGGGCAGATCGAAGCGCAGGCCAGCTCTGACCAGGATGAACTCCTGATTCATGAGGTGGATATGGACATGGTCCGGCAGGTCAGGGATACCTGGCAGTTTTTCCGCGATCGGCGTCCGGAGACTTACGGACCTTTGACCGATCTGAATTAGTGAGTCATACAAAGTATCAATCAAAAGAAACTAGACAGAGGGGGGTGTGAGGATGGGTGATGAGGCGCTGATGATCAACGGGGGACGCCTTTGGGATTCGCTGATGGAGATGGCGAAAATTGGGCCGACCCAGAAAGGGGGTTCCTGCCGACTGGCGTTGACTGATTTGGACCGTGAGGCTCGGGATCTTTTTGTCCAATGGTGCCGCGAGGCAGGATGTTCAATCTCTGTGGATCAGATGGGAAACATCTTTGCGCAGCGCCCCGGGACTGACCCTGACTTGCCTCCGGTTGTTGCGGGAAGTCATCTCGATACCCAGCCGACCGGAGGACGATTCGATGGCGTCTACGGCGTGTTGACTGGGCTTGAGGTGATCCGGAGTCTGAACGATCACGGGATTCAGACCCGATACCCCGTCGAGGCGGCATGTTGGACCAATGAGGAAGGCAGCCGCTTCGCGCCGGCTATGGTGGCATCCGGTGTATTTGCCGGCATCTATGATCTTGAATACGGTTTATCTCGCGCCGATGCGGAAGGCCGGACGATGGGCCAGGAGCTTGAGCGGATCGGTTATGCCGGTGATCAACCGATGGGGCGCCCCTTGCATGCCTATTTCGAGGCGCACATTGAGCAGGGGCCGATACTCGTCGAGGAAGGGATAGAGATTGGGGTGGTCACTGACGCTCAGGGCCAGCGATGGTATGAATTGGAATTGACGGGCACAGAATCCCACGCAGGACCAACTCCGATGGATCGACGCCACGACGCGCTACTTGGAGCCGCGAGGGTTATCAGTTTGGTTAATGAAACCGGTCTCGCACACGCCCCCCTGGCCTGCGCCACGGTGGGCATGGTGAACGTGCATCCCAACTCCCGGAATGTGATCCCTGGCCGCGTGTTCCTGACGATCGATATCCGGCATCCAGATGATCAGATCCTCTCGCAGATGGATCAGACCATCAGGGACGGGGTCCAGCGTATTGCGGATCAGGGTGGACTGTCTTTTGAACTGGAGCAGATCTTCTATTATGCGCCGGTACCTTTCGATGCGAGTTGCGTAGAGGCAGTCGATGGGGCCGCACAATCTTGTGGCTATAGCGCGCGGAAAATTGTCACCGGCGCGGGGCATGACGCTTGTTTCATTGCGCATGCAGCCCCGACTTCGATGGTATTTATTCCTTGTATCGACGGAATCAGCCATAACGAGGTTGAAGATATCGAGCCGGAATGGTCGACAGCAGGGGCCAATGTCATGTTCCACGCGATTCTGGCTAAGGCCGAGCGCAGCGGTGGTTAGATTGATTAACCGTAAACCTCAGTGAATCAGCCAGCGCAATCAGACTCTTCAGTCGTTCACATCAGCGATTTATCGCTGGAGTTCAGTACCGACGATGGGCCGGTGCAGGCGTTGGCTGGTATCGACCTTGATATCGCTCCCGGGGAATTTGTCTCGCTCATCGGCCCGTCGGGATGCGGTAAAACGACCCTGCTCAGGGTAATTGCGGATCTCGAGACCCACTCGAGCGGTGAGATTCTTGTAAATGGTATCAGCCCGAGCGAGGCCCGACAAAACCGGGCCTATGGTTACGTTTTTCAGGCGCCGGCGCTGTATCCCTGGCGGACCGTTCGTCGTAACGTGATGCTGCCGCTCGAGATCATGGGGATCGCCCGGGCTGAACGTGAAGCGCGCTCCGCCCGTTATCTCGAATTGGTCAATCTGACTGGGTTCGAAAACAAGTATCCCTGGCAGTTATCGGGGGGAATGCAGCAGCGTGTCTCCATCGCTCGGGCGCTCAGCGTTGAACCGGAACTGCTGCTGATGGATGAGCCTTTCGGCGCCTTGGATGAGATCACCCGGGATCACCTCAACCAGCAATTGCTGGAACTTTGGCGCAAGACAGAGAAAACCGTCGTTTTTGTCACGCATTCGATCCCGGAGGCGGTATTTCTTTCGACACGGGTGATCGTCATGTCGCCAAGACCCGGGCAGGTGATGGATGTCATTCCCTGTAACTTCTCTAAAGACCGGACGCTTGATATTCGGGAGACCCCCGAATTCCTGGAAATTGCCCATCGCGTGCGCGAGGGCTTGAAGGCGGGGCATAGTTACGACGATGATTGACCGCCTGCGCCGTGAGGGCGCGTTTCTCCCCGTTCTCACCGTAGTCGCCAGCCTGATTGTGATCTGGTATGCGGGAGCGGTTTATCTCAACAGTACACAATTGATAGACCGTTATCAGAAACAGGACATCAACTGGGATCTTGGACGACTCGCTACAGATGCCTGGCGGATGGAGCGACCGGTACTGCCGTCCCCGCATCAGGTCGCGATAGAGCTCAAGAAAACCGTGCTGGACAAGCGTGTGACCTCAAAACGGAGCTTGCTGTATCACGCGGGTATCACCTTGTCGTCATCCCTTTTGGGCTTTGTGCTGGGAACACTGCTTGGGGTCGCGCTG
>Ga0233427_10005150_pt1 | contig 10522 bp, 10 predicted proteins | sample SI_118_April2016_5_FD_179885 | JGI IMG/M metagenome (GOLD analysis project Ga0233427, IMG submission 179885) | Seawater microbial communities from Saanich Inlet, British Columbia, Canada - SI_118_April2016_100_MG | ecosystem: Environmental > Aquatic > Marine > Inlet | place: Canada: British...
ACGGTTTAATTCGTAATTATTTCTTTATTTATTTAAAGTTTAAGTCATGAAAGAACCGATTTTTATTTTGGGCGCTCTTCGAGAAGAGATTAGTCAGATTAGGAAACTGATGGTTGTCAAGGAACAACTCAAGGCAGGTCATGCAGATGTCTGGCTTGGGGTTTGGGAAGGCGTTCATATTGTTTTAGTGCGAACAGGTATGGGAAAAGAATGTGCTTTGGATTCCCTAAAGAAAGTTTTAAGTAGTGCACTTCCAGCTATTGTTCTTTCAATAGGTTATGCTGGGGCGTTAGATTTGAAGTTGAAAGTGGGAGATTTAGTTATCGCTGACAAGGTCTTAGAAATTGATCAGGCTACTTCTTTTGCCAAGAGCTTTCCTGTAAACCCAGAACAACAAGACTTATTTAAGATGTTGACTTCTCAAGAACAATTAGTGGTTTACAAGGGTACTTTGTTAACAGTAAATCAAGTTATTTCTGATTCCTCTGCTAAACAAAAATTAGGATCTTCTCATAAAGCATTGGCAGTGGATATGGAAACATCTTCACTCATCGCTCATTGCATTGAAAAAAAAATACCACTTATTTCGGTAAGAGCTATTAGCGATACTATGGAGCAGTCTTTGATCAACACTAACTCCTTTATCGATAATGAAGGTAGGGTTTCTAAAATTAGAGCTGGATGGTATGTAGTCACACATCCAAATTCCATAAAAAGTTTTATATCCCTACGGAGCCAAAGTCAAAAAGCCACATCAAATTTGACAGAAATCATAGGGTTATTTTTACGCAATTTAGGCTTAAAATCTTAAAAGGAATATTTTGAATATATAGAGAAGTTTTGACAGTGTGGGGCAAAAATTTCTTCTTTTCTTGACAAAATTAAATTAAATCGTTACTACAAAAACCTATAAGTATCTGTAAGTATTGATTTTTAATTTTATTTTGTGTTTCTTGTCAGTGGCATGAAATTTGCTATTTGTATAGTTGAAGATTCGAATTGGCATTGCCTCCTCCAACGATTGGACCTCCCAAGGTCTCAATCGTGGCATGCCAAAGCGAAAGCCAAATCTGTTTTTCTCTCCGGCTCCCCAATATGGGGAGCCATTTTCCTTTTTATTATCTTACTTTACTTTGGTGAAGAATAAAGTTAGGGGCTTGCAATTTTATTAAGTGAGATTTTTAATTGCCGAATCTAAGGTTTTTATTTGTATTAGGAGTTCTGGTAATTGGGATAGTTTGAGCATATTAGGCCCATCAGATTTTGCTTTGTCTGGGTTCGGGTGAACTTCCATAAAAATTGCATCGCAACCTATAGCGACGGCGCCACGAACTAGGTCTGGAATAAGTTCTTTTTGCCCACCACTTTTTGTCCCTTGACCTCCTGGGAGTTGCAAACTATGAGTTGCATCGAAGACAACTGGGTAGCCCAGATCTCGCATGATTACCAAAGAACGCATATCTACAACAAGGTTGTTATAGCCAAATGTAAATCCTCGTTCAGTTAGTAATGTTTTTTTACAACCGCTTTGGGTTAATTTTTTAATGACATTTTTCATGTCCCAAGGAGCCATAAATTGCCCCTTCTTTACATTGACAGTCCGCCCAGTTTTTGCGGCTTTGATTAACATGTTTGTTTGTCGGCATAAAAATGCCGGAATTTGTAATACATCAAGAACTTGGGCTGCTGGTTCTATTTCTTCTTCTGTGTGTACATCTGATAGTATAGGTACAGAAAGTTCTTGCTTTACTTTTGTTAGGCATTTTAATCCTTCAACTAGTCCTGGGCCACGGAAGGAGTCAATCGAAGATCGATTAGCTTTATCGTAAGATGCCTTGAATATCAAAGGAATATTGGCATCGCTAGCTGCACGTTTGATTTTTTCGGCTGTCCTAAGTACATAGTTTTGTGATTCGATAACACAGGGACCAGCAATTAATACTATTGGCTTTCCGCCACCTATTTCAATATTTCCAACTTTAACAAGTTTTGTTTTTTTTATTTTTATACCCATGTTGCTATATTCAATATTACTTTAAAAAAAAATAACCAATTAGCCGAAGAGGAGAAATGTATTGAGTTAACTTGCTCCTAATGATGAGTCTTCTGCATAAGCTGCCTGACATTCTGGCATTAAAGTATAAATAAAATTCTTGACCATATCTTGATTATTAGCCTTGTGGATTGAGGTGAAACCACTTCCTTTAAATTCCTCTATCTTGAACTCAGAAAATTCTGTGGTAGTCAGAATGATAAAGTGTAAGTTTTTAATGTTTTTTTTGATGTTTTTTAATTTGTTTGGTTCGTTTTTACCTTTACGAAGGACATAGATAATTAAATCGGTTTTGATTAAATTGTTTTGTTTTAGACAGTCCTCTAGGCGTTCAAATGTTATAATTAACAGGTTTTCTTGTTTAAGGAGTTTTGCGAGGTGAATCCTTTCACCTTTTATTGGATCCACAATAAACACTGATTTGAAGTTGGGGTCTCGTTTTAGATTAGATTTTTTTTTAGAGGAATTCATTCTGTGCTAAGTTTACCATCAAATAACATATCTATGAAAAAAAATTGGATTCCACAAAAAAACTCGATTTCACGCGCAAACACTTTTAATTATTTGTTTTGATTTTTTCCAGAATGTTTGAGGAAGAATAAAAACTTAATAAAACACACAATCCAAAGATCCGTGATGGCTTTCAAAAAACTACTAGTTATTATATTGATGCTAATAGTTATGTCTACGAAAGCGCTCGCTTCGAATGGTATTATTGTAGTTAAAATCGATGGCCTTATCAGTCCATCTGTGGCTGAGTTTTCAATCAATGAGATTCATGGTGCCAATGCCTCCTTAGAGGAATTAATCGTGATCCAATTGGATACATTTGGAGGACTAAATACCTCAATGCGAAAAATTATTAGGGCTATTCAAAGTTCTGAAATTCCCGTGGTTTCTTTCATTTCTCCAGGTGGTTCTCGCGTAGCATCAGCAGGGACTTTTATTGCAATTGCATCTCATATTATTGCTATGGAACCTGGAACAAATATTGGAGCTGCCTACCCAATGAACTTTATGGTTAGTGACTCAGGTGAGCAGAAAGAAGCAATAGAAGATAAAGTTATTAATGATTCATCTGCCTATATCCGCTCGCTTGCTAAACAAAGAGGAAGAAATGAACATTGGGCAGAGTTGTCGGTTAGAAAAAATGTCTCTATTTCGGCGGAAGAAGCAAAGCGCCTTAACATAATTGATTTAGTTGTTGCCAACTTAGATTCTCTGATTTTGGCATTGGACAAAAGAGAAGTTAATCTAAAAGGAAATATCGTCAAATTGAATACTTTAAAAAGAAATATTATTTTTAAGGAGATGAGTTTTTGGCAAAGAATTCTCGATATTATTTCTAGTCCAAATATCTTTTATATCTTAATGATGTTGGGATTGGTTGGGCTTTTTTTAGAGCTCTCAAACCCGGGGCTTATCTTACCCGGGGTGATAGGGAGTACCTGTTTGATCTTAGCCTTGTATGCTATGCAAACCTTGCCAATCAATTATTTAGGGCTTTTATTGATTATTTTAGGTGGAGTTTTCTTGATTGCCGAACTTTACGTGATGAATTACGGTCTGCTTCCAATTAGTGGATTCAGCTCAATTAGTGGAGCTATTTCAATAATTTTGGGATCTATTATGCTGATTGATAGTGAGGATCCCACTATGCAAATCTCAAAGGTAACATTTTATTCAACTTTAGGTATGACTTTTTTAATTTCTATAGGAAGTATTTATTTGGCTAAAAAAACGCATCAGCTACGCACAACAACTGGTATTGAAGGATTACTAGGAGAGATAGGAGTTGTTAAAGAAACCTTAAATCTTGAAGGGCGCGTACTCATCCATGGAGAAACCTGGAAAGCCGAAAGTAATACAATTATTTCTACTGGTGAAGAAGTATCAGTCGAAGCAGTTAAAGGTCTTAAAATAAAAGTTAAAAGGGCAAATAAATAACTTGATTTTATAGAGTTACGTTCCTAGATTAATAGAATCCTCATTAATATTTTGAAGTAAGCCTTTTCCAACTAGAGAAAAATATCAATATGCATAGAGATGCCCGTAAAGAAATCCTAAAAGGTCTTAAGCGTATAGTAGTTAAGGTTGGTAGTAGTATTATTACTAAGCGTGAAAAAAGAAAAAATGAATGGGCTAATGAGTTGAGCCCCAATAATGTTCGCTTATTGGCACAGACAATTCGCCAGATCATTGACCGAAACTGTGAGGTGGTTCTAGTCTCATCTGGAGCTATTATGGCTGGTAGAGAGCGTCTTAATTTGCATCGATCAGATCTTTCTATCCCTGAAAAGCAAGCTTGTGCTGCTATCGGTCAAAGCCACCTTATGCATACTTATGAAAAAAAATTTGAAAAACAAGGAATTAAGGTGGCACAGATACTACTTGGACACGACGACTTAGGAAACCGTAAGCGCTTTCTTAATGCCAAGCACACTTTGGAAACTCTTTTGAGGCACAAGGTTATCCCGATTATTAACGAAAATGACTCAGTGACCATTGATGAAATTAAAATTGGAGATAATGATACATTGTCAGCAACTGTTGCCTGTCTTCTAAATGCACAGCTATTGATTATCCTTTCAGATGTTGATGGGCTATATTCTCGAGATCCTTCAATTAAGGTGAAAAAAGGGGATACTCCTATGAAGATTATTGAACATGTGGATTGTATAAATCAAAAAATTGAGAAACTAGCTGGTGGAACCATGAATAAGGTTACTGTTGGTGGCATGTATACTAAAATTCTTGCAGCTAAGCAGACTATGAGCTTTGGTATTCCCACGCTAATAGTTAATGGGTTTGATAACAACATTGCTGAAAAAATTTACGAAAGTAAAAGTGTGGGTACTTTATTTTGGGCTGGTCGCGAGAAAATTAAAAAGCGAAAACACTGGATAGCTCATACTCTAAAACCATCTGGGAAAATAACGATTGATTCTGGTGCGGAAAAAGCTATTTTATTGAGAGGTAAAAGTCTTTTACCTGCCGGGGTGCTTAAAGTTGAAGGGAAATTTAACTTTGGAAATGCGGTGCGTATTCTTGGTGAGGATGGTAAGGAAATTGCTCGTGGCCTTGTTAATTATAACTTCCGTGACCTCAATAGTATTATGGGAATGAAGACCAGTGCCGTAAAAAATATTTTTGGGGATAATTTTTATAATGAAGTCATTCACCGTGATGATTTAACACTACTATGACAGTTGGTAAAAAATGGTGGGAAAAAGAATCTTTACACTTTGAATGTGAGTCTGATTGTTTTAAATGTTGCACAAAACCGGGTATCGTTTATTTTGATAAATCATCTATTAAGAATGCTTCCAAAATTACCAAACTCAGCTCCACGAGTTTCAAAAAAGAATTTTTAAAAAGCTATAATGGCCAATGGATACATGAGGTAGAAAAAGGAAATCCCTGTGCGTTTTTAACACATGAAGGTTGTGCAATTCACTTTGGAAAGCCGTCTCAATGTAAGTCCTACCCTTTTTGGCGTGAAAATATGACCTCAAAGAGTATGTGGAAGTTTGTAGGTAGTTTTTGTCCGGGAATAGATTCTGGTCCACCTATCGCTGTTGCCGCTATTCGAAGTTTTTTAGAAAAATTCAAACTGTAGGATAGTTTTTTTAGGTTTGTGTGACCATTTTTTAACTTTAAAACGGTAGTTTTTATACTTTAATAGGTTTCTTGGAGGTTTTTGTGAGACTGTGCAAGCTAGATTGACCCGCAAGCTGTGACTGTCTTAAGACAAGTTGACATCGGCTAGTCACCTGTAGATAATGCCCAGTCATTTGGTGCTTTTTAATTCTTTTAGGAAAAATTATGTCAGTTGCTGTTGTAGTTGGAATGCAGTGGGGAGATGAAGGAAAGGGGAAAATTATTGACATTTTCTCAGAAGAAGCCGATGTTATAGCCCGCTATGCGGGGGGGCATAATGCAGGTCATACAATCGTGTTTGATGGAAATCAGCATATTTTGCATCTTATCCCTTCGGGAATTTTTCATTCCGGAAAACTCTGTATTATAGGTAATGGAGTTGTGATTGACCCTGCGGCTTTGATTCATGAGATGGATTTATTAAAAAAAGCAAATGTTGATCTGGACGATCGATTGGTTATAAGTGACCGAGCCAATATTATCCTTCCGTATCACGGTACTTTTGATAAAGGTCGTGAAAACTCAAATAATTTTGAAAAAATTGGCACAACAGGACGAGGGATAGGTCCTTCGTATGCAGATAAAATTGCTCGAGCTGGGATACGAGCCTGCGACTATAGAAATGAAGAGTACTTAAAGAAAAAACTGGAATTTAACTATCAAGAAAAAAATAGTATTTTAAAAGATTTATATGGCAAAGAGCTCCCGTCATGCGAGTATATGTTTGAAGAATTGATGGGTTACCAGGAAACGATTCTTAAGTACATTGGAGATACACATGTTCTTTTGCGTAATGAAATCGAGCAAAAGAAAAAAGTACTTTGCGAGGGAGCGCAAGGGACAATGCTAGATGTAGATCATGGGACCTATCCCTTTGTAACTTCATCAAACTCTACTTCTGGAGGTGCTTCTACTGGTTTGGGAATTCCTCCTACCCAAATTGATAGGGTGGTAGGAGTTATCAAGGCTTATACGACTCGTGTTGGGGAAGGACCTTTTCCTACAGAGCTTTTTAATGAGGATGGAGAAAAATTGCGCACGTATGGACATGAATTTGGATCTACGACAGGGCGCCCGAGACGCTGTGGTTGGTTTGATGCTGTGGTTGCCCGGTATGCAATTCGTTTAAATGGCATTGATTCCATAGCCATCACAAAGCTGGATGTTCTGGATAGGTTTGATGCTTTAAGAGTGTGCACCGGATATAAGTACAAAGGAAAGGTTTACAGTGAAATGCCGGCAGACCTGGAAATCTTAGAAAATGGTGAACCCGAATATATAGAGTTCGAAGGGTGGAACCAAAGTACTGTTGAGGCCGAAAACTTTAATCAACTGCCTAATAATGCAAAAAGGTATATCGACGGACTGCAAAGTATCCTGGGAACGGGGTTCTTGATAATTTCTACTGGACCAGAACGAAACCAAACTATTCACCAAGGCACATTATTTTAGCTGTTCCTATTTATTCCCTGCAAAAATTTATTTCTACTGCTAAAAAAATCCACATCATTTAAATTTATTTAACCGTTAGTAACGGTGACTTCTTTGAAGTATTGTAATGTTTTGTAGAATACAGTTGTCATGTTGTTTTATTTGAGTTAGATTTTTTTAAACTCTGGAGATTCTTGGGATTATTTTGATACTATAAATATAGAATTTCAAAATATCTTCCTAAACATACGCGTATAATTTAATCATTAATAATAAATGTTGACTGTATCTATACTAATTTTTTCGGGGCTCTTTTTTTTCTTTGTTGGATATCGCTATTATGCTGGACGCCTTGACCGTGAAGTGATTCAGCCTGACGATTCTCTCTCAACACCTGCTGTGCTTCAGGGGGATGGAGTTGATTTTGTAGAATCTAAACCATTGGTGTTATTTGGGCATAATTTTGCTTCTATTGCAGGTGCAGGGCCTGTAATTGGTCCCATTGTCGCAATGCATCATTTTGGTTGGGTAGTAACCTTAGTTTGGATCCTTATTGGAAATGTTTTTATTGGAGCAGTCCATGATTATCTGGCCTTGATGGTTTCTGTTCGAAACCGAGGCAGTTCTATTGCAGAAATCGCTGAAAAAACGATGGGTACTAGAGCAAAGTCTGTTTTTTCTATTTTTCTTGTATTGGCAATGCTTCTAGTGATTGCTGTTTTTGGTGTGGTTGCCGCTAAAACTCTCATTGCTCAACCTCAGATGGTTCTACCAACGTTCGCTATTATTCCGATATCAATTGCCCTAGGTTGGTTTATTTACTATAGGAACGTTGACCTTACTATTGCATCTATTATTGCAGTTTTAGCAGTAATTTTAAGTATTTATTTTGGTTTCCAATTTCCTGTTGAACTTTCTGGAAACGAGATTTTTGGATTTTCTCCATTAATGTTCTGGTTTGCGATCCTTATGGGATATGCTGCAGTAGCTTCTGTCCTTCCTGTAAATATTCTTCTTCAGCCTCGAGATTATTTATCGACTTATATTCTATTTGGTTCTATGTCCTTAGCTGTTCTTGCGCTTTTATGGGTTCAACCTGAACTTCATACTCCAGCATATCGGGGAAGTTTTTCTGATGAGCAGGGACCGGTGTGGCCTATGCTATTTGTTTTGGTAGCCTGCGGAGCGGTGTCTGGCTTTCATTCGTTGGTTGCGGGAGGAACAACTTCTAAACAACTTTCAGCTGAATCACAGGGTCGTCCTATTGCTTATGGAGGAATGCTTACCGAAGGAGCCGTAGCTGTAGTGACCGTTTTGCTTGTGAGTGGTGGGTTATATTGGGTTGCCCCTGTCAGCGGAGGGATAGACATGAGTACTCTTGGGTTTCGAGAAACCCTACAATCGGGGGGATGGATTCTTGCATATGGGCATGGGTTCGGTAACTTAGTTCATCAAATGATACCTCTTTTAAGCTTTACATTTGCTTCTATGATAGCAGTTTTAGCTCTTAATACTTTTGTTTTAACAACCCTTGATTCGGCAGTACGCATCACACGTTTTATTGTGCAGGAATCTGTTGGGGAAAAAATAGTTTTATTTAAGAATAAATATGTTTGTACTCTTTTGGTAGTATTTTTTTCATACTTGATAGGGGCGACAGGAGGTTGGCAGAAAATCTGGCCTATTTTTGGAGCAACCAACCAACTTATTGCTGCTGTAGCATTATTTGTTATTGCTGCTTGGCTTATGGCAAGGGGTAAACCGATAAAATTTGCGCTTTATCCAGCTATTTTTATGATAGTGACAACAATTGGTGCGTTGGCTTGGCAGTCTTACCGGTTTTATACTCAACCTGAAGCTAATGTTTTCTTAGGAACGGCGGCAGTTTTTCTGATTATTCTAGCCTTATTTGTTGGGTATGAGGGTATGGCATCACTTAGAGGGCGGAAAGAAAAAAATATGACGGCATCAGCGAGTATTTAATGTCCCTTTTTTGCCATGACTTAAGCGCTTTGACCAAGCTTGAGTCTCAATATGGGTTATACTATTATTATAAATGAACTTAATTTTTATCGACTTCAAGTCGACTCGGAACACTTCTAGAAAAAACTGACCAGTGAAACTCAGCGACGTTTTAGCTCTTCAAAAGAAAAAAAAAGATGGATTTGATTCGAAAAAAAAGCTTCGACCTAAGGCAACTCCTGTTGGCAAAGGAAAGTCAGAGATAAAGGTAGTTCGAACTCGAGAGACTCCTAATCCGAGTGCATTACAATTTGTGCTTAATTCTCAAATTGTGGAACATGGTAACCTTTCATATGAATCAAAAAAAGATTGTACGGAAGATCAACTGGGAAAAATTTTATTCGACAAGCTTGATGTGAAGTCAGTTTTTATTATGGATAATTTTATAACAGTGACTAAAAAAGATGACGTTAGCTGGAATCCCCTTAAGGAACAAGTTTGGAAAATTATTAACTCAAACGTGACTTTATATAAAAGTGATAAGGGTGCCAAACTGAATATTGATGTGGAAAATTTCTTATCTTTATCGAATGGTGAGAAGCTTGATGCTGTAGAAATGGTGCTTGATCGATCAATTCGAAAGAACCTTGCCCAAGATGGTGGAGGTGTAGAGGTAAAAGGAATTAAAGGAAATATAGTAGAAATTCTTTATCAAGGTGCTTGTGGGAGTTGCCCAACTTCTTCGACAGGAACTCTGCAATATATTCAAACCCAAATTCGTCAGCAACTTCATAAGGAGCTAGAAGTGAAATCAGTTTAAGCCCCCAAAGTTGTATTTTTTTAACGATAGTTTTTTCTAAAAAAAAAGCCGGAAACCCTAATGGGTTTTCGGCTTTTAATTTTTTTACTTAGACTTTTCTCAGGTCTATGGTTATTGCTCAATTAAAAAAAATTATGCGGCGTGTTCATTCCGTAAATCTAACTTAAATAATGCTTCTCTTTCTTTATTCTTTTGGTGGTTTGCATTATTTTTTGGAGTCATTGTTTGGTTTGAGGTACTGTAGTTTATATTTTTATTTATATTAGAATTTTTTCCATTCCAAATCCAGTCCGTAATTCGTACAAAAAAAACAGAACCCACATAAAGAAGTGACCATATAGCAAAAAAGGAGATAAATAGAGTCAATGCGATCTTTCTGGCTCCCCAGCCTTCGATTCCATGAAGGATTGCGTTTACCGGGTGTAAATATTTAAAAAAGACTCCAAGTATTGCTATAGGTAGTAAAATAGTTCCAATCCGGCCAAGCCGTTTAGTCATATCCATAATTTTATCCTCTATTTGTTATTATATTTTAATGATTCCGATATGTTGTAAGAAAACTTAGAAAGCACCAAAACTGCTAACACCCAAGCTAC
>Ga0233427_10005153_pt1 | contig 10517 bp, 8 predicted proteins | sample SI_118_April2016_5_FD_179885 | JGI IMG/M metagenome (GOLD analysis project Ga0233427, IMG submission 179885) | Seawater microbial communities from Saanich Inlet, British Columbia, Canada - SI_118_April2016_100_MG | ecosystem: Environmental > Aquatic > Marine > Inlet | place: Canada: British...
TAGGCGTATATGCTGCAACAAAACCATATTCATTAAGAGACAATGTTTCAATGGTAATTGCATTATTTTTATATTCTCTACCAAATTTTTGGTTAGGCCAAATGTTAATCATTGTATTTTCAGTTAATTGGGGAATTTTGCCAGTATCAGGAATGGAGTCAATGATACTTGGAGATAAAAGTTTTTTAATGGATAGACTTACACATTTATTATTACCAACGATCACTCTAGGATCAACTTTGGGAGCGTTTGTAATGAGATTTGTAAGAGCTAGTATGATAGAGGCTTTAGGTCAAGATTATATTTTAACAGCAAAATCAAAAGGGCTCTCTGATGGTAAAATTTTTTTTAAACATGCGCTTAAGAATGCATTATTACCAGTAGTAACTTATATTGGTTTAAGACTTGGTTACATGCTTTCAGGTGCAGTTGTAATTGAATCTGTATTTGGGTGGCCTGGTCTTGGTTTGTTAATGTTAGATGCTCTTTTTGAAAGAGACTATCCATTAATTATGGGTTTATTTATAGTTATATCTTTATCAGTGACAATAATTACTTTTATTATTGATATTTTGTACACTTATTTAGATCCAAGGATAAGACTCAAATGATTAAAATTTTAAAAAATATTAATAAGTTTAAAAATTTTTGGAAAATTTTTAAACAAAATAAAATTGGTGTTGTTGGATTAATTATTCTTTTAATTTTTATAGTATTAGCAATATTTGCTCCATTATTTGCTAAATTTCCTCCATTAACTACTGGAGCAGGTGAAGCCTTTTTGAATCCAAGTTTTAAACATTTGCTAGGAACTGATAACTTGGGAAGAGATTTATATAGCGAGTTATTATATGGAGCTAGAATTACTCTTTTAGTATCGTTCATCGCAGTAATTACATCAACGGTAGTAGGTGTATTTCTAGGAGCTATAGCTGGATATTATGGTGGAATTGTTGATTCTTTACTTATGAGAATTACTGAGATGTTTTTAGTAATACCTCCAATTTTTTTAGCTTTAGTGTTAGTTGCTATTTTTGGAGCAAATATTATCAATATAATAATAGTTATTTCAATATTATCATGGCCTCAAACATCAAGACTTGTAAGAGCAGAAATTTTATCTTTAAAAGAACGGCCATATTGCAAAGCTGCAATCGCTTCAGGAGCATCAGATTTTAAAATTATTTTTTCTGAATTAGTTCCAAATACAATGACTACTATAATTGTAAATATGTCTTTAACACAAGCTACTGCAATTTTAATAGAGTCAGCATTAAGTTTTTTAGGTTTTGGAGACTCTTCAATGGTTAGCTGGGGATTAATGTTAAATAATGCTCAAGAATTTTTTAGACAATCTTGGTATATGGTTTTTTTCCCTGGTATTGGAATTTTTTTGGTAGTTTTGTCTCTAAATTTATTTGGTGAAGGATTAAATGATGTTTTTAATCCTAGAAGGAAAAAATAGAATGGAGAATAATAAATTGCTCAAAATTGAAAATTTAAAAATGCATATAAAGACTTATATGGGAACGGTCAAAGCTGTTGATGGAGTTAATATTGATATTAATAGGGGTGAGATTGTTGGAATCGTAGGTGAATCTGGTTCTGGTAAATCTTTAACATCTAGAACAATATTAAAATTGTTACCTGAAGGAGGAGAGGTTGTAAGCGGTAAAATATTATTTCACAATAAAGATCTTTTGAAGTTAAATGATAATGAACTAAGAAATATTAGAGGTTCAAAAATTTCATTTATTTTTCAAAACCCATCTACATTTTTAAATCCAGTATTAAAAATTGGAGATCAAATAGCTGAAAATATATTGCTGCATCAAAAAATTGATAAAAGAGAAATTAAAAATATCATTATTAGTGTTTTAAGTGATGTTGGATTAAGAAATCCAGACAAAATAATTAATTGTTTTCCTCACCAATTAAGTGGAGGTATGCAACAGAGAGTTATGATTGCTATGGCAATTTCATGTAAACCTGATTTAATAATAGCTGACGAATGCACAACTGCACTTGATGTAACAACTCAATTACAAATATTAGATTTGCTTAAAAATATTTCAAAAAAAACAAATATATCGATTCTTTTAATTACTCACAATTTAGCAGTAGTTTCATACATTTGCTCAAGAGTTTATGTAATGTTTGAAGGTAAAACAATAGAAAGTGGTGAAAGTAAAAATTTTTTTTCCAGACCTCAACATGAATATACAAAAAAATTACTAAATGCTTCGAAACAAATTGAAAATAGTAAATTTTATTCAAATCATGAAATAAATAAAATTTTGAATGTAGAAAATTTAAATAAAAATTTTAATTTACCTGGTTCAAATGAGCCACTTAAGGCTGTTAATGATCTAAGTTTTAGTCTTAATGAAGGTGAAATATTTGGAATAGCTGGTGAAAGTGGGTCGGGTAAAACTACTGTAGCTAATTTATTAATGGGACTATTAGAGGTAAATTCAGGAAAAATTACCTTTATTAATAAAGAAATTAATCAATATTTAAAGTATGAAAAAAAAAATTTTAGAAAAAATATACAAATGGTATTCCAAGATCCTTATGGCTCACTTAATCCAAGAAAAACAATAGGGACAACTCTTTCATTGGCAATTAAAATTCATTTTAAATTAAGTGAAGATGAAATCAAGAATAAAGTATTTGAACTTTTGGAAAAAGTTGAGCTAACACCACCAGAAGTATTTTATGAAAGGCATCCTCATGAATTAAGTGGCGGCCAACAACAAAGAGTTGCAATAGCAAGAGCTATTTCTACAGAACCTAAATTAATAATTTCTGATGAGGCTGTAGCATCATTAGATATGTCAATTAGGTCAGAAATATTAAAGTTATTGAAAAAAATTAACATTGAAACAAAAGTAAGTATGATTATGATTTCTCATGATCTTTCTGTGTTAAAAAATATGTGTAATAGGATTGCTATTATGCATTTAGGCAAAATTGTTGAGATAGGTGATAAAGAAAAAATTCTTGGCTCACCCCAACATAATTATACAAAAAAATTAATATCAGCAACATTAGAAATACCAAACTAAAAATGAAAGGATAAATATGAATAATAATTTTGACAAAAAAAAGTCTTTGGAAGATCTTATGAGATTTTTATCAATAGAGGGAATAACAGGTGAGGAGCATGATATTGCAATGAATATTAAAGATGATTTGATAAATTCAGGTGTGCCTCCCGAGTATATTACTTTTGATAATGCAAATGATAAAATACCATTACCAACCCAAGTTGGAAATTTGATAATAAAACTTCCAGGAACTATAGATGCTGAAAGAATAATGTTTAGTAGTCATTTAGATACAGTTCCATTATGCAAAGGTGCAATACCAGTTATCAAAGGTGATAAAATATTACCTAAAGATAACACTGCATTAGGTGGAGATAATAGAACGGGAGTATCTGCCCTAGTGACTATGGTAAAAACATTATTTAAAAATAATATTCCACATGGACCAATTACTATTTTATTTACTGTTAGAGAAGAAAGTGGCCTGTGGGGTGCAAGAATGGCTAAAAAGGAAGATCTTGGCAACCCTGTTAGAGGCTATAATATTGATGGAGGACCAGCTGAAGAAATAGTAACAGGAGCAGTAGGTTGTGATAGATGGGAAGCGGAAATATATGGTAAGGCTGAACATGCAGGGCTAGCACCAGAAAAAGGATTATCAGCATCCATGATAGCCTCGTTAGCATTATCAGATGCAAAAAATAAAGGATGGTTTGGTAAAATTGTTAAAGAAAAAAAATCAGGAACTTCAAATATAGGTATTTTTGGAGGAAAAAATGGTAAGAGTGCTGGAGCTTCCCCAAATACTGTTTGTGAATATGCTTACATAAAAGGTGAGTCCAGAAGTTATGATCAAGATTTTGTATCAGAAATTACAAGTGCTTTTGAGGATTCATTTAAAAAAGTTTGTAATGAATATGAAAATAGTGAAGGAGAAAAAGCTCAGCTTATTTTTAAAAGACATACTGACTATTATTCTTTTAGTATTAATGAGAATGAAAAAGTTGTCTCAACAACAAAAGATAAGGTAAATAAATTAGGACTAACACCAAAACTTGTAAGTATATCTGGAGGGTTTGATGCTAATTGGTTAATTAAAAAAGATATTCCAACAATTACATATGGTGCTGGGCACAATTATTGTCACACAACAGGTGAATTTGTTGAAATTAAAGACTATTACAACGCTTGTTCATTATCATTATTACTAGCTCAAGAAGGGTAATTTGAAAATAAGGTCTAATTATTATTTAATGCTATACTTAGTATTTTATATAAAGATGAAGGTTTATCTACTTATCGACCTATAAATTAAGCCATCGTTCATTAGCTAGAGTCCACTGAACAACTTGATTTATTCTTTCATCTGGAGACACCTTTGGAGTCCAACCTAATTCTTTCATTAAGCTTCCATCCAAAGCATACCTTAAGTCATGTCCTGGTCTGCTGCTATGAAAGTCGACGAGTCTATATTTAAGCTCTTTATTTTGTGCTCCAGCTATTTTTTCTGCTAATTGTAAATTATTCCATTCAACTGGTCCTACTATATTAAATTTAGGACATTTAGCTCCACCAAAGGAATATAATCATTAGATATCATAACAATTTTAGCTTTTGGAATTAAAACATAGTTATTGGTAACAGCCGGATGTCCTTCACATTTTAGAATTATCATATGATCTTCAATTGTATCAGCTGATATGGGTGTAAATAATATTAGACTAAAAAATACAATCTTAAAAAGTTTTCTCATAATAAAATGTTATCAAAAACCTCTAGAATTAACCATTTGATTTATCTCTAAATGTTCTAGTCTATGCTCTAGTTTATCCTATAAAATCCTATAGCCCAGAACCAAGATCCCTAAAAGTTTTTTTATAATAAAATGTTATGTATATATTTTTTAAAATCATAATTCTTTTGAAATAATAGATCTTTTTTTTAATTTTTTCTCTCTTGAAAAAATTATCATTGTACTAAAAATAATGAACATTGAACCAAGAATTGTAAAAATACTTGGAACCTCATTAAATAAAAAGTAGCCAAAAATTATAGCAAATATTAAATTTAAATATTTAATTGGAGTAATCAATGAAACTTCAGCTTTTCTATAAGCCTCAGTAATTAAAATGTTGCCAAATGAACCAGTTATTCCTATTAAAAAAAAAATTATAAAATCTTCATTAGATGGAATACGCCAGTTAAAAGGGTCTAAAAAAAGACTTATAAATGTAAGACCTAGAGTGTAGTAAAATGCTATTAAATAGTTTTCCTCAGTTTTAGATAAGATTTTTATAGCTGTAGCACTAGCAGCAAAACCTATACAAAAAAAAATTGGAAAGATCGTATAAATTGAAAATAAAGAGGTTCCTGGTTTTAGTATAACCAATATTCCAATAAATCCGATTACAATAGCGAACCACCTTTTTTTACCAACTATTTCATTTAAGATAAATATTGAAAAAAAAGTAGCAAAAATTGGTGCTGCAAAAGTAATTGATATAGCATCAGCTAGAGGTAAATATTTAATTCCAATAAATATTGAAACTAGCGCAAAGCAGCCTGTTACAGTTCTTATTAGATGTAATTTTAACTTTTTTGTTTTAAAATTTTTAAAAAAGTTTTTTTTTGGAATGATTATTAAGATAGGTATTAAACCAAATAATCCTCTTGCAAACACTATCTCTCCTGTAGGATAATCATTAGATAATAATTTTACTAACAATTCCATCATAGAAAACAATAAAACACTTGCTAAAAAGTATAAACTCCCAGACTGGTTATTATTAATTTTCATACGTTTATTTTATTTAAATTAAAAAAGTTTTTAACTATGGAGTCCTCTTCATTTGTTCTAATTAATAAATATATTTCTGAAATTGGAGAATTTTCTTTAAATTTCTTAAAAATAATATTATTTAAATAAAGTTTACCTGAGTTTTCTGGGATTAAAGCAATACCCATTCCTCCTGAAACCAGACCTAGAATTACCTCTAGCTCATAAGCTTCTTGAATAACCTTTGGTTCAAAATTGGCTTTTTTACAAAATTCAATTATCTTATCATAAAGACCAACAGCACCTTTGCTTTTAGGAAACAAAATAAAGTTTTCATTCTTTATATCCGATATAGAAATATTTTTTTTTTTAGATAATGGATTATTTTTATTTATAGCCAATATAATTTTTTCTTTATATAAAGATATTGACTTAATATCTTTACTAATAATTTTTTTACCCGCAAAACCTAAATCTATTTTTTTATCTAAAATTTCTTTTATTATGTTCTCTGTCCTCATTTCCTTTAATTGTAATTCTACTCCTTTATAACTTTTATAAAATTTTGAAATTACTTCTGGTAATATGTAGAAACTAGCCAATGTTGAGAAACCTATTCTTAATGTTCCAATTTCTCCTCTACTAATCTTTTTTCCTATTAAAATTGATCTTTTAATTTTAGATGTTATGTCGTAACTATCTCTTAGAAATTTATTACCTGCTAAAGTTAAACTAACATGACTTTTATCCCTATTTAATAGCTTAAAACCAATTTTTTCCTCTAATAACTTTATTTGTTGGCTTAATGGTGGTTGGGAAATATTGAGTTTTTTAGCAGCTTTACGGAAATTTAGCTCTTCGCTTACCGCTATAAAATACTTTATTTCTTTAAATGTAATCATCTAAATAATTAACTGATATGTTTTATATATCAATAACGTTACAATAACATATTTTACATTACTATCATACTTTGTTTAAAATGAACTTAAATGACTAAAAGTTCAAAAACACTATCTTTTGTTGCTAGTGGTAGCGCAATGTATACAAGAAAAGTTTCTGTATCTAAAGATCCAGACTTTTTAAAAGTAGTAGATAAATTGAGAGATGCAGATGTATCTTTTATGAATTTTGAAGGTCAAATCGGTCATCCTGATGCATACGCAATTAAACCTTATTCATTTGCATCTTACTTCTTTGGAGAAAAATGGATTGCCAAAGAATATGCCTGGACAGGATTTAATCTTACTTCATTAGCTAACAATCATATGAATGATTGGTCTCATCATGCTATTGAAGAATCAATGAAGCAATTAGACGAGGCAGGAATAGTTTATGCTGGAGCGGGTATGAATTTAACTGCAGCAAGAGAACCTGGCTATTTAGACACAAAAAATGGTAGAGTGGCATTAATCTCAATTGATTCCTCACATGAACAAGGTGAATTTGTTCAACCACCAATGGCAAGTGATCCAAAAGGTAAGTTTAAAGGTAGGCCTGGAAATAACACAATACGCTATGATGTTATTCTAGATGCAAAAAAAGAAACAATAGACAGTTTAAGAAAAATTAGAAAAGATTTAAATTTAGAAAAATTCCGTGGTCGAGAAGGTGATAAGGATAAACATCTATTTTTTCCCAATGGAGGTAATCCAGGAATAACATTTAGAGAAAGTGAAGAACCTGGATTTACAACTATATCTTATCAAAAAGATGTAGATGCTAATATTAAATGGATTAAAAATGCTAAACAAATGGCAGACTATGTAATTGTAAGTCACCATACTCATGCAAATGGAAATAAAAAAACAGGACCGTATGCAGAAGTACCAGCTGATTTTGTTAAAAAATTTGCACATGATACTATAGATGCAGGAGCTGACATATGTTTGTTCCATGGAATGCATGGAAAAGGAATAGAAATATATAAAGGTAAGCCAATTTTTTATGATTTAGGATGGTTTTCATGGATGGTTGAGACTTTGCCAAGCTTTCCGTATGATCTATATGATAATTGGGAACTTGATCCTTATAGTTCACTACCAATTGATATTACGAATGCAAGACCTGCAGGCCAGTTTGGAGTATCGCCATTATGGAACCAAGGTTTCTTATATGATTTTAAAATGAAAGAGGGTGAAGTTATAGAGATTAAATTACATCCAATGCATATGGGAAGAGATAGACCAATGTGGGAAAGAGGGCTACCTAGAATAGCACATGGGAAAATGGCAATTGATATACTTAATAGACAAGTAGAAATGTCTAAGGAACTAGGAACAGATATAATTATAGAAAATGAAATTGGAATAGTAAAATTATGATCAAAAAATTTAAAGATTCAAAGAATTTTAAAATAAATAAAAACAGAAGGTGTTTATTTTAAAATAATGTAAATAACAAAAAAAGGAGGAAAAATGAGAAATGAAACTTTGAGTACTGTAAGTAAGTTAATTTTACCAGTATTATTAATGTTTTTCGTTATTTCTATCTTAACTACTGAAAAAGTAGTTGCAGCTCCAAAACATGGTGGTGCATTAATTATAGGAGTTCCAGGTAGTCAAAAAAACTTAAATTCTGCCATATATCCGAAAACTTTTTCAGGTCAATTGATTTCAATAAATCTTTTTGATGGTTTATTGAGAGTTAGTAAAATGGGAGATGGTAAATTAACCCCTATGCTAGCTAAATCTTGGGATGTTAGTTCTGATGGAAAAACTATAACGTTAAATTTAAGAGACGATGTTAATTGGCATGATGGAAAAAAATTTACATCAGAAGATGTAAAATTTGGAATATTAGATATATGCAGACCTCATCATCCACAGGGAAAAAATAACTATAGTATTGTTGAAAGTATAACAACGCCCGATCCATATAAAGCTATAATCAAATTAAGCAAAAGTGATGCTACTTTTTTGACAAAACTTGATTCAAAATGGTGTTCTATGGCTCCAAAACATATACTAGAAGGACAAGATATACCTAATAGCGACTATAACAATGCCCCTATAGGAACAGGTCCTTTTAAATTTGTTGAGTGGAAAAAAGGTGACCGTATAGTATTTGAGAGAAATAAAGATTATTGGGCAAAATCATCAAATGGTGATCAGTTACCTTATTTGGATAAATTATATTTTAAAATTTTACCAAATAAAACTTCACTTATTTCATCTCTCGAAGCTGGAGAAATTGATTTTATTCATTCATACCCAGGTTATTTAGCGGGTAAAGAGATATCACGAGTTAATGATGCTGATAATGGAATTAAAGTTCATTCTTTTGCTTATGCTAATATGGCTTTTGATTTTATTTATATGAATATGAAAGGCAAGCACACTGGAAACAAAAAGGTACGTCAGGCTATTGCTCATTTAATAAATACAGATGAAATAATTGATAAAGTTTTTGCTGGAGTTGCGGACAATGTAAGAAATGATAAACAAGGATTTATATCATGGTACACTGGAGAAGCTCCATCTCAATATTATCCATATAATGTAAGTAAAGCGGAAGCACTTTTGGATTCTGCTGGATATAAAAAAGATGGAAGTGGTAATAGATTCAAAATATCAATAATTCATGAACAAAAAAACTCTAATCATCCTAAAGTTTTAGATATAATGAGATCAAATCTTAAAGCTGCTGGAATAGAATTAGATGTTATGAAAATGGATGCTTCAGCAATAACTGAAAAGGTTCATAAAAAAATGAATTATGATATGTACATTACAACAATAGCAACAGGCCCTGACCCAGACTTACTTACTAAAAGTTGGCACTCAAAAAATATTGGAAAAGGATGGAACGCTAATTCGTCCGGATACAATAATAAGAAAATTGACAACTTGTTAGATAATGGAAGAGGAGAACTTGATCCTGTTAAAAGAAAAAAAATGTATGTTGAAGCCCACCAAATACTGGCAGAAGATATACCAATGTTAGCTCTTTATGGAACGAAATGGTTGTGGACTTATAATGAGAAACTTGACGGTTTTCCTATAGGTTATACATTTAGAGATGGTTTAGAAACGGTAAATTGGGATGGTAAAATACCAAGTAACAGATAATAGTTAATATAAATACAAAAACCCACCAATTCATATGATTGGTGGGTTTTTTTTTAGTAGTATTATTTAATTGAAAATTAAACATGAATTATAATTACTTAGCAAAAAGAACTTTACAAATAATTCCAGTTGTTCTCGGAATATTAGTAATGAGTTTCTTAATGATCCAATTAGCACCTGGAGATGTGGTATTCATGTTCATAGGAGAAAGTGGTGCTGACCCTGAATTTGAAGCTCAAATTAGAAAAAGATTGGGTTTAGATAAATCAGTATTAGAACAACTTATTTTATATTTAAAAGGAGTGTTAACTGGTGATTTAGGAAAGTCTTTTGTAATGAACGAAAGTGTTTCCAAAATTATTTGGGACAGGGCGCTGCCAACTATTATTTTAATGTCATCGAGTATAATTTTTGGGGCAGTTTTTGGAATTTTAATAGGCGTATATGCTGCAACAAAACCATATTCATTAAGAGACAATGTTTCAATGGTAATTGCATTATTTTTATATTCTTTACCTAATTTTTGGTTGGGACAAATGCTTATAATAGTTTTTTCAGTTAATTGGGGTTTGTTACCAGTATCAGGAATGGAGTCGATGATATTGGGAGATAAAAGTTTTT
>Ga0233427_10005155_pt1 | contig 10511 bp, 11 predicted proteins | sample SI_118_April2016_5_FD_179885 | JGI IMG/M metagenome (GOLD analysis project Ga0233427, IMG submission 179885) | Seawater microbial communities from Saanich Inlet, British Columbia, Canada - SI_118_April2016_100_MG | ecosystem: Environmental > Aquatic > Marine > Inlet | place: Canada: British...
AAAAACCAAGTAAAAGTAGGGAAAACAATATGGGAGTATGGCGGAACTGGTAGACGCGCCGGATTCAAAATCCGGTCACCATTGTGCTCGGGGCCTTATTAAAGCTAGGCATACCACCAATCTTTCTTCATCATAAAAGTTATATGTCGTTCATGTTGCACTCATGTTGCACTTCGCAATTAGAAAGTGAGAAATTATGGCGTACATACAGCGAAGAAAAACGGGCAAGGGTTGGTTGTATACTACCTTTGTTAGAAGAGCCGGACACAAAGCATTAATCAAATCCTTTGACACTAAACTTGGAGCAAAAAAGTGGGCTCGGGGAATAGAAAGAAAATTAGATGTTGGTGATTTCTCTGATTACACAGAGGCATCCAAATTAACTTTAGGAGACTTGCTGCTTAGGTACCGGGCAGAGAATAAACACAGAGCAAAAAAAGATTGGAAGAACGAAGAATATAAAATTGGTGTTATTTTAAAAGATACAATTGCTGACACTAACTGTCTTCGTTTATCATCTAAGCATTTAACAGAGTACAGAGAGCGCTTATTGCTGAGTGTTAGTGGCTCAACGTATAATAAATATTTATCTTTCATGTCTACTGTAATTCAAACGGCCATTAATGATTGGGGAATATACTTTCCTAGCAATCCATGTAGAGCCATGAAACGTGAGAAAGAGCCAAAGCCTAGAACTAGGGTGCTAGAGGATAGTGAACAAAAAGAATTACTTGAGGCATGCGCTTTAGTAGAAAATCCTTACATCAAACCAATGGTTCAATTTTCTATTGAAACTGCTGTGAGACAAGGAGAGCTGCTGAAAATTAAATATAATAATATTAACTTTAGAAATAGAACTCTCTTACTAAGTGATACCAAGAACGGAGAGGATAGAACCATCCCTTTAAGTGAGAAGGCATTTTTGATCTTACAATCTCAACCAAGACAATTAGATAGAAGTGTTTTTCCAATGACAAAACGTAAAACTGATTATTGGTGGAAAGAGGCGTTAGGCAAAACAAAGATTAAAGGTTTTCGTTGGCACGACTTAAGGCGTCATGCGTGTACCTTGTTATTTGAAAAAGGATTAAGTGTTCCAGAGGTTCAGCTTATGAGTGGTCATTTGGATCCCAAAGTTTTGTTAAACACCTACGTTAAACTTGATCCCGCAAAACTCGTTAAGAAATTAGGATAGGAGGCATTATGATTTGTTGGCTACTTGGCAATATTATTTGGTGGGTTGGATTAATTTACATAATCATTTGGTATTTCTTCTAATATCTTTCTAGGCTTGTTGGCGGTTAAAATTCATTCTTGTTGTCTTAGCAATTACGGAGTGAGGGCTGATCATATTTTATTTAATCATGCCGAAAGGGAAGATAAGCCACATATTGAATAGTAATTAAACTAAGCTCAATTTCATCTTTTTAGAATATTTTTTTTTAGATTCTTTTACAACGGCTTGAGCACAACGCATTTTCCCTAAAATTGGATCAAAAAATATTTGAGATTTTCCATATAACTCCCAATCATTTGATAATGCTTCTGAAACACGGTGGCAGAATTCTGAATTATCATCTCCAGTAATAAAGCGATATGCTTTCATATTAAATTCCTCAAATATTGATAATATAATTTATTAATATTCATTTGCATATTACAATGATTTATCATTGAACTAATTTTAATGAATGATCAATATCTTCGATCAAGTCTTCAACGTCTTCCAATCCTAATGATAACCGAACCATATTATTAGATATTTTAAGTTTTTTTCTTCCCGATTCACCTATGACACGATGTGTTGTTGAGGCAGGGTGCGTAACTAGACTTTTTGTATCACCAAGATTATTTGAAATATCAAATAGTTTAAGCCCATTGATGAAATTAAATGCATTATCATTTTTAATGGTAAAGGTTACAACGGAGCCACCTTTTGTCATTTGTTTAGTGGCTAAGTTAAATTGAGGATGATTACTTAATCCTGGATAAATTGTATTATCTATTTTAGGATGATCAAGTAAATATTTTGCGACCTTAATTGCATTATCACAATGTTGATGCATTCTATATTCTAAAGTTTCAATGCCCTTAAGTAATATCCAAGCATTGAAAGGACTTATGGTAGGACCTGTATGTCTTAAAAAAGGTTTTAAAAATTCTTCATAGTATTTATTATCAGATAGTATGGCTCCGCCAATACTCCTTCCTTGGCCATCAATATGTTTGGTGCCAGAATAGACAACAACATCAGCACCCAACTCAATTGGTTTCTGCAATATTGGAGATGCAAAAATATTATCAACAATAACTAGTGCGTTGTTTTGATGAGCAATTTTAGAAACAGCTGAAATATCAATGATTTCCATCGTTGGATTTGATGGAGTTTCAATAAAAATACATTTTGTTTTTTCGTTAATATGCTCATGCCACTCTTCTAAATCCGTCCCATCTATTAGATGTGTTTTTATGCCAAAGCGCGGTAAAATTTGATCAAATATATGATAACAAGAACCAAAAAGGGACCAGGAAGATACAACCTCATCCCCACTATTTAAGCAACACATTAATGAATTAAATACGGCTGCCATTCCACTAGATGTTGCAAAGCAAGCTTCTGCATTTTCACTTAAAGACATTCGTTCTTCAAATGTAGATACAGTAGGATTACCATAGCGCGAATATAAATAACCATCTATCTCACCTGCAAATCTAGCTTGTGCTTCCTCAGCAGATTCAAAAACATATCCTGAATTCATAAAAATAGCTTCACTTGTTTCTCCAAACTGTGAGCGAACTAGGCCTCCACGAACGCGTTGAGTTTGTTTGCGATAACCCTGATAATTTTTTTGTAATATCTTCACTATTTTCTCCATGGCAAATTATTATATTTCCACCCATTAATTAAGGAGCGTTTTTTTTGCTTATTTAATTCTCCTTCGAAACCATCGCTTACATTAAAACAATTAGTAAATCCATTATCCAATAATAATTTTGCAGCATTATATGATCTTTGACCTGATCGACATATTAAATACAATGGATTATTTTTTTTAATTCCCATATCTAATATTTGTTTCTCAAAATTTTTATTTTCATTCATCTCAGGGTGTATTTGCCAAGAAACAAAAATTACTTCTTTTTTAATAGCTGATAAATCAGGAACTCCTACAAATTGCCACTCTGCATGAGTTCTAACATCTATTAAATATGCAACTTTTTCTTTTGACAATATTTCAAAACATTTTTTTGAAGAAATATTCTGAATTCTATAATTTTTATTATTAAGCTTTATCTCCATAACCACTTATATGATTTGGTATCCTTTCATTTGTTCCATACATAAAGTGATTAGACATTTTCTCTCTATATCTACTAGCTGGTACCTTTCTACCTATTGCTTCAGCTACTTCACGAATATGCATTGGAGCAGCACCACAACATACACCTATATATTTTATATCTAGTGCATGAACTTTTTTTGCAAAATCTCTTATTTCATATCTATTACAATATAAGGGATCAAGAGCGGTGGGGAATGTTCTTCCATGAGGTGATGGACAGGTGCATCCGTTAGAGTCATTCAAATTAAAGAATGTTGGCTGATCTTTAGTTGTTCTATAAGGAATGGGTAAAGCTGCCATATGACATTTAAGCACTTTACGAATTTCTTTTAAATAAGGCAACATAGTATTAGGTCCGCGAAAACAATTCATTCCTACAACATCTGCACCTCGCTGTTCTAATTCTTTACATGTGTCAATAACCGATACTCCGTCGCGCATAATATTTTCTCCCATAGGAGAAATTGTTAAAACAGCTGGAAGTCCTGATTTTTTAATTTCTTCAAGCGCAGTATAGGCTTCTTCAGCATAATAAAATGTTTCACCAACAACAAAATCAGCTCCTTCATCAACGGACCAACCTATCATTTCAGCAAACATTGATCTTACTTCATTTTGTTTATTTTGATCTTTAGGATCCCAAATATTGGTATTAGAAATATTGCCAGCAAGAAGATTCTTTTCTTTTCCTTCACCAGGATCATCAGCAACAGCTTTAGCAATTTTGAGAGCTGCTCTATTAAGGGGCTCTAGAAGTTCTTCTTTCCCAATAATACGCATTTTTTCACGGTGACCATTATATGTAAATGCTTCAACAATATCTGAACCAGCATGTTGAAAATCCTTATGAATATTCATCAGTGCATCTGGATTCTCTAATGCTAATTCTGGAACAAACTCTCCCGAAGCAAGATAACCCCTTCTTTCTGCCTCAAAGAGAAATCCTTCTGCACATATTATTGAATCATTTTTAAGTCTTTCTAATAATCCTCTTTTGTTCATTTTTTTCTCCATTAACTTCAACAACACTTATAAAAAGAGATATAGATTTTTAAGGTATATCTCTTTAGCTGTATTTATAAATCGCCCGCAATCTGACTATCAAATTAGCGATCATTGACCATAAAGAATTATTTTATAAAAATATATATTTTTTATATAAAAAAAAGAATATATTTTTTTTTATTGGAAATATTCAGAAAATTATTCTAAAATAAGAGAATATAGCAGCATGTATAAAAGAGGAATAATAAGAAAACCAGCAAGTAACAAGAATTTTTTTCATCACGATTACCTACCACTAACCACAAGGGATATTGAGTTAATTTAAGTTCTTATTATTAATAACTTTTATAATATAGATTTAACTCACATTCCACATGGAGAATCTTCTGCGTGGTGTTCAAGGTGACCTTCTTCTTCAAGATTAATATATATATTATTTTTTGTATTGAAATGATCAAAGCCCAGTAAAATAAATAATAAAAATAAAAATAAAAATGTAATGTTTTTTTCTCGCTTTAATTTTTTAATTATAAATAAAATCATTACAATTTAAAATAAGGCCTTAGTTTTATTCCATAATAAGATCCAGCAAATGCGAATAATAACCACAACCATCCATGCATGCTTCCTGAGGCAATACCGCTAAATAAAGCGCCAATACTGCAACCAAAAGCTAATCTAGCGCCGTATCCCATTAGTATGCCTCCTAAAATTGCAGCAAAAAAAGGTAAAAGTGATATGTTTATCTTTGAGTTGTTTTTACCTGATAAATTTGAGGCAATAAATGCTCCAAGTAATAATCCAATATTGGTAAGGGAAACTGAATCAGTTAGAATACTTCTTTGAAGCGCTTGTGCCTGATAACTGCCTTTCCAGTATTCCCACTGAGAAACATCTATCCCAATATGTGAGGCTATTTTAGCTCCCCACAAACCAAGGGCAAAAGTTACTGACCATGTATGACCAGCAATAAATATCATTATTATACTCAGTAAAGCTATTGCTATAGCGCCCCACAATAAAGGCCAATTGCCAAATACAAAAACTCTAAAAAAAGAAGTGTCAGTTTTTTGATAAATGGTTGAAATATTTTTTTTACCTCTCTTTTCATAAAATATTGTAAACATTGCAATAATGATTAATAAAATTCCCTGGATAATCAATGTGGGCACAGTGCTTATGTAAGAAGAAAGTGATATAACTCCAAAAGAAGGTAACGATGACCACCAAGGTAAATGAAGTGTTCCTAATAAAGAACCTAGAATAAAAAAAATAAGAGTAATTAACATGCGCGTATTACCAGCTCCCACATTATATAAAGTGCCAGAACCGCAACCTCCACCTAACTGCATGCCTAGGCCAAATAAAAAAGATCCAATAATTACAGAAACTCCAACTGGTCCGAAACTCCCTACGATTATCGAGCCAAAGAAACTTTCATTTCCAATAAAAGGAACTATTAATAACATAGATAATCCAATTGCCAGTAATTGAGATCTTATACCATTACCTTTTCTTTCATTAATAAAACTTCTCCATGATCCGGTAAATCCAAAAGATGAATGGAAAAGAACAAAGCCCAAAGCCCCACCAATAATTAAAAGCAAAAAATGCTTTAATGAATAATTAATAAGCAAAAAAAATAGAATAAATAATAAAATGCTTGTTCCAAAAAATAACATTGGAAAATCTATTTTAGATTGTAAAAATATTTTTTTAAAAAGAGACATTTGTTTAATTAAGAAATCCTCATAAATAAATTATTCAAAAGGATTTCTTTTTATCAAATTATAATTTGTTGTCTAACGGGCGCGAAGTATCCGCTGTCCACTCAACCATTGATCCATCATACATTTTTGTATTAGGCAATTTTAAAACTTCACTCAAAGTAAACCAGGCCGTCGCAGCCCAATGACCAGTATTACAAAAAGCAATATTTGTATTATTGGGATCAACGCCTGAATTAAAAGCTAATTCCTCCAGGTTATTTAAATCTTTAACAAACGTGGTATTTTCTGTAATCATATCGAATTGCTTAAAGTTTATAGCTCCGGGTATTGTTCCAGCTGAGAGAGCTTTACCATGTTTCTTTTCCCCCAAATATTGTTCTTCTGATCTAGCATCAATAAAAGATACTGAACTATCATTTAACTTTTCTAACACCTCATCTGTGGTAGCAAGAAATTGTGATTGAAAGTTTGCCTTAAAGTTTTTTTTCTTAGGCATTTTAAAACCTAAATTTTTTATGCCAGGAAATTTCTTATCCCAATCTTTATATCCCCCATCTAATATAGAAATTTCTTCATGACCTAACACTTTAAAAGTCCAATAAACGCGAGCTGCACTTCCAAAATCAGAAGAGCTTACTCCACCAGGGACTATTATAACATGACTATTATTATCAATACCCAGACTGCCAATTAATATCTCAAGATCTGTTAAAGCAGGAATTTTCCCTACTATTCCTTCCACTGTAGTACGCCAACCATCTTCAAGATAATTACTATAAACAGAGTTAGGTATATGACCTTGCTCAAAAGATTCTTTTGAACCCCCATCAATTTTATTTCTTATATCTAAAATTACTATTTTATTATTAGTTAGATTATCATTTAACCACTCAGAGCTGACTAAAGGTTCGGCCGCAAATAAATTTAATGAAAATATTAGGTTAAAAATACATATTGATATGAATGCATTTAATTTATTTAATTTATTTAATTGATTCATTTTATTCCTTCTTGAGTTTTTTTAAATAAATTTAAAATTACTCCAAGCATTAGGGATGAATTGTATTCATCTCTTTAGCTGCATTTATTTATCGCCCGCAATCTGATTTTCAAATCGGCGATTATTAACTATAAAGAATAATTTTCTATAAATATAGATTTTTTATATAATAAAAGAATATATTTTGTTTTATTTGAAATATTCAGAAAATTATTCTAAAATATGAAAATATAGAAGCATGCATAAAAGAGGAATAATAAGAAAACCAGCAAGTAACAAGAATTTTTTTCATCACGATTACCCTACCACGAACTAAGAGGAATGTTGATAGGTAAATTATTTAAGATATTGATTTATTAACTGTATTAATTTTGTAGACGCTAGTTGGGATGCTCTATCATTTCGCCCATAGGTAACTCCATTGTTTTCACATTCTTTAACATACTCTTTATAATAAGGATCACCTCTTACATTCCAATCAAGGTAGTTATCTAATTCTATTCTCATGTCATCTAACCTCCATGATCTTGTATAATCCTTTGCAATCCATAAATTACACTTATCTGTTACATACCAACTTCTTGGTTGAAACTTAGTTTTTGAATCCCAATTTGCATCATCAAAATTATGGTACGCATCAGGAAAAACATCAATAGACATATCAAAACCAAGTTTATTAAAAGTATTGACCATATTTTCACAATAAATAGGTGGTGCAGCATCTTTTTCTCCTATGAAAAAATGAAGTTTATTTTTTGAATAATTAGGGTCATCAAAAGATCTGCAAAAAGGATAATAAGAAACCCTTAACGCAAAATCACTATCCTCTCCAACAATTGATTTTCTAATTAAATCTAAGCCTGACCACATAGTTACTTGGCCTCCCCAACTAAATCCCATTATACCAATTTTATCAGGATCTACTTTTGGATGATTTTGCAAAAATTTTAGGGCAAAAAGTACATCTGCTGCACCCATCCATGGATTTAAAACATTAAAATTTCCTGCTCCGATTGGATTAAATACACTTAATCCTCTAGGTTTGCAGTTATCCATTTCTAGAGTAGCGACACCTACTTTTTTTATATCTACTCCATTTGTAAATTCTCTTTTATATAAACCACAACCAGAATTCATGACCATAATCATAACTGGGTATTTTTCTTGATTATCATCAGGAAAAGTCAATAAACCAGGAATTGTATATTGCTCATCATTTTCTACCCCATCTACATAGTCTAGTAAATTTCTTGGAGAATATGAGTCAAAAGATATTTCTTCAGTTCTATAAACAGTAGATTTGCATCCATTATTATTTTTAAATTCAATTCTGTTATCAGTAATCAACTTACCTTTCCACGTATAAGATTTATCATCCCAAGGTGCTTGATCTTCAACAGATAAAGTTTTTTTCTTTATTTTGTATGAAAGTATTTTACTCGTTCTGTCTCCAAAATTTACAAATCTTTTGCCTTTAAGTTTTTTTTCACCATTCTCAGTGATTATAGAAAAATCTAAAACTGATGAAAATTTACCATTACCAAGTTCATATTCACCACCACCCCAGTTCTCTATATCCCACTTACATAAAGTTATACCACGCCATCTTCCATCTATAGTTGCATCGGAATCAAGAGATTTTGAGAAAACATTTTTTGAGTAGGAAATAGTAGTAAGTATAATTGATATTGATAAATAATAGAGAAATTTTTTCATCACGATTACCCTACCACAAAACCGATACGGGATTAAGGGGGAAAATAACGAGGGGAAAGGGGAGGTTTTTTAGTTGGCTTGATTTGTGTGATTATGTGGTTGTTCTTTTGAGGGAGGACTATATTAACCGCGAGGGATGTTGAAGGTTAATTTAAATATATAATTGACTTATTTATATAACTATATTACTAGTTATATAATTATGTTAGAAATAGATTTAATAGCCAAGGGATTTAAAGCAATTGGCTCAGCTCCGCGTTTAGCTGTTTTTCTAGAACTCGTAAAAGCAGGGAACACAGGATTGTCGGTTGGAGAAATACAAGAACAACTAGATATTCCTCTTTCCACCCTTGCTCATCATTTGCGTTTTTTGGAGAATGCTAAACTCATTCATCAAGAAAAAAAAGGGCGATCCATTTTTACATACGCAAATTTTCTTCAAGCAGAATTACTTGCTAGCTATGTATTAAAGGAATGTTGTCGTAATGAAAAACAAACTCCAAAAAGGAGAACCTTATGAATTACGCAAATTTAAAATCACTTCATTTTTTTCATTCAGGTTTTAACAAATTCAAATCAGTATGGTTGATAATTTTATGTATTGTTTTGATAATTGGAATAATGGATACAAATAATTTGCAGTCCATCACCACCAAAGCATTTTTTGCTCTTAAAGGAACTATTCCTTTTATCCTAATTGCTATTTTATTAATCGCTTCTCTTAAAGCATCGGGTGCTGAGCGTATTATTTCCAAATCTTTTCAAGGAAGAGAAATTAACATGATTTTTTTAGCCACTTTAGTTGGTGGACTCGCCCCTTTTTGTTCTTGTGAGGTCATTCCATTTATTGCCAGCATGTTAGCATTAGGCGTACCTCTCTCAGCGGTTATGGCATTTTGGTTATCATCTCCTTTAATAGACCCGCCCGCATTATTAATCACTGCCTCTGCCCTTGGCTGGGAATACGCGATAGCCAAAACTCTCTCAGCTCTCTTTCTGGGTTTATTAGGAGGTTTTGGTATTTTTATATTTTCAAAAATGGGACTATTTAGCTCTCCATTAAAAGTAATGAATAATGCACAAAGTTGCTGTTCAGTAAATTCTTTTACGAACAAAACTATTTGGAAGTTTTGGCAAGACAAACAACGCATGCAATTCTTTTGGTCTGAGCTTTCCTCTAATGGAAAATTTCTACTTAAATGGTTAACACTTGCCTATCTGCTTGAAGCAATCATGATTACGTACATTCCCACACAACTAATCGGAAGCATCGTGGGAGGGGACGGATTGTTTTCTATAATAATCGGAGCATTCATTGGTGTCCCTCTCTACCTTAATTCCTATGCAGCTCCTGCTTTAGTGTCAGGATTGCTAGAACAAGGATTAAGTCCCGGTGGATCATTAGCCTTTCTTGTGGGAGGTGCTATTACTAGTATACCAGCTATGACTGCCGTTTGGTCATTAGTCAATAGAGCAACTTTTGCGGCATATTTACTATTCGGTTTAGGAGGTGCTATTATGTGCGGTATATTTTTTCAAATATATACTGTTACTTTTTAGTTCTACCACCAACCACGAGGAATGTTGAGGGAATTATTTGATTTAAATCAAAAAACATTCTTCTTGATATAGATCAATTATCAAAAATATAAATTGGCTAAGCATAGTTTCATGCTATCGCCTCAAGCATTATTTGCCCTTACCTACGTTCCTGCG
>Ga0233427_10005156_pt1 | contig 10511 bp, 9 predicted proteins | sample SI_118_April2016_5_FD_179885 | JGI IMG/M metagenome (GOLD analysis project Ga0233427, IMG submission 179885) | Seawater microbial communities from Saanich Inlet, British Columbia, Canada - SI_118_April2016_100_MG | ecosystem: Environmental > Aquatic > Marine > Inlet | place: Canada: British...
TTAAGATGTCTGTTTATGAGGGCTATGGAACTACAGAGACTTCTCCTGGAGCATCAGTAAATTTGCCAGACATTCAATCACCCTTCAAGTTAAGAAATCGTCCAGGAACTGTCGGTAAAGCCTTTAGTGGAACTGAATTCAGAATCGTAGACCCAGACTCCCTTGACCCTATGCCAACAGGACAAGATGGATTAATTTTAATTGGTGGTCCGCAAATAATGAAGGGCTATCTTAAGATGCCAGAAAAGACAGCTGAAGTTATAGAGCTCATAGATGGTTATAGGTGGTACCGAACAGGAGACAAAGGCCATCTTGATGAAGATGGGTTTTTAACCATTGTAGATCGTTACTCAAGGTTTGCCAAGATTGGTGGTGAAATGATCAGCCTTACAACTGTAGAAGAGGAAATACTTGAAGTATGCAATGATAAAGATCTTGAAATCGCAGCAACTTGCCTACCAGATCAACGTAAAGGTGAAAAAATTGTATTACTTGCCACAGATAATTTGGATAAAAATCAGCTCAAAAAACTTCTTTCTGATGCAAAAGTTAACCCACTTTATTACCCTGCTCAAGTTTTAATGGTTGAGGAAATTCCTAAATTAGGAAGTGGAAAGACTGACTTTGGCGCAACCAAAAAGATTGCGCTTGTGAATGAACAAAAATAGATAAGTGCCTGAACTCCCTGAAGTTGAAACAACAAAGCGAGGACTTGAACCTCTAATTGTCAATAGAAGGATTCTGTCAACTCATATATACAAAAAAAAGCTTCGCTGGGAAGTTCCATCACATCTTGTCAAAACATTACGGCAACAAACTATTAATAACATTACAAGGCGCGCCAAGTACCTTCTAATTAAACTTAATAATGGCCAGCTTGTTATTCATTTAGGCATGTCAGGTTCAATGAGTGTTGTTTCATCAAAAGAACCCTTAAAGAAGCATCACCATTTTGAGTTAAAGTTGGATAACTTAACTAGTATTCGTTTTCATGATCCACGCCGATTTGGTTCTATTCTATGGCAAGATAATGATAGTCAATTAAAACTTTTGAGTGATCTGGGACCAGAGCCATTAAGTTATGATTTTAACAATGAAGTGCTTTATAACGCCTCGATTGGAAAATCAAAAAATATTAAGACATTTATTATGGATAGCAAAGTTGTCGTTGGGGTTGGGAATATTTATGCTTCAGAAAGTTTATTTCTTGCTGGTATTTCTCCAAAAAGGGTATCTGGAAAGACATCAAAAAATCGTTATCAAACTTTAACTCATTCTATAAAAAAAATCTTAACTGACGCGATTAATAATGGCGGCACTACGCTCAATGATTTTTCAAATGTTGATGGCAGTCCTGGTTATTTTTCTCAAGTACTATGCGTATATGATCGTGAAGATATGCCATGTATTAGGTGTAATGGTAAAATTAAAAGAATTGTTCAAAACCAACGAGCCACCTATTACTGCCCCAAATGTCAGAACTAGCACATCCTAAAACACTCTATCAAGCAACATGTGATTCAAATTCTGAGCCATACGCACTTCAAAATATTGGTGATATGATGTCTCCTGAGTTTAGTGAGAATTGTATTATCATTGTTGATCCTTCCATGCAGATTCATCCTAAGGCTTTTGTAATAGTAGACTTTAAAGATGAACTTTATTTTCGTCAATATATCGAGGAGGATAACAAAAAAATACTTAGGTGTCTTAACTCAGAATATAAAGATATTGAGCTGGGTAATATATTTAAAGTTCGTGGATGTGTTGTCCAACAAAAGCAACGAAAACAAAAATCACTTCATTATTACCTTCCAAATAAAATTACTGGTGAGTTAGAATTCAATGTTAATGGTAAAGTAAAACCTCCTAATAGCTGAACTTATTTAATCCAAATGAGATGCGCCATCCTACCTGAGTTGATTCCATCCCTCCTGTAAGAAAAAAATACATCTGACTCTTTAAAGGTGCATCTATCGCCACCAGAAGTTAACGTAATATTCAAAGACTCAAGTATGACTTTTGCGGCATCATATAAATCAAGAAAATGTTTATCTCTATAAAAACTAAATGAACGAGCAAAATTACTATTTTTTGATAAATACAAGTCTTTAATCTCGATTCCAACCTCAAAATAATTCTTAGAAATTGCCGGACCTAGGTGGGCAACTAGATCTACTCCATTACATTGAAAAGATTCAATTAAGCGCTCAATTACTCCAGATATTAATCCTTTCCACCCCGCATGAGCAATGCCTACCATTGAACCATCTTTTTTACAAACAAATACCGGTAGACAGTCAGCAGTCAAGACCGCACAAACAACTCCGGGATTTATAGTAAAACTCGCATCAGCTTCTACTATTTTTTTAATTGAAGAAGCATCCACACAATTTGAAGAGTGCGTTTGATTTATCCATATGGGATTTGATGGTATTCCATAATAATCTTTAAGTATAGAACGATTTTCTAATACATTCTCTCTTTTATCATTAACATGAAGAGCTAAATTAAAGTTTTCAAAATTTCCTATACTTTTACCGCCATCTAGGTATCTCTCAGTTGATAGGAAATTAACATTTTTAGGGAATAAATTCATATCTTATTGTGTGCTAATTAAGAGTCGAAGTTTTTAAGAATATTTAAAAGCTCCTGCATGTCATCTGGAAGATCTGCCTTCCATGTCATAGATTTTCCATTCGCTGGATGTGTTAGAGTTAATTTTTTTGAATGAAGCGCTTGCCTTTGAAAATTAATTAATTCATCTTTTAGCTCCTGACAAGCTTTTTTTGGAAAACGAACTCGACCCCCATACATTGGATCTCCAATCAATGGGTGCTCTATATGAGATAGGTGGACACGAATTTGATGAGTCCTACCAGTTTCTAATATAGCTTTGACATGCGTATGACTCTTAAATCGATCAATAACTCTGTAGTGAGTTAGTGCTTCTTTCCCATTGGTCAGAATAGCCTGCTTAACTCTATCTCTAGGATCTCTTCCGATTGGCTCATTAATAGAGCCACCTGAGATCATATGTCCGTAAACTATTGCTGAATACTCTCTCTCAACTGAGTGATTTTGAAGCTGCTCTACTAGAAATTTTTGTGACTTTAAATTTTTTGAAACAACCATTAGTCCAGATGTATTTTTATCAAGGCGATGAACAATTCCAGCTCGATCAAGACTTGATAAATGAGGGTCATGATGTAAAAGTGCATTTGCCAATGTCCCACTCCAGTTACCAGAACCGGGATGAGTGACCAAACCAAAAGGCTTATTAATTACAATAATATCATCATCTTCAAATACGATATCTAGGTTAATTTTCTCAGGTAGCCAATGATTATTATCTTCTTTCTTTAGTTTTAAACATACAGTTTCATTGCCATTAACTTTATCTTTTGGCTTAAAAGTTTTATTATTAATTAATGCTTCTCCTGATTTAATCCATGCAGTAATCTTAGATCTAGAATAATCTGGAATCATTTCAGACAATGCCATATCTATTCTTTGATGTTTCATTCTTTTTGGAATAATAATTTGAAGTATTTCCATATTAATTAACCATTAGAAGTAAAGTAGTTATAGATTCTGCAAACATGCTTTAAGAGCATCTTTCCAGTGATCAATATTTAAAGCATATTCTTGCGAAATTTTTTTCTTACTCAAGATAGAATACTTTGGCCTTTTTGCAGGCAAAGGGTAATCTTCGGTATTGATAGGATTTAAATGGCAATTAATCCCAGCAATACTGATGACTTCTTTAGCAAATTCATACCAGCTAGATTTACCTTCATTTGAATAATGAAATATTGATGTCGGCTTTTCATTTTCAAGAAAGCTTTCGGAACCAACAATCTGTAAAATTAAATTCGCAAGATCATAAGCATAGGTTGGGGTTCCAATTTGATCAGATACAATATCTAATGTATTACTTTTTGTTGCAAGATTCAAAATTGTTTTTACAAAATTATTTCCAAATTCAGAATAAACCCAGCCAGTTCTAATAATGAGTGAATTGAAAGGCATAGTTGAAATAATAGCCAGCTCACCAGCTAATTTAGTTTCACCATAAATATTTATTGGTGAAGTTTTATCATCTTCAGTATATGGCTCTCTCTTATGGCCATTAAAAACAAAATCAGTTGAAATATGAATAAGTTTTATTTTGTTCTTCTTGGAGATTTTTGCAAGCTCTCTAACTGCATTGTGATTAATCAAATTAGCTTGATTTTGATCCTCTTCAGCCTGGTCAACCTTGGTATATGCTGCACAATTTATAATAATATCGATGTCATTTCTAACAAAATACGACTGAATACTTTCTAAACTTTCAAGATTCAACTCTTCTCTGCCAGTAAAAATGAAACTAAAGGAGCTAAGATTAGCAATACATTTTTCATCCAATAATCTTTTAATCGATTGTCCTAACTGACCATTTTTTCCTGTAACCAAGATTTTCATAATTAGCTAGTCAAATAAATCTTTCGCATTTGATAGACTCGGGCCATTTTGATCTTTATTTGATAACTTTAAAATATCAGAGCTTAGTTGCCAGTCTATCTTTAAGTCTTTATCATCAAACGCAATACTCCTCTCATACTCTGGTGCATAAAGACTATCAACTTTATATGTGAAAGTCGCTGAATCACTTAAAACAACAAAGCCATGGGCAAAGCCTTTAGGAATAAAGAGTTGTTTTTTATTATCAGATGAAAGCTCAATAGCAACATGATGGCCAAAAGTGGGGCTTGACCTTCGAATATCAACTGAAACATCTAGAACGCTACCCTCGATAACCTTTACAAGCTTTGATTGAGAATATGGAGAAACTTGATAATGAAGACCCCTGAGAACCCCTTTTGAAGACTTGGATTCGTTGTCTTGCACAAAATTAACAATACTTCCAACGGCAGCATTAAATAAATCTTGTCTGAAGGTTTCTGCAAAATAACCCCTATCATCCCCATGGAGGTTTGACTCAACTAGAATAATATCGGGAATTACTAGTGGCGTAAACTTCAAGTTAAGTCCTTAGATATTCTGAGAAGATATTGGCCATACTGATTTTTTGAGAGTGGTAAGGCCAAATCAATTAGCTGCTGTCTATCAATATAACCTTTTTCATAAGCAATCTCCTCAATACAAGCAACCTTAAGACCTTGCCTTCTTTCTATGATTTCAATAAAAGTTGATGCTTCAAGAAGATTTTCATGTGTTCCAGTGTCGAGCCATGAGTAACCTCTTCCCATTATCTCAACATTAAGCCTATCTTCATCCAAAAACATTTGATTTACTGATGAAATTTCAAGCTCACCTCTTTCAGAAGGCAAAACTTCAGCTGCTTTTTCAACGACGTCATTTGGATAAAAATATAATCCAGTAACAGCATAATTACTTTTAGGATTTTTAGGTTTTTCTTCGATAGAAAGTGCCCTCCCACTCTTATCAAAGTCAACAACACCATATCTCTCTGGATCTTTGACATGAGAGCCAAACACGGTAGCCGTCTTATTATTCTCAGCATTAACTAATGCTTTAGATAGCATCTGATTCATGCCTTGGCCATAAAAGATATTGTCTCCAAGAATTAAACTTACATTATCATTGCCAATAAAGTCTCTGCCTAAAATAAACGCCTGGGCAAGTCCATCTGGTGAGGGTTGTTCAAGGTAATCAAACGACATACCAATCTCAGATCCATCGCCTAAAAGCTGTTCAAACCTTGGTAAATCATCTGGTGTCGAGATAATTAAAACCTCCTGAATTCCTGCCAACATAAGTACTGACAGTGGGTAGTAAATCATGGGCTTATCATAGATTGGCATTAATTGCTTTGACACGCCTTTTGTTAAAGGAAAAAGCCTTGTACCTGAACCACCAGCAAGAATAATACCTTTCATTATAATTTGACTCCTAAGCGCTCAAGTTTATAAGATCCGTTCTGGATATTTTCAGACCAAGATAAATTACCAAGATACCAATTCACAGTTTTTTTAATACCTGAATCAAAATTTTCAATTGGCTTCCATCCTAATTCATTTTTAATTTTATTGGAATCAATAGCATACCTTAAATCATGTCCTGGCCTATCCTCAACATAGGTAACGAGGTCAAGATAAGAATTTAAATCTTTGTTATTAACAGGCACTAACTCATCTAAAATTTCACAAATTTTTTGAACTACTACAATATTTTTAATTTCATTACTTCCACCAATATTATAGGTCTGGCCAACTTTACCCTCAAAAGCAACCTTTAAGAGTGCGTAAACATGATCATCAACATAAAGCCAATCTCTTATTTGTTTTCCATCACCATAAACAGGAAGTTTATTTAGACTCAATGCATTTAAAATCATGTGTGGAATTAACTTCTCAGGGAATTGAAATGGTCCATAATTATTCGAGCAATTTGTAATTAAAATTGGAAAGCCATAGGTTCGATACCAGGCTCTAACAAGATGATCTGAGCTAGCCTTTGAAGCTGAATAAGGAGAGCTTGGATTATAAGGAGTCTCCTCAGAAAACAAATCGGAAGAGGCTTTTAGATCACCATAAACCTCGTCAGTTGAAACATGAAGAAAACGGAAAGTTTCTTTTTTTTCACCTTGGAGTGATTGCCAATAGCTTTTAGCTTCCTCAATTAGATTAAAAGTTCCAACTATGTTTGTTTGAATAAAACCATCAGGACCATCTATAGATCGATCCACGTGAGATTCTGCAGCTAGATGAATTACGATATCTGGAGTATGATTTTTAAAAACACTTAATAATCGATTTGAATCGCAAATATCAATTTGCTCAAAAATATACGATTTACTTTTTTCAATTAACTCTAAAGATTGTAAGTTTCCAGAATATGAGAGTTTATCAATGTTCACAACTCTATGACTAGTATTAGCAATGATATATCTAATTAGAGCTGACCCTATAAAACCTGCCCCTCCAGTGACTAAAATAGTTTTTTTAGAAGTCATTAATTATTCAATAACAAAAAAATTAATTTTACACAAGCTGATCAACAATTTTTACTTAGAATTATTTATATAAATATGATCTGGTTTTAATCCATCATGATGCCTTTCATACATTACTCTATAGGCTGATTCAAGATTTTCTGTAAATTTTGCTGTATCGTATAATGTTGCTGTTGATAGGTTCTCTTTTAATTTACCTTTGATTGATTTAAACTTTTCTGGATTGGTTGCTAATTCTATAGCTACTGACTCATACTCCTCCTGAGTATCCGTTATCAGCTCTGGCAAATCAACCGCTTTTATCACACTTGATGCCACCCTGCTTGTAAAAGAGTTACCTTGGCACGTTAGTACTGGCAAGCCCATACGAAGCGCATCACTTGCAGTTGCTCCAGCATTATAAGGAAGGGTATCAAGAAATAGATCGGCTAATCGATATCTAGACAAATACTCAGTTCTTGGTAAATTTTCTCCAAAAATAAGTCTTTCTGGGTCAACACCTCTATTTGTGATTTCTTTTATTAAGTTTTTTTGTGCGGTTTTATTAGACGCATAAATCATCATGGCACTTTTTTCTACCCCTTTGAGTATACGAGCCCAGCTATCGAAAACCGTGGGTGTAATCTTATAGGTATTATTAAAACAACAAAAAACAAAACTATCTTTAGGCAAACCTAAGTCTTCTCTAGAAAATAGAGTCTCCGGTAATGGTTCTTTTGAATCATTAACTTGATAACTTGGTAGATAAACAATTTTTTCGGAAAAATACTTTTGGTTTTTCTTTGGAATCATTCCTTTAGCTGCTATAAAATAATCATAATAGTCAGCTCCCATTGTTCCAAGATATCCAATATAACTAGTTTGAATTGGAGCTGCTAACATAGAAAATACTTCCGTTCTAGAATTTTCAGTTGAACCACCTAAATCAACCGCAATATCTATCTCAAGTGATCTTGAGAGAGTTGCAATTTCCTTATGTGACATCTTACGTACATCATGAAAGTGATCAACGCCAGCCTTGATTCGGAGATTCATTTCATCTTTAGTGTTTGGGCCAGAAGAGAAGGCATAAACTTCGAATTGATTTCTATCATGAGTTTCATATAACTCAGCTGTTAAAGTAGATACAGGATGCTCTCTAAAATCAGGAGAAAAATAACCTATTCGAATTTTATTATGTTTAGAGTAATTATCAATTTTTGGCAAAAGATGGCTTCTTGGAAACTTATTTTGAGCGTTAATTACACTTGTTTTTTTCTGAATTTCAGGGTCATCAATTAATGCCAATAGTGCAAATGGATCAATCACTATTTTGCCATCATTAATTTTATTTTGTAACTCGATAAGTTGATTAGATAAACCATTCCACAAACAAAGATGCATCTTGGTATGCAATATAATCCCTAACATATAATTTGCACTAGGATTAAGTTCATAAGCGCGTTCATATTGTATCAATGCTTTGTCTAAATTCTTTAAATTTGTTAATAAATTTCCATAGTTAGAAATTGCGTCAGAATAATTAGGATCTAAAGTTATTGCTTTCTCGTAGCATTTAGCAGCATCATCATGATTAAGAATTTTTTTATAGGCAATACCTAAATTATTATAAGTAGGTGCGAAATTTGGATTAATTGTGACCGCTTTTTGGCAATAATTTATAGCCTCATCTATTTGACCTAAATCTATGAATGCCAATACAAGGTTATTAATTGCCTTTATAAAACTTTTATTTACTTTAATCGCACTCTTATAACTCTCTATGGCTTTATCTATTTGCCCAGAATCCAAAAATATTACACCTAGACTATTATGTGCTTCAGCATCATCAGGCTTGATATTTATGACTTTTTTATAACATTTAATGGCAGAATCAAATTCTTCAAGTTCTCTATGAATAACTCCAAGATTATTGTAAGCTTCTAGATAATCTGGTTTTATTTCAATTGCTTTTTTATAATTTGTTGCCGCATAATTTAATTTATTCATTTCTTGAAAAGTAATTCCTAAATTAAAGTAGCTCTCAAAAAAGTTAGGATCGATTGAAATTACCTTTTCATAAGATAGCACAGCTTCATCAAACCTCCCAAGCTCCCTGAGAACATTTCCAAGGTTATTTTGCATTGCAGTAAAGTTTGGTCGAAGTTCTAATACCCTCTCATAACATTTAACTGCGTCTTCCAATTTTCCATATTCTTGAAACGAATTCCCAAGGCTGTAATTTGCCTCAATATAATCCGGCTTAATACTAATTGCCTTTTCATAGGAATCAATAGCTGCATCTAATTGACCAATCTCTTTAAAAACATTGCCAAGGTTATTATGTGCTTCAGCATGATTAGGCTCGATAACTATTGAATCTTGATAAGACCTAATTGAAGCATCGAACTCATCAAGTTCATGAAGTGCGCCCGCAAGGTTAAAGTGGGCTTTTGAATATTCTGGGTTAAGCGCAATTGCCTTTTCATAATTTTCTTTAGCTAGATTAATTTGGCCTAATCCAGCAAAACAAGCACCTCGAATATTAAATAGGAGAGCATCGTTTGGCTCTTCACTAATTAACTCTTCAAGGGCATCTAATGCTTCTTGAAAAAGCTCTTTAGAAAAGAGGGCAAGGATGGTGTCAACTTTCTCAAGAGGCATTTCTTTTTTATTCATCATAAATTTTCATTTTACTTACAATAATTGCCTCTAAATTTGAGTATTTGATTTATACTTATTGAAATTTTAATGCATCTAGTTTTGTTATGAGATTTGATTTCGTACCATTCTTTAACCCTGGTGAAAATATTCCATGGAATCGTGTCGTTAAGATGATGCGAGAGCAAACAAATTTAGCTGAGCAAGCTGACTTTACAACGGTATGGCTCACTGAACATCACTTCGCTCATAACGGCTATCTAAACGCACCGCCTAATCCGATTATGATGTCTCTTGATTTAGCGTCTCATTCTAATAAAATTCGAGTTGGTCAGGCTCCCATTGTTCTTCCTGATTGGCATCCGATTAGGGTTGCAGAAGATGTGGCGCTTCTAGACAACATGACAGAAGGAAGAGTTGACTTTGGAGTTGCTAAAGGAATCAATGAGAGAGTAACACTTCAGTTTAATAAGGAGGCTGATCGCCGAGACAATGAAAAAAGTTACAGGCTTTTTATGGAGTCTCTTGAAGTAATATTAAAAGCCTGGACCCAAGATCCTTTTACTCACAAGGGTGAGTTTTATGAGTTTCCTGTTCCTGGATGGAAAGAAACGAATCGATTCCTAATGCCTCTTGAAAAAGAGTACCACTCTGAAGATGGAGAATACACAGGCATGTATATTCATCCAAGACCTTATCAGCAGCCTCATCCACCAGTATGGCTGATGTCAAACTCACCTCATACCTACAAGTTGGCAGCTGAGAGAGGTTTCAATGTCATTGGCATGTCAAGTCCACCAGGCAAGCTAATGAGCTGCTGGGATGAATATGCTAATGCAGACTCACATGATGGGACAATTCATAAAAGAGGAGATGGTGTAGGCGTATG
>Ga0233427_10005158_pt1 | contig 10509 bp, 9 predicted proteins | sample SI_118_April2016_5_FD_179885 | JGI IMG/M metagenome (GOLD analysis project Ga0233427, IMG submission 179885) | Seawater microbial communities from Saanich Inlet, British Columbia, Canada - SI_118_April2016_100_MG | ecosystem: Environmental > Aquatic > Marine > Inlet | place: Canada: British...
CCCTTATATGCTGGAACAAAAGAATGGAAATTTTATTCATATTAGCTCTATTTACGGGTTGATAGGATTTCAGGGTTACTCAGGTTATGGAGTTTCTAAGGCCGCTTTAGCCCAGTTCAGTAAATCTATTGCTATTGAATATGGCCCCCACGGAATAAGATCTAACACCATATCTCCTGGTATAATTGAAACAAATATGACAGCGGCTATTAGAAGAGACAAACAAATTGAAGAAAATTTACTCAAAGGATACCCTTTAGGTAGATTTGGATTACCTCGGGATGTTGCTAATGCATGCCTTTTTCTGGCTAGCGATCAATCCTCCTTTATTACAGGAATAAACTTGCCCGTTGACGGTGGTTATACCGCTCAGTAAATTTTTAATTCTCCAATCAAATGACTTCCAAAAATGCCAAACCCTTATTTTTATCTATTCAAAATTTAAAAGAGGGGCAGTCCTGCCAGGAAACAATCCATATAACCGATGATATGGTTAAAGATTTTATTTTATTAACACAGGATCAGGCAGCAATACATATGGATAGCGATCATGCAAACCGAATGGGATTTAAAAAACCTGTCGTACATGGTTTGCTGGTCGGAAACGGTTATTCCAAAATTATGGGAATGTTCCTTCCTGGAAGTAATGCAATTCTACATAAAATTAACTTCGAAATGCTTCACCCTGTATTTGTAGAGGATCTTCTCACTTATAAAGTTGAGGTCTCCCGCATTATTCTGTCAGTTAATTCCATTATCCTTAACCTAACTGCCACCAATCAAGATGGGATATTAGTAAATAGAGGTTCGGCCACTAGTGTTTTCCAGTTGTAACTCATTACAATTATTTAGGCGGTCAATAATGCTAAATACATGGCTAGTACTTGATTGCTAAAAATAGTCTAAGTTTTTTCTCAGCTCAGGAAAAACATAAAAGACTCATTTAATCAGAAATTTTATGAGACATTATTCTCTTTAAATCACCAACATTTTGCATTTTTGCAACTTCATCATTAGTGAATTTCACCCCAAACTCTTCCTCAATATTAATTATTAGATTAATATGATTGAAAGAATCCCACCCTGGAACATCCGTGGCAACCAGCTCGTCATCTAAGTTTAGCTCTGGATTGTTAAAAAGCGTTCTAAAGATTTCTGTTAATATTTCAAGCTGTTCGTCGTTCATTTGTCTCCTTTACCCTTTAGGTAAAAAGGTTTGTAGTCAATTTAAATTCCAAGCATTTGATAAAATGTTTGAAAGATAGAGATTTAAACTTTAGATGGATTTATTGCATTTGATCTCACATAACCTGATTGCGGCTTTAAACTTGCCAAATAATCCAGAATCCATTCATTTCTTACTTCAAAAGCAGAAAAATTCCACCACCAAGTCTCGGCAAAAGGAAAGTCAGGCTGAACAAACCATGAATTTCGTTCTTTTAGATGTTCCATCAATGCTTCTACAATGAGATCAACAAGTTCAACATTGGTAAGATTAAGTCTTTCGCGCGCATTGAAAAATGCATCTCTGATATTTACATCTTCAGACTTTCTTTCGCTGATAAATTCTCTTCCTGCCCAGCCACGGTGGTTAGTTAAACGAAAAACCACTGCTGTTCGTCGCAGGCATTTCAACATATCTTTTCTTGGCAGGTCTGGCGATTCAATAAAAACATGTGGTTCGTGTTCGGATGAGAATGTCATATTATTCTTTCGGGCAATCTCTAAAAGTTCGGTGCCCGGTAAACCACGAAGCACATGAAAACATAACAGGTGCCCTTGACCAAAGCGTACAGTCTCCATCATATACTCGAGAGAAGCTTCAATGTCGATAAGGTCTTCACCTGGGAGCCCAATAATAAGGTCAATTTTAGCGAATAGATTGTGTTTTTTAATTAAGTTAAACGTATAGTTAAATTTTTCAATTTTTATTCCTCGACGCATAGCTTTATTTGTATCCAATTTAATTGACTGAACTCCAACGCCCAAGGTAATGTCATTGAATTCATGAAGACAACTAAACTCCTCAAATAATGCGGCCAGTTCCTCATCTATAAACCCTGGAATAAGTTCGAACATCAACCTTAATTCAAATTGTTTTTCAATAAAGGCGCGAATAATTTCTTTGGCGTAATTCAAATCTGATGAGAAGTTTGCATCCACGAACCTAACTCTTTTAACGCCTTTATTGACTAAAAATACTACCTCACTGACAACTCTATCCAAGCTAGAATAAGTAATACTGTTCATATCCTTATGATAGGTACAATAAGAACAACGCAGATTGCACCCTCGTTGCGTCTCAATATTAGCTTCGATTTTTGGACGTAGTAAAACTTCATCATCTACCACACCCGTCAAAAATGGTGAGGGAACGTCGTGCAATACCTCTAAGGCTTCACGCTTGGAATTTATTTTAAATGGTCCTGAAGAATGATCTCGGTAGGCCAAGCCAGGTATACTTGAAATCTCGGGGACACCAAAAGATTGATTTTTTAAAAACTCTAAGAATGTAACTTCTCCTTCACCGGATATACAGAAATCCATTTCGAATTTATCGAACTTACCCTGTAAAAGAAAATCGGAGGACATTTCAGATCCTCCCCAAATAATTTTGGTGTCTGGAATTCGCTCCCTGAGAGCCTTAGCAATCTCATTAAAAACATTGACGTTCCACATGTAACAAGAAAAACCAACTAAACTCGGCTTAGATTCAACTATTCGGCTCACTAGTGGTGGAATCTCAATATCTTTACGATTAACATTAATCAAGGGATGTTGAATAATAGAAAGATCCCATTTAGCTCGAATTTCGGGAACGTTGTAAGCAAATGCCTTTAAATTATATAGAGACAGACTGAAGGCATTATTTGACCCAGCAATCCCGACTAAAATAGCTTTTGAAAGTTGGTTAGTCAAATTATAAACCCTTTGATAGTTATGCTTTTAAAGCTTCAGGAATTAGTAACCTTTAAAAAAAATCCATACAAAGTGTTGAAAAGCCTACCATGAACAAAATATCTTTACAAATTATCGTATAGAACTAAGCAATCTTAGACACATGTATTTCAAAAACAGATTAACTTTAGGATATTAATTAAAAATAGTTTAAATTAACAATTATTTTTTTAAGATTTTAACCAGAGTTTCTGTCATTACTAAATATAATTTATAAAGTTAACTATGCTGAATGAATTTTTATCTGAAATTTTCACCGGGAAATTCAACAAGGCAATTTCGATTCTCGAAAGCGCAGCGCTAAAATCTCCTATTCCAACTGAAATTCTAACTATGCTACGGTTAGCAATTACAAAACCGGAACAAAATTACCTTTCTTACCAAAAAACTTTCAACATTTGGTCAAAATGGGGACAACCAACATTAAAGCCTAATGCAACAAATTTAAAAATAATTTTTCTTTCAGACTTCACATCCGATCACTTTTCCCCAATGATCAAACTATTTTGCGCCGCCCAAGGAGTAAAAATTGAAGTCCTTTTGCCGGAATTTGATTCAATAGAGCAAACAGCTTTTGATCCATCTTCATCGATATACGAATTTCAGCCAGATATTATAATTCTTATATTTTCAGAATATTGGATTCAAAAATATACAGGAAATTCATCTTTGATAAAACAAAGTGATCTAGAAGCGGCCCAAAACACCGTTTCTAATTTAGTCTCTTCCTTAAAATTAAATTCATCAGCAGATATATTGATTGGAAATCTACCAGGAAGATCTTTTGGATTTCCTGCAGGTTATGTGTCGATGGGAAAAGTAATGGGCTGGAATCTTGCGTTAAATAAATTTAACCAATGGTTAGAAAAAAATTCTGGGGGCCGTATTCATGTCGTAGATATTGCGGAGGCTATATTCAGTTCCGGTGGCCGGAAATCAATGGGAAACATAAATTACTTTAGAGCCCGGATGGCATTTGAAATGCCTGGGACACTATCAGTAGCAAGAGAAATTTCTTCGGCAATCTGCCACCTATCAGGCAAAACAAATCGAGCTTTGGTAACTGACTTTGATAATACTATTTGGGGCGGGGAGGTAGCAGAGCTAGGAAGTTTTGGAGTCGATTGTGGTCTGGAGTCACCCGAAGCCTTGGGCTTTTTAATGACTCAGCAATATTTAAAAAGTCTTCGTCCCCTTGGAGTTTTGTTAGCAGGAGTTAGCAGGAATGACCCAAAAATAAAAATAATTTTCACAGAAAACAAAGATATTGCACTTAATTTGGATGATTTTGCATCAATGCAACTAGGTTGGCTTCCAAAAAGTGACTCTATTACCCAGATTTCTAGTGAACTTGGTTTTGGCTCTGACTTAATGGTATATTTGGACGATAGTCTATATGAAATCGCTCAGGTTCTCTCAGTTCACCCTTATATAGATGTTGTTTTAGCCGGCCCTGATTCCCAAACAACTATTACAAGGCTTACGAATTATCGATTCTTTAATGCAGTTTCTATATCCAGCGAAGACTTAGAACGTGGCTCACGAGCAATAAAACTGAAAGAACAAAGAGAATTTAAAACCTCTTTTTCAAAAATCGAAGATTTTCTAGAAGCCATTCAGGTTCAATTAAGCTTTTCTAAGCTCAATCCAGATAATCTGAATCGTGTAGTCCAGCTATTTCAAAAAACCAATCAATTTAACCTTACTACTCGTAGACATAAAGAAGAAGATCTAAAACAATTGGAAAACAATGGAACAGCTGTTTATTCAGTTGCCTATGAAGATACATTTGGTTCGCAAGGTATAATTTCAGCCTTCTCTCTTACTCCTAAATCTAATTCCCTTATTATTGAAAACTGGTTGATGAGTTGTCGGGTTCTTAATAGAACAGTTGAACAAGCAGTATTTTCTTTCATTTTAAAAAAATCACGTGGTAAAAAAATAATAGGGGAGTATATTCCTACAGAAAAAAATGGATTAGTCCGGTTACTTTACCAGAATCTAGGTTTTAAAAAACTAACCTCAGCGACTAATAAAAAAAATGGCTACGAACAATGGACATATGCCAACTCTGACTCAGAAAATTCTCCTCCCAAACACTATGTACTAATAAAAGAAATATATAAATCTACTCGCTAGGTTCTAATATATTTAAAAGTCACTTGGTACTTTTATGGTTTTACAAAATTACTAAACTAATGAAAGCAGGAACATTAAACCTTAGCAACTTTCACTTTTTTACCACATATAAAAAATTTTCACCCCTCTTAGTTCCTAACCCATACAATCAAATAAACTTATAACAAAATAACAGGCGATACTTATTATTTTTTTTACAGAAAACCTAAACCCCTCTGGGAGATCTTGACTTGACCCTATTAATTAATCCTGTTTTTTGGATCACAGCTATTGCTGTATACCTATTATTGCAAATTCGATTGCCAGGTAGCCTGACATTTCGTTTCGGTCTATTTAATTTCTTCACTCTTATTATTCTTCTTGGTTGGGAAATAGCTATAGGGGCATTGGGATTTGTTTTTTTTATATGGCTTGCCATTAATTTAATTACATCGCTAAAAAACAAACCAGCTATAACCGGGTTATCTTTTCTAAGCACAGGGCTTTTGATTCTTCTTTTATTTACTTTTTTACTCCACAAATTGAATCTTGCAAACACAGAATTTCCATCCAAACTAGCGCAAACTATACCTTGGTTCCCCACTAAAACCTTACTTTCATTTCTTGCGACTCTGTCATTTTCATATATCTTTGTTCGGTGCATTGACTTGATCCATTCATGTGTTTGGAAAAAAATACCATTAACTGATCCAATCTCTCTTCTGGGCTACATTGCCCCGTTCCATATGCTGCTAGCTGGTCCAATCAATATTTATGAGGAACATCTAGAGGCGAATAAAAAACCTTTCAGCTCAATTACTCCTGCCGCGACTATACTTATAATAAATGAAATTACTACGGGGCTTTTCTATAAATTTGTTCTTGCAGAAGGAATCAGGGTTTATTTTTATGGTATTGACTCGAACATTTTAGTCGTTAATTGGCTTGATTCACTTATATTACTTTTTTATGTTTTTTTTGATTTCGCTGGATATTCAAGAATTGCAAGAGGCATAGGCCTTCTTTATGGAATCCCAACTCCAGTAAATTTTAACGCGCCTTTTTTAGCAACTTCAACGACTGATTTTTTTACTCGCTGGCACATGTCAATGGGTCAATTTGTAAAACGTAATCTGTTTTCACCAATCCAGCTCTACCTTGTGCGAAGATTTGGTTTAAAATTGGCACCCCTAGTTAGCGTTATCTCAATGATGGTATCATTTACTTTCGTCGGGCTTTGGCATCGATTAAGTTGGACATGGTTTTCATGGGGTATAGCCATGGGAGTTTTAATGGGACTAGAAAAATTTGTTCAAACAATTCTAATAAAGCAAAAATGGAACCAGTCAGGAGATTTTAAAAAAATTACCGATCTTATTGGGAGAATCTATGTGTTTCTTGTTATCATTATGTCTTTCTATTATTTTTCTAGCGAGGTATTTTAGTCATGTCTGACAACAAACTTCTACTTTTCACTGAAGATAAAATTTACTTAAACTTCTCTGAAACCCTTTCCTTGCTAACTTGGATTATTTTTAAATTAGCCCTCTTAGCAGCCATGATGAACCAGGGTTCAGTCGAATTCATTTATGCCGGATTCTAAAAATTCCAAAAACTATAAACTTATAAGCGCCATAATAATATTAGGTGTCGCGGGTTCTTATGTCGGAATACTTTCTCTTGTAAATATGTTTGCAGGTTCCTTGGGTCTGGTGCACCTCTTAAACTCCAAAAATATATTAAAGAATCATCGAACCGAACTTATAGAAAAAATAGAGCGCGATCCTAACTTTGCAGATATCAACATTGATAAGTATGTAAATGAGATGGAAAAGATTATTACTATGGACAAAAAAAGACACCTTGGGGAATGGATCTCTTTTAGATCTTTCACACCCAATATATCGGGTACCTATATAACTACAAATGACTATGGAATGCGATCAAAATGGGATCTTAAAGAAATGGTTCAACGTGCAAAAAAGAACCAAAATGAAGGCATAAAAAATATTATTATTTTAGGAGGTTCTGTGGCATTCGGGTATGGAGCCACCAGTGATAAAAAAACCATATCTAGTTTATTAGACGATATGCTTGAAGAAGATGGATACGAAGTTTTTAATCTTGCACAAGGCGGTTACACAAGTTATATGGATCTATTTTCTCTAAGTACAATAGGTCTATACCTTGAGCCTAATATAATAATTGTCATAGAGGGTTATGCTGATACGTTACAACTAGCCTACGAATCAAAAGGTGGGGATCTTGCATGGGGATTGTTTAGTGGGTCAGATAAAAACCTAGAACCAGAGTTTGCCTTTGGCTTTCATTACCAGAATTTAATCACTATACTAGGACTTGGAAAAAATCTAGAACGGCAAGTTATCCTGGCTCTTCAACCATTAAGTGGGTTTGAAAACAATAGTACCATTGAGAATGAAAAAATAAAAAAAATGTGGGCTTTATATCCACGAATTCGTGAAATAATGAAATTAGCGGCTAAAAAAAATAACGCTCAATTCCTTGATTTATCTGTAATTTTCAAAGAAGATGTTGACTCAAACATAAATTTTTTTGACAAAGCACACCTTACTGTTACAGGACAAAAAAAAGTAGCGAACGCTTTAGCAAAAACAGTCAAGAACCTTGAAACAAAAAAACAAAAATATATAAATTTTTCACAATTGAGAGAAAAATCCATAAAAGATATTTTAGATAAAAACTTCTTAGGGGAATATAAAACTGTTGAGGATTATTAATTTTCAAAGCTAATCTAGCTCGAATGAAAATTAACTTTCTAAGTTAGCACCTACTTAAATCTCCAGCAAAAAATACCCATAACAATTTAATACAATCGACATAAGACATGAACAAAATACTAGACTTCATAAAAACATACAAAAAGGCTTTTTTAATTCCTCTAATTCTTATGATAGTTTTAACTTTGATTATTTTTGCACTAGCTTCCATTAGCCCAGAATCTAATTTTAATTATTTGGGCTGATTTTTATATCAAGAATTTTCCACAGACAATTATTTAATAATTTAAGTGCCAACAGTATAAAGTTATAGCTTAACTTTTTCTAGCATCGACCTCACCACAATCGAATTCCTTAATTTTTTTCTTTTCAGAGTTTACCTTTCCAGAAAGTTCCTGAATATCTTCTTGATGAGCCAACATATATTGTATTTGTTTGTTTTTTTGTTCAAATTGATACAAATCAATATTTTTTGAATTGATTTGCATTCCAAAATCCTCAGGGACAACCCTCCCCGCATCATTATAATTAAATATATGGTCTTGAATCATGTCTCCCAAAGATTTTTTAAAATGAGCAACGTCATAATACCACTCCATAGGACGTTTGGGTTCTTCCACTGGAGGCACTTCATCAATGGTCACAGAGTTGTATCCACTGAAATCCCATAGAGGAAACTCCAACCCATCGGGGTATTTTTTGTTAACCACTTCAACCAAATTAATTAATTGGTGCTGCCATTTTTCATAATCCTCCATCATTCCCAAAGTCTTCAATACTTCTAAAAAATAAACATGGGTTGGCTGTATAAACAACCTAACATCTATTTTACTTTCCTTAGCGATTTCAAGCATCTCTTTAAGATACTTAAAACCCCTACTCCCTGAAACTTCGTCATCAAGACAAAAACGGTGTGCCGGTGGTGGCATCAGTAACCTGGACACCATTTTTGTTGCTGACCACATCATAGCAGAACGGTTATTCCTTGATTGTGAGTCTATCTCTTCACTAAATTCTGTTCCATTTGAAAAGTGGGTTCCTTCCCCACTGTAAAACATTTTTTTTTGGCTGGCCTTGGTTGCTGACAATGAAAATAGAGTAACCGCCAAGTTATTTGAATAATAGTCTTGGCGTTTTCCTTTCCGAGAAACAACCATATAAGATTCATCGAAGTCATCGCTCAATTGAGAAAAAATATTAAAAGAAACAAAATCAAGTCCAATCAATACCTGTTTAAGGGGATTCAAGGCATGGGAATGCTGAAAATATCTAAAGCTTTCATATAGATTGGCGCCTGGTAGAGAAAGGTTGTAACGAGGATAAGCACTTTCACCCCACCCTGGATGGTTTGGGTTGATACCCAATTGGGACGTGGAGGCTCCTATTACAATTCCTTGTGGCCTTAACTGCTTTACTCTATAAGCTTTTGCCAGTCTAAGTTGTTTAGACATCCATACAAGATTATTCGATTTGTATTCTGCGGGATGATAAATATCATATGGATCTATCCACCAGTTAAATCCTCCGATCAAAAGCAGAACCTGACCCACGCTTAGAAAAAATATAATAAGAAATTTAATATGATCGTTCACGGTGGCTATCAAAATTGAAAATAAATAAACCGTTCGCTCTGAGCAAGCTCCAATAAACTCATTATAAATAAAGTTGATGCGAAAGCGGCCCACCATGTATTGGGGCACCAATGATACCAACGTCTCCCTACTACCGAATCTAGTTGTGTTACACCAAAGTTTTCGCTCTCAAAATATTTTGACATGATTTCCTTCATGTTTGGGGCAAACCATACAATCAGAATAAGAAACCACAATCTATCCTCGCTTATCTTTATATTATTAAAATCAACATCTTGAGAAGTGTGAAAACCAAAAAGAGATTGAATTATCGATACAGCTACATTAAGGTCTTCCGCTCTAAACAAAACCCACAAAACCGCAACAGTTGTAAATGTAATTACGCAACCAGATATTTCATAAATAGAATTTTTTCTTTCTAAAGAGTAGCCTAACGAATTTCGTAGTTGCCGCCAAAAATGGTTAATTGCTAGCAAAACACCATGAAGACTTCCCCAGACAATAAATGTAGCACCTGTTCCATGCCAAATTCCTCCGATCAACATAATTATCAATATGTTCCCAGTGCGCTTTAAGGAACCTTTTTGGTTGCCACCGAGAGGAATATAAATATAGTCCCTAACAAATCTTGACAGGGTCATGTGCCAGCGGTGCCAAAATTCGATCAAACTGGATGCTTTATAAGGCGATTCAAAATTTATGGGGAGCCGTATCCCAAGTAAACAACCGAGACCAACTGCCATGTCAGAATACCCGGAAAAATCAAAATAAACTTGCAGCGTAAAAGACAAAGTTCCGCTCCAAGCTTCCATCATGCTTAAAACTGCACCTTGAGCAACGGCATCGAAAGCAGAGTCTGAATAACGAGCAATCCCATCTGCCAGAACAACTTTTTTAAACAATCCACAAGAAAATATAGTTAACCCTGCGGCAATCCGATCTGCTTGAAATTTAAAAAATTTCTTGTCTACAAGTTGAGGGAAAAACTCGTTAGGTCGAACAATTGGTCCGTTCAATAGCTGTGGAAAAAAAACGACGTATAAAAAATAATTCCAAAAAAAATTACCCTCTACTCTCCCGCG